>Ga0163108_10001824_pt1 | contig 15549 bp, 12 predicted proteins | sample Fk1155metaG_FD_109644 | JGI IMG/M metagenome (GOLD analysis project Ga0163108, IMG submission 109644) | Marine microbial communities from the Central Pacific Ocean - Fk160115 155m metaG | ecosystem: Environmental > Aquatic > Marine > Oceanic > Photic zone | place: The Central Pacific Ocean...
GCAGCCGAGCCGGCGTGCTCGCCATAGCTCAGCCACGGGCCATTGTCAGCGGTGAAGATGACGAGCGTTTTTTTGTCAAGCTTCTGCTTTCGCAGCGTGTCGAGAATCCGCCCGACGCTCCAGTCGACCTCCATCATCACATCACCAAACAAACCGGCACCGCTCTTGCCCTTGAACTTGTCGGAAACATACAGCGGCACGTGGACCATCGAGTGGGGCAGGTAAACAAAAAACGGCCGCTCCTTGTTCTTCTCGATGAACGACACAGCCCGCTCGGTGTACTGCGTCGTCAGCTGTTCCTGATCCTTACCGGAAACTTGAGCGTTGATGGTTTCGTTCTTGTCGATTAGCGGCAGGTGCGGCCATCGTTTGAGGCGTTGCTCCATCGGCAGGTGCAATACGCCGGGATGGTACGGCCACATATCGTTCGAATATGGAAGACCGAAATAGTCGTCAAACCCATGCTGCATCGGCAGGAATGGCTTATGGTGGCCAAGGTGCCATTTGCCGTAGATGGCCGTGGCATATTTTTTCTGTTTGCAGACCTCGGCAAGCGTCATCTCGTCGGCGTTGATGCCGTGCGTGGCGCTGGGCCCCAATGCGCCGAAGATGCCAACACGTACGTTGTAACAACCGGTGAGCAACCCCGCCCGTGACGCGCTGCAAACGGCCTGCGTAACATAAAAGTCGGTGAACTTGCGACCCTCCCTGGCCATGCGGTCGAGGTGGGGCGTGGGATACGCCTTAGCCCCGAACGGGCCGATGTCCGCATAGCCCATGTCATCAATGAAAATAACAACCACATTGGGCGGCTCCTTCTCGACGGCAGCAGTCTGAGTCGGTAAAATCTGGCCAAGCGACAATGCGCTGATCAGCCAGCCGAATAACGTGTTCCGGTGAAATGAATTCATAGAAGACGCAAAGACTCCCGCAAAACCGTCCGCTTGGCCAGCCGTTTTCCGTTCGGCCAAGCGCGCAGTCATTTGGACTGTTTGCGGTAATGCTCCTCGAGGCGTTTGGTCATTTCTGTCTTGTCCGGACGGGGTCGTTCACGAACCGACAGCGCTTGGCCATCTCCCCGGCCAAACTCGTCGAGTGTGCGAAATCTGGGCTCGGTATCCTTCGTCTCTTTCTGCCATTTGCCCAAGGCGCGGCGGAACCGTTTCAGCCGCCTAGCCTGTGCGGGGTCACTAGCGAGATTCTTCAACTCGAACGAATCGGATTGTGTGTCGTACAACTCCTCCTTAGCCCTAGGCTGGATGAAGGTGCTTTTTTGTGCATCGACAAGTCTGCTCTCGTCGCGCAGCCGGATTATTTCTCGGTAAGTCACCGAGCGCACGACGTCCGCCGGCGGTGTATTGGGCAGGTCGTTGTAAAAGTTGCGTATGTACTTGAAACGCCTGTTGCGAACTGCGCGGACGCGATCCTCATAGTCGTGCCAGTTGCGTTCGGCAAACACAAACTCGCGAAGGCGTTGTTGCGGATTCCGGAGCAGCGGTAGGAAGCTGCATCCCTCAAAAACTGTCGGCGTCGATAAACCGGCCAGTTCAAGGAATGCCGGCGCAATGTCAATCGAACTGACCAGGCTATTGCAACGGCTGCCAGCAGCAACTCGCCCCGGCCAGTGGACGACAAATGGCGTCTTGATGCCGCTGTCGTAAAGCGTTGTCTTGTCGCGCGGGAACGGCCGGCCATTGTCGCTGATGAACAGCACAAACGTGTTGTCGGCGATGTTCTGTTTTTCCATCTCCACCATCACCTCGCCGACGAAACGATCGAGACGCGTGATCTCGTCGTAATACAGAGCGTAGTCGAGACGGGATTCGGGCGTGTCGACGACATACGGCGGCAGTCGAACATCCCCCGACTTGTGTGGCTGCTCAAGGATTCCTTCGTCATAGTCACGATGCGGATCAAGCGCGGCAAGCCACAGGAAAAACGGCTTGTCCCTTGGCCGTGTCTTGAGTATCGGCACCCACTGGTCGCAGCCGCTGCGCGCATCGCCGACTGCCTTCTGCACGATATTTCCTGCCTTGGCCGCCTCGCCAGTCGGCAGTTGAAAGCCAGACACGTCGGCTTCGCGGACCTCGTCAAAGCGATCCTTCACTGCATCGCCGAGATGCCACTTGCCGGCCGCAGCGGTCCAGTAGCCGGAGGCCTTGAGCAACTCGACGAACGTCAGTCGGTCGGCCGGCAGCGGCCAGTGAAGCTGCTCGGCATCGGTCTGGTGCGGGTAGGTGCCGGTGATGATGCTGGCCCTGCTCGGACTGCACGAACTGATGGTCAGGTAGGCATTGGTGAAGCGCATACCTCCCTTGGCCAGGCGGTCGATATTTGGCGTGCGAACACCAGGATTGCCGGTGCACCCGAGGTCATCCCATGCGAGGTCGTCGGCGATGATGAAGACAATATTGGGCCGCGTCTCTGTCTCGCCAAGTGCTGGCGCGGCAAAGGCGAAGAATATCACGAAAATTAAGTAAAATCGCTGCATTTTTGTATGGAGAATTGTGACTCAGACAGCGTCGGATACCGAGGCTTTTCGTCGATCATCCAACTGCGCAAGCAAATCGCAGAGCGCTGCGAGTCGCGGGGTCTCGACACCGGTGGCCTGCGCTTGGCCAAGCGGCAGTCGAAAGAGCGCGTCCAGTTCCAACGGCAGGCCGCGCTCGAAATCGATCGGCGTCGAAGCAAGGTAAGCCTTCATGACACGGGTGCGATTGCGCTGATGCTCCCCAATGTCCGGCGACAGGTCGTGGCCAAGCGCAAGTCCGGCAGCGATGACCTCTCCCATTAACTCCGTGACGAGTTGCTCCCAAGGACCGCCATCTAGCAACGCATCTGTGGCAAGGCATGAGCCAATGGGCTGATCCGCTTTCAATTCTCCGGCAAGCGTAGCCTCGAGGCCCGCCGCTCCGGCGACGCCGAGGCCGTTAAAAGGAATGTTCCAGACAAGTTTTTCCCACTGAGCGCGTTCGAGGTCGGGCGAAACATCGACCAGGATGCCAGAGGAGCGTATGAGTGCAGCGACTGCCTCAGTCAACTCTTCCGGCGTGCTGCCGTGCCGACCCATGACAATCTTGCCGTGGGCGATGTGATGGATGACGCCTGGCTCAATGCGATTGAGGCAGACAAAGCACATGCCGCCGAGGATCGGCCGATCGGGATACACAGTAGCCAGCGCTATCTCGTTGCCCAACCCGTTCTGGAGAGTCAGCAGGGCGGTGTGTTGACCGACTAGCGGTGATAGCAGTTCGCCGAGTCGGTGGTTCGCGGTCGACTTAAGCGCGACAATGACCAAGTCGCACAGGCCGATTTCCTCCGGCGATCTGGCAACGGTCGGATGGGCTTGAAAATCGCCGTCCACACTCCGGATACGCACGCCGCCACTGCGAACGGCCTCAAAATCGGAGCGAAGCAAAAAATGCACATCGCGTCCTGTGCGACACAGTTTTGCCCCGTAAAACCCCCCTACTGCCCCGCAGCCGACAATGCTGATCTTGCCAAATCTGCCCCTGAATTCTCCCATGAAAAGAAAAAAGCGCCCTGCAAGACGCGGGCGCTTTTAATTGGAATTAACTGAACGTCAGCTGGCGATGGAGTCCTTCGCAGCCTTGGCCACGGCGAACTTCACCACGGTCTTGGCAGGAATTTGGATTGTTTCGCCGGTGGCGGGGTTGCGACCCATGCGCGCCTTGCGGTTTACGAGTTTCAGCTTCCCAACACCAGGGAACGTGAATGCACCTGTTGCCTTAGTGCTCGAGATGGCCAAGTCAGCCAAGTTAGCAAGCAGATCGGCTGCTTGCTTTTTGGTGAGGTCATTCGCTTCTGCAACAGCTGTTGCGATCTGTGATTTAGTCAACGGTTTGTCTGCCATATCGTTATTAATAGTACGGGTTTTTATTCTTCCTTGTAGTAGTGCTGCACTACCTGAAGTCGGTTGTACGAGCGGCCTTTGGCGTTCGCAAGCAGAAAAACCAATAAAATGAACTATTATTAAGTTGTTTTTTTGCTGGCCTTTGTGACAGAAAACCGCTTGAGACTGAGCCCTTCTCTCTAGACTCTTCGCCGGCGGCGTCTCCTCATCTCGTTGCAAGGGAACACCCTGCGCTCTAGTCCGATTGTCGGCATGCCTTTTTCACTTAATTCCCAACCCCTGCCAAGTAGCGAGGAGCAGTCCGGCTAGGTTTCTGGAAACTGAAAACTTTTAACCCTTCATTCTCCACTCGCTCATCAGTTCCTTTCCTTCGCGGCTTTCGTATGAGCGCGGTGTCGAACGTCGGAGTAACTCGAACGCTTCACCGAAACGCTCGTCCAGTTCGGCGGCGGAACTGCTAAAAGGCGGCTCTCCGTTGTCCTCAGTGATCATGTAGTTTACGGCAAGGTACAATCCGCCCGGCTTAAGCCAGCGGCGCAGCGCCTGAACATAGTCACCACGGCGAAATGGCGGGATCGCACAAAAGAACGTGTGTTCAAAGACGAGGTCGAATGGCTGATGCGGCTCGTCGCTCAAAAAATCCCCTACGCAGTAGTCAATAAGAAACCCCTCCTCGTCAGCCAAGCGCTTGGCCAAAGGCACCGAGCTTGGGGCGATATCGAGCCCGGTGACGTCCCATCCTGCCTTGGTCAATGCGCGGGCATCGTGGCCACGACCACAGCCGGGAACAAGCGCCCGACCAGGCGGCAGCGATGGATTCGTGGCCAGATAATCGACCAAGCCAGGCGAAGCTTCACCGTGATCCCAAAAGGTGTCATCGGCCTGGTAGAGGGCTTCCCAATCTCTGTCTTCGTTGATTTGCATTGACGCCGTGCCCGAAGGCGTTAGGAACTTGGCCGGTTTTTTGGAAAGAAGCAATTGCCGGCTGGGGATTTCTCCGCTTGGGCAAGTGTTTGGATGTTTTTCAGAAGTTGATGATTATTTTATCGGGAATCCAACCGTCAGGCACACTGCACGTCGGCAACTACTTCGGCATGATGCGCCCCGCCATTGAGCTGCAGGAACAAGGTGAGGCGTATTACTTCATTGCAAACTACCACTCGATGACGTCGGTATTCGACGGCGATGAGCGACGGCAAAACACGCTCGACGTTGCGCTGGATTTTCTTGCTTGTGGACTCAACCCGGCCAAGACGGTGTTCTTCCGCCAGAGTGACGTGCCGGAGGTGTGCGAGCTGACATGGCTACTGACGACGCTCACACCGATGGGCCTGCTTGAGCGATGCCACAGCTACAAAGACAAACTGGCCAAGGGCCTCTCTCCCAACCACGGCCTGTTCGCCTACCCTGTACTGATGGCTGCTGACATTTTGATTTACGACTCGAACGTGGTGCCGGTTGGCCGGGACCAAAAGCAGCACGTGGAAGTGACGCGCGACATCGCGATCAAGTTCAATCAAGCTTACGGCGAGACGTTCGTGATTCCCGAGCCGGAGATTCGCGACTCGGTGGCGGTGGTGCCGGGCACGGATGGGCAAAAGATGAGCAAGAGCTACGGCAACACAATCGACATTTTCGGTGACGAAAAGCCGCTGCGCAAAACCGTCATGCGACTCGTGATGGATAGTAGGCCCCCGGAGGAGCCTAAGCAGGATGCCGACAAAAACATCGCCGTTCAGTTACTTCGACTCGTGGCCCCGGAGGACGTGGCCGCCGACTGGGAAGAGCGCCTGCGCGCGGGCGGACTGGGCTACGGCGACCTGAAAAAGGCATTATTCGAGCACTATTGGCACTATTTCGCCGAAGCTCGGGCTAAGCGGGGGGAGTTGGAGAATAACCTCGACTACGTGAACCAAGTCCTCAAAGAAGGCGCCGACAAGGCCCGCGCCCGGGCGACCACCGTCCTCGACCGCGCCCGCAAAAATTGCGGCCTGGCCTGATCGTGGTCAGAAGCCGAGCGCGTTCAGAAGGTAGTAGATCGCGACGGCGAAGCTGGAAAAAATCACGAGCGCCTCGATTGCCACCAGAAGCCGCGCCTGCCGAGACAGTCCAATCACACCAGCTTGCGCGCTTGGTATGCTCGGCTGACCAAGTGTGCCAAGCATCAGCCCACCGGTCATCACGGCAACCTGCAGGAAGACAAACACCATCAGCCACGCGAACGCCTTGTCCATGAAGCCGTACGAGTGCAGACCGATGCCGAGCATATTCGTTCCGAAGAAGGACCAGGCAGTTACGGCGTTACCGAAGATTGCCATGGAGACAAGCCCACGCTCGCGAATCATCCCGCCCCAGCGCGCATGCAGGATGGCGGCATTCCAGATGACGATCATGAGTGCGCCGTTTTCCTTAGGGTCCCACCCCCAGAACCGACCCCACGACTGGTCGGCCCAGATGCCGCCGAGCACTGTGCCGACAAAGCTGAAGAGTGTGGCAAAGCAGACGATGCCGTAAATCATCTTGGTGAGCCCCGTGCGGTTGGCCTTGCTGAACGGCACCCGGTTGGCAACGAAATCGCGCACCACATAAATGATCGCCAGGAAGCCAGCAACAAAGGTGGCCGAGTAGCCGATCGTGATGATCACAACGTGTGTCGCGAGCCAGAAATTGGTGTCGAGCACCGCCTGTAACATCTCCATTGTGTCGCCACTGAGTGACAGCCCACCGGCAACAAGCAGTGTGACGAAGCCCACGGCACTGGCAACGACGTTGCCGATGCCGTCACGGTTGATGCGCTCAAGAATCAGCCCGAGGATCACCGCACCCCAGCCGACGAACACCGCTGACGAGTAGAGATTGGTCACCGGTGGCCGACCTTCGAGCCACATGCGAAAAATGAGTCCGGCTGTATGGATAGCCGCAGCGAGGGCGATCAAATAGTAGGCTGTTTGGTTTGGCCACCTGGCCAGAGTCAGCCAACCGCCGCAAGCCAACAGGAAGGCCAGCACGTAGAGGATTTCGCATTTGTAAAACGGGTCGAAGTTGTTGAAAATGAACTCCTTAGTGGTTTTGTTGAGCTCAGCAGAAAAACCGTTGGCCCGGAGATAATCCTGATAATCCCGGAGTTTGACATTGAACATCGCCCCGTTTTTTTTGGCGTAAGCTGAGACCATACCGGCATAGGCCTTGGCGGCGGGATTGAATTGAATTTTCCAGTCGCGCTCGGCAGCGGCAGCTGTGCTGATGCTGCTCAGCAGATTCGTACTCAATGATTGCCATGTCTTGCCCACCGGAACGACCCGAGGCCAGAACATCACACCGCTTCTGTCGCCGTCGCGCAGGCTGGGGTCAAACAATGTATCGAGCAACCCTGAGAATTCCTGATGCTTCGACTCGTCGTGTTCCGCATTCGAATCATGCGCCCGCATGGCGGCCATGCCCTCGGAGAACATCGCCTCCAGTCGGGCCAGTTCCGCTGCAAAGTCGGTCGAATTCTGCGGCCGAAAACTCTTGGCCAAGCGCTGGTAAATCATCAGCGAATCGCCAACGGCCTTGAGCGCTTTTTCGTACGGGGTTCTTAAACTCGCATCCTTCGAACCGATGCGACCGCTCTCGCGGGCCAAGCGCTCGAAGTTGTCGCCGGCAGTGATGTCGTTCACTGAGAAATGTTTTTCGTCCTTGGACAAACGAAGGTTGTCCTTGATCTCCTCGTTGTCGATCCGAAACACCGGTCGGGAACGAGCTACGCGCGGTTTGGCGGCTAGCTCCAGCAGCCACTCGACGGCTGGGATGGTTGCCACCTTGGTCCCGGTTCGGGCGTAACGACCGGTAGATTTGTGGCGAATAACGCGCATGGCGTTGCGTGCGGTAGAGTCGATCGGCTGTATGCGCCCATCAAGCAACACCGGCAGTCTGCCGAAGCCGTAAATATCCGGCTGATCTTTGGCAACCCCCGGCATGCGCATCAGGCCCATCAAGGCCCAGATGGTCATGATCGCAACGGCGACAAGCGGGACGGAAAGCTTTTTCATGCATCAGCCTTTCGTTTTCTGTTGAAAGCAAGCAAGTGAGTGAAAAACTGAATAAGCATCCCGAATCCAACAAGGGTGCAGGAGATGTAAGGCGATGCCGAGGCGGGATTCCGGACAACCTGTAAAATGGTGGCTTTGTCATTTTCCGGGTCGAAACTGGCCTGAAAATAGGTTTTTCCACCCTCGCGCAGCGGATGGTTCATCCAGATGTTCACCTCGCGCTCCGCTCCGGAAGCGCGGTCCCGCACGATCACGAGACTGGAGAAGTTTCGCGCCTTTTCCGTCCCTTGAAACTTGTCGTGCCTAAAATCGATCAACTCGATTTCATATCCAGAAGTATAGTAACGCTTAAAGCGCAACGCCAGTTCATACTCTTTGCCATCATGTTCAAAGGTCTGCTCCGGAATGGGTTCGCGAAGCACGCCAAACAGTGCAGATACCATCCATGTCCCCAGATCCTCGCCAGCGGTCGATTTCAGTCGTAGATAGGCGGCGGGGAAGTTGACCTCCTCAAGCGAGGTGACTGATTCGCGCTCAGTGGCGGCAAGTTCGAGCCCCTTCCCATGCGTGGCTTTGTTCGCCTGCCCCTGGCCAAGCGCGGCGAGGTTGGAGTTTTTGAAGTAGTCCAGCACGGTCAACTCAAACGGCGCCGTGCCAACGCGATGGATCGTTTTGTCAGCAAACACCTCCGCCGGGATGGCAGTGACTGTGTCCGCAGACGGTTGGCTTTTGTCAATGATCACCAGCTCGCACTCCTTGCTGCTGACGGAGTAGCTCTTGCTTTGGCCTTCCTCAAGCCGGAGGTTGCTCTCGACCTGAAACTTGTCAGTGACCAACTGGCCAAGCAGCATCAAAATCAGCCCAGCGTGCGTCAGGATAATACCGATTTTTTTTCGCGTAAACTTGAACCGCTGAAAATGTGCGGCTAGCAGGTTAACCAGCAATACGATCCCCACAAGGTAACCGCCGACGAACGGAAACTTCAACATTGTCGGGTAACTGGCCGATTGCACGTAGTTCCGGAAGGTGTCCCTTTCCTTCATAACCGCATCAGTGTCGCCAGTGATCTTGTAGAACCATGTCTCCTGTGCGGTGCTGTAAGTGATGGTGTGAATGACACCCAGCGTCGTGGCCGGCTTGCCATCGCGTGTACCGCTCATCTCCACAAACCAACCGGGGTTGCCGTCCACCACGAACGACTCGAACTGCGGATCGTTGATCTCCTCGAGTCCTATTTGTTTTCGCCAGCGGTTGACATTGGCTGACAGCCCGCCTGCGGCCTTGGCCAGTTTAGTAACCGATATGGCCGCCCGCGAATCGCCGTGCAGCGCTTCGAAATCGATCAGGCTAAACTGCGAACCTTCAGTTTCGCTCCAGTGTTCGGGCGTTTCCCACTCCGAGTTGCCGATCCGAACCTGCGCCCACCCAGCGCCTCCAACGCTTTCGGGCAGGAGAAAATAGCTCTGGAAATATTTTTTCTGTGCATCATACAAACCCTGATCCACCTGCGCCAGCGTGCCGACAAACACCAGCACCAGCGCCGCAATCAGACAGGCCACGGTCAGCCGCAATGAGCACCAAAAATGGACAAATGGCTTGAGCAGGGGCATCACGGTTTGGGGAACTGGATCGACTGAACGAATTCCATGAATGCGGTTTTCTCAGAAGCAATCACTGCACTCGGCCCAGCGATCTTATAAAACCAAGTCTTGTTGCCAACCGGGTGATACACACTCATCGAGCCTTTCTTTTCTCCAATGGCCTCGACGAGGGTAGCTGGTGTGCCGGCGACGCTCAGTGACACTGTAGCCTTGGCCAATTCTGCGGCGTCAACCGGCGCCAGGCCGGCCTGACCGCGCCAACGGTTAACGTTGGCCAGCAACCCGCCAACATCGCCAGGGAAAGTCATCACCGTGATCTCCGCTTGACCGCCTCCTGCGGTGAAATTGCCCAACCGCATGGCGGTGCTCGGTTTCTCGCTCCAACCAGTCGGCCTGTCCCATGTCGGGCCATCTGCGGCGGACCCAGGCGGTGCCGGTTGCTTCACGGTTTCCTGGGCCTCAGACATCAGTTTATCAAAATTGACCTCGCTCGCCGCCGGCTCGAATTTCAGTGTTGCGAGAAAATTCGTGAAGGCGCCGAATTGTGGGCCGATCGCGTCGGCCGAGCCAGACAACTTGAAAAACCAACCGACTTGGCCTAGCACAAGCGACGCCGATACAATCCGCGGTGGAAACTCCTGACCCTCAAGCGGCTTGGTGCCAGCGAAGTCATACAGCCGGCCCGCGTGCCGACCGATCGCGATCGGCTTGGCCAAGCCCTGCGCTGCAGGATCATCCACCGGGCCAAGCCCAACCTGCTCGCGCCACATGTTGATGATCATCGGATTTCCTGCCAGCCGCGCCGGCAACGGAATCGCGCTGACACCGACCTTCCCTGGTAGCGCGAAGGAGAGCGTCGCCAGCCCCGAGGCGTCAGTGTTCTCTGTCCAGTCCTCCGGTTTATTGAACTGGATCAGCGAGCTGGAATCCGGCTTGGGAGCAGATGTAACAGTCGCAGCCGATTTTTCCTTCGGGACGGTATAGGTGCGAGCCTTCTCGCCAGTGCCAGGAAACAGCTCGAACAGCAGCAAGGCAAGTAGCATCATGACGATAAATAAACCGTCCCGCAAATAGTTGGGTTGTGGCTTCTCCACGAAGACAGGCAAGCAGACGCGCCGGTCACACAGCCTATTCACCCTGCTGCCCAACGCACAGACGAGACTACCCACAAGGGCCAGTTTGGCAAACTTCTTTGTTGTCTGGCCAAGGTGCACTGTTTTCGGCACTCTTCCGATTCACATGAGAACAACGTGATGATGGACAATTTGTTTTATCCGGGGCGATTTGAGTTTCGAATGGGGGTTGAACGCGGGGAGGCAGGAACGTTTTTCCAGAGCCACCCCGGAGACGAGGCATTGCTGGTCAAGCGCAGGCAACTCCTCGCCAAAAACCCGGCGCGCCACCTTGCCCTCCTCCCGAAAGGTGCGCCACTGTTGGACGAGTTTGCGCGGTTACTGAGCGGGTGGGGTGTCGTTGCCAATCTGCAGACGATAGGTCAGGAAATCGCCCCAGACTATCTACTGCTCAAGCCCAACGACGCTGGCATGCCGATGCTGCTCGGCGGCTGCGTCTGCTTTCCGTCATCGTGGGCGTTCGAAGAAAAAGTTGGCCAACCGCTCGACTGGATTCACGCCGTCGTCCCAACTCTTAACGAAAAACTGGATGGCAAAGTGCGAAGTTTCCTGACGAAGATGACTCCAGGCCATGCGTGGTGCCGGGCGAACTGGGGCCTGACCGCCAGCCCGAAGCTGAACCAGCATCCCTCCCTAAAACTACCTCAACTTACGGCTAACACCCCGCCGGAAACGATCTCGTTTCGAATCGAGCAACAAGCACTCATCGCTCTCCCGAAAACCAACGGCATCCTCTTCGGCATCCGTCTGGAGGTGGTTCCACTTGCCGAAGTCAGGGAAAACCAAAAAGCGCGCAAAGGCCTGCTCAACGCACTTAAAACGATGCCTGCGGAAATCGCTAAGTACAAAAACCTCAGCGAAATACAATTCCCTCTCATCCGCTGGCTTCAGGCATAGTACTGGACACTTCATTCAATAATAGCCATCGCGCTGGCCGTATTGGCGGTGTGACTGAGGCTGATGTGGACAGTACTGCCGCTGCGTGCCTCGAGCAGTTCCTTTCCTTTGCCGTGCAGCACCACGTACGGCTCGCCAGAGCTGCGCTTGGCCACCTCCATGTCGAGCCAGCCGAGCTTCGCGCAGATGCCGGTGCCGAATGCCTTGGAGATCGCCTCCTTGGCGGCAAACCTCGCCGCCAAAAACGGCGCGGGATCCTTGTGCCGTAGGCAGTACTCGATCTCAGTGGGAAGTAGGATGCGCCGGGTAAACCGCTCACCGAATTTCTCATGCGAAGCGCGGATACGCTCGACCTCGATGATGTCGATGCCGGTGCCGAGGATCATGCGGCTGGCGAGTAACCATCCATCAATTCAAGAATCTCTCGCACTGCTTGGCCAAGCCCAACCGTGACGGCACGGCTGACGATGCTATGGCCTATATTTAATTCGTTGAGGTGTGGCACAACGAAGATGCCGCGCGTGTTCTCGTAATTGAGACCGTGGCCGGCGTTGACGCCGATACCAAGCGACTTGGCCAGCTTGGCCGACTCGGTCAGGCGCTCCAGCTCGGAGGCTCGCTTGGCCTCGTCGCGGTATGCCTCTGCGTAGGCGCCTGTATGCAGCTCGATGAAAGGACTGCCGGTTCCGGCGGTGGCCTCGATCTGCGCCAGGGTGGGATCGATGAACAGGCTCACCTCGATGCCGGCTTGGCCCAGCATGGCCGAGGCGTCGGCGATGGCATCGGTCTGGCACACAACATCCAGTCCTCCCTCGGTGGTGATCTCGGCGCGGTTCTCCGGTACGAGGCAGACGGCCTCCGGCTTGAGGCGAAGAGCGATGTCAATCATCTCTGGCGTGTTGGCCATCTCGAAGTTGAGACGCGTCTGAACCGTGTCGCGAATAGCCCAGATGTCGCGGTCGAGAATGTGCCGACGATCCTCCCGCAGGTGGGCAGTGATGCCGTGCGCGCCGGCGGCCTCGGCCTGGCGAACAGCCTCGACAGGACATGGCTCACCTTGGTCGAAGCCGCAATAACGGGCCTGCCGCAGCGTGGCCACGTGGTCGATGTTGACGCCGAGTCGCAGCATATTGGAGTGATCGCTACTTATTGTCCGCTGGCTTCTTGACCTTCTTCGGCTTGGGTGTGCGTTTTTTTGCCGCGGCGGGAGGCCATTTAAGTGTCTGCGCAGGGAAGCTTGGGTTATCGATCCAGCGGGTCAGCAGAGCGATCTCGATCGCGGTGAGGCCCAGGTGCGACTTACGGGTGAACGTAAGCCGGTTGCCGTCGATGGTCGCGTCGGTGATCGTGTTGCCGAGTTTCGAGGACAGCGAGAAGAGGAACGCGATGCCCTTAGTTTTGTTTACGAGCTGCTCGCGTTGGTCGGAAAGGATAGCTGCTAATTGGATCAGCAGGTTCCACTTCTGAAGCCGTTGGCCGGTAATTTCCCAGTTGTAATAAACGAGGTTTTCCTTGTCGGCGAACTCGTCGAGCATCTCCTTCGGGATCGGTTTCTTGATGGGGTCTGGCGGAAAAACACCTCCGATAATGTAGCCCTTATCGTCAGAGTTGCCGACAGTGACGTACGGTGCAAACAACGGTACGTTGCCCCACGTAACGGCCGGCTTCTTGGCATCGTGCTCGATCCGGCCAATGAATTTCTCGCCTCCTCCCCCCGGCTTTTTGAAGTCGCCGATGCGCTTGGCCAAGCCGGCGATCGCCTCCTTAGGCTCATCGACCTTCACTGAGAAAAACGATTGGAACTTGGTTCTTGCTTGCGACCACGCAAAGAACTGGCCGTTGACGGGGGTGATTCCCAGCGGTTCGAGGACTGGTTGGGCAGTAGATATACCCACACCGCGCACGGCCGTAAAGCTGGCCAGTGGCTCGGTGATCGTGTGCGTGGGGATTTCCCAGTTCGGCACATCCGTTGGCAGCGGCTCAGCGAACTCCACCACGGCCGTACTGTAAAAGTTATCCTTCTTCAGATGCGAGGTGATGCGGATCGTGGCTGGGGTGCTAGGCAGGCAGTCGCGGATGACACCGGGAAGCGCCTGGGCGTCCATCGTGAGGCTCAAGTCATTCTCCGTATCGGAGGGAAAGGGGCGGCCGGTATCGGCAATCCGCTCGGCTGCTTTTTTCAAATAGCTTAGTGTCGACTGCCCGGCGCCGAACAGCAGCCAGCCGTCGGCGTAGCCAAAGCCAAAGGTGCGATCGTTGTCGAAATCCACGCGCCAGCCGGTATAGCCGGCCACGGTCTGCTCAAGTGGCTCGGCGCCACGCTGCTCGGCCAAGCGCCGGAGGCTCTTCGTCCACAACTTGCCACGTGTCTCACCCATCGCCGTGATGAGCACCACGTCGGACCGGCCATCGGCTGGAGTGATTCCCAGAAACAACTCACCATGCCAAAGATCGGGCAGCAGTTTGCGCAAAGTCGCCTCGCCCTCGGCTTTTCCGCCACCGAGCCGCTTGGCCAGCTTGTCGATAGCCTCGTTGCGGAACTCTTGGGTTTGCTTGAGCTGCCAGACCGCGCGCATCGTCTTGGCGTCCTTGCGCTTGGTCAGATTGTCGATGCCGGCAAAGTGCGCCTTCAGCACCGGCTCAGCCTGTGCGCAAACCAGGCCGAGCCCCGCCAGGGATGGGAACAAAATTCGCTTCATGGGAGACACTCCTTGCCAGAGAACGGCGGTCGAATCAACCGCAAAACTTTTTCTTAAACCGCGCCTGGTCAGCCCCCGTGCTCCCTATAATTAAGCGAAACCAGCGCGTTGCCCTCACCGTTACCAACAATTTGATCGTGCTTGGGATCAAATTCCAGCTCACCCCAACGCGTGTGGCGATGTCATCGAGTTGGCGCAGTGATGATGAGAGATGACCAATTTCGATATCGGCATTCGGAGCACCTCCCTCGCGGACTCGATAAACTGCGGCCGCCTGCGATTAGTGGAGGGAGTATTCATGCTTCAAAGGGATTAACTTCCTCAACATCCCTCGGGGTAACCCCAAGCCAAGCGTTTGCCCAAGCGAACACAAAGATAACCACGGGCTGATTTTCTCACTTGCCAAGTTCGATCAGCGCCCGAAAAGGTATCTGTTACGGGAAATATAATATTCGTAGGCGGCCTGAGCTGGGACGCTACGGATGACGACCTTCGCGAAACCTTTGGTGCCTCCAGCGCGATCAGTGATGCATTGGTGGTGAAGGATCGTGATACCGGAAGATCACGCGGCTTCGGCTTTGTGACCTATTCCAGTGATAAAGAAGCAAAAGCTGCAGTCGCAGAAATTCGACGGTCAGGATTTCATGGGGCGCAAGCTGACCGTGAACGAAGCAAGACAGCGAGAAGATCGCGGTGGTGGCGGTTATAGCGACCGCGAAAGACGCCGCGACAACTGGTAAACCACTTGGCTTTTGTCAATCGTGATGCCCGTGCCATGCCACTGGGTCCTGCTTGAAATAGAGCCGGAGTTGTTCGTACAACTCCGGCCTTTTCTTTTTCAACTGTCGCGGTTTCTCGAAAAATGCCTCGGTGGCGGTCGCAAAAAACTCGGCAGGATTCGTGGCGCCATATTCGTCGATAACCGTTTTCCTGCCTTTGGCCGCTTTGCGTTGAAGGCACTCAAAATCGCGGCTAAACACCAGAGCCCATGAACGGTACATCGGCTTGCGCGCAGACCAACTCTCCCCTCGGCCAAGCGTGGGTGCCCCATCAGCCGCACCATCCATTTGGTCAAGTTGATGCGCGAACTCATGCATCACTACATTGTGACCATCATAGGCATTTTTGCCGCCGCGCAAGCTCGAGTCCCACGCCAATACGACCGGCCCGAACTGCCACGACTCACCCAAACGGTGATCCTTTTTTTTGTCATTGTGCGGATGCGCCGCAAGGTACGAACTCGGATAAACGAGAATCGTACGAAGCGTTGGATAATAAGCCGGCTCACGGTGCAGCAACATTATGCAAGCCTGC
>Ga0163108_10001825_pt1 | contig 15540 bp, 12 predicted proteins | sample Fk1155metaG_FD_109644 | JGI IMG/M metagenome (GOLD analysis project Ga0163108, IMG submission 109644) | Marine microbial communities from the Central Pacific Ocean - Fk160115 155m metaG | ecosystem: Environmental > Aquatic > Marine > Oceanic > Photic zone | place: The Central Pacific Ocean...
CGCCGCCCCAGGGGGCGAAGATGGGGGGCTGTTGAATCTTGTCCTGAGGGGAAACGTGATGAAGAAGACACTTGCCTGCTTGCTGCTGTTGCTGGTCGTCCACTTAATCTCGTTGGACGCATCGTTTGCAGCTGAACTTCGCTCACGCGTTGTCGTTGTCAAGCCAGTGATCCTGTGCGACGACGATGGCAGTAATGCCGCGCCGCATGTGCTTCCGAAAACCCTGGTGGATCAGGTCTATACGAAAGCCGGGCTTGAGTTTGTTTACCTGAAACCAATCCGATGGAATCACGGGAAGGCTCGGCGCGGAGAAATTAACCTCGACAAGATTGTCCGAGATGGGCGGCGATTACGGATGATTTGTGAAGACCCGCGAGTCGTCACGCTACTGTTTGTCTCAGCAGTCGATGGCCGCAAAGGCCCGCTGGGCCGCGGGCAACAGAATGGCGACATCTGCTTTGTGTCGCTCGGGCCCAAGGGCACCAAATCTGACCCGGGGATGCAGTCATTTGTCGTCGCACACGAAGTCGGCCATTGCCTGAATCTGCGACATGTTGTCGATGATCCAGCCGTTCCCAACGATGTACCGAATTTGCAGGGAGATGGACCATTTGATAAACGATTGGCGATCGAAGGACTCCATGACACACAACGCGACACTGTAATTCGCAGCCCCTTGGTGATGGATCGCGTCAGATTCTATTCGCGGAACGATGGCCGCAAGCGTATCATCGACGAAGCATGGGAACCGTACATTACCGGCGCGACCGATGACATGTTGCGATTTTCAATTGGCCTGAAGGCGGATGCTCCGATCCCGCAACAGGCCACAACACGGACGCGGTTGGTGCAGCAAAAGTATGCGGAGAAGGTTCTTGAATTCACCGACACGGAGAAATTAGTTCTTGCAAAGGTGGTGCGCCGCTTGCAGAAACTGATTGACCAGGATTGGCCGTGCGTTTCGCGACTGCCGTGGCATTTCGTTAAAGTTGACTCTTCCTTCTGTAAAGGGATGGCACATACTCGTGGCATATCAATCTTCCTGTCGCCAAGGTATCTCGAACGCATTGCGAACAACGAATCCTACGGACTGAAGCTGTTGCTGCACGAGAAAATGCACGTGATTCAACGCCTCAACGGTGGGCGATTTGAATCACTGTACGAGGACTATGGGTTTCAGCCAATCAAACTTGTTGGCGGGGAACTGCAGCGTCTCAATGCGGCACAGAATCCAGACGCACTGAAGGTGGACTGGGCCATTCAATTAGGTGATTCGCTGTCGTTGCTCATCACCATTCTCGTGAAGGGCACGGGTGGCGAAGTTGAATTCCGCACCGAGTATCGGGAACTCGTCAGGCAATCCGATAACACGTACAAAATTGGTGCGGCGATCAAGCGAGATGAGGCATTTAAAAAGTGGCAAGATAGCTTTCCGCTTCGCGTCGGCCATGACCATCCCAACGAAGTCAGCGCCTATTTGAGTGGCATGCTGCTTGATTCGGATTGGCTGGAGATCGAAAATACGGAGCTCACTGAATCACAAAAGAAACACATTGACCAGACGCGTCGCACTTTTCGTCGCGTCATGCGAGTTGATGGCAAGTGATCTACAATAATGGACTGGCGGTAAGCGAATGCCGGATTGCTGCGGGGAAGTCATGTAAAGACTTGCAGGCGCCGCTTTAGCGGGCGAAGATGGGGCTGTGTTGAACACAGGCTCGCTGCTTGATCCCTGCGGCCTACTCCTGGTTAAAGATTGGAGTCTTATCCGTAACGTGTGCCGCAAAAAAGAATTGGCGGAGAAAAGGCGACCCGATCCAGACGAATTTCATCACGGCGTCGCTTCCTTAATGCCCACAATAGAGCATCTTCACCGGAGGTTCCTAGCTTAAACCAATGCACCTGAAGGATTGCTTTGCTTCCTTGAATCTCAACAAAATGGAACTGAAGTCGATTTTTCCGTGCAATAACGTTACGATAGGGGGGAAGTCTGTTTGTAGATGTCCTCATCTTTGATGATTTGCTACTTTCTCCAAAAGTAAGCCGCAAGAAATGATCTCACAGACAACCGAGTATGCTTTGAGAGCAATTGTGTATCTTGCCGATCAGTCGGGAAAGCTCTGCACAACTGTCCAAATTGCCACAGGCACCGTGATTCCGGTACGTTATTTGGCCAAAGTCATGCATGCTCTTGTGCGAGAGGGAATCGTCCACTCTCAACGTGGCCCGCAAGGTGGTTTCCAGTTGACCAAGGACCCCAAGGAACTCTCGGTTCTTCAAGTCATTAACGCCATAGATCCAATTCAACGCTATGAGAAGTGTCCACTAAACATTCCAAACCACAACCCCGACTTGTGTCCATTGCACCGCGCGATGGACGATGCCGGGGAAACGCTCGAGCAATTGCTGGGTAACAAAACGATTGCCAAGCTTCTGGAAGTACCCAATCGCCGCAAGCCCTTGTGTCAGTTCCCCTGCCTACCCGATTCCATCCTGCTGTCAGAATAGAATCAACTACCTGACAACAAGCGACTTTGTACGGGACGACAGGTATCTAGCCTGATCGAATCAAGCGAGACTCTAACGCTTGCCGTACAGACCTTCTTTGGTTCATTCACCTGCTTGATCCAATCTCTCTGTCTCGTTCCACAACGGCAATATTCGACTGAGGAGTTCCAGTGCAAGCAACGGTAATACCAAGACACAACCGGCAGCAAAGAGTCCCTCACGACCTTCCCAGGGAAGTTGGTATTCGACAAATCCACGAAAACTTTTCGAAAACAGTTGGCCTCCAATAACAACATTCCAGCGCATCGAAAAAACCTGAATCAGTACCAGCAGTCCAGAAATAACGCTTAGTTTTTTCATTAAAGCTACGGGAACCTGGGGACGTGTCGCAATGCAAAGCAACACGAAGGGGCAAACGGATCCGATCAATACCTGAAAAAGACCATAGGAAACGCTGAGCTTGGTCGTTAACAGCGTCTGCAACACGTGCCATTCAGGGCCGGATTCATAAGCCATGTGTAGTAATTCCAACCCTTCCAGGGAAACGGCCACGATCAAGGCAATCCAGAGATATCGACTGAGTTCTCGAACGCAATCCGCGTCAGCAGTAATCTTGCGTCGCCAGCAAAACCAAAGATAGAGAACAAGCAGTGCCGCAATCCCTGAGGCCACCGCCGATGCCAGGAAGATTACCGGCATCAATGCGGTAGACCACCATGGATTGGCTTTCACTGCTCCAAACAGAAATCCAACATACCCATGCAGCACACAAGCGGCCGGAATTCCTAGGATGGCAAGCGCACGAATCAACCAGGAATCGATCATCGCACTGCCTCTGGTTACCTTGGTCACCCCTAGTGTGAGGCAACGATAGAACGCACCTGGCAAACCTGGCAATGAGTTTCCGCGGTCAACCAATTCTGGCCGGAAAACAAGCCATACTTCCATTAATAACAACAACATGTAGAAGCTATAGATAAACCCAAATCCAGCCATGGCCGAAGTCGCGTTGGGGGTAAACATGATGTTGAAAGCACGTTCCGGATGATGTAGATGTAACAAGAGCGGTAGCGTGGCAAAGGCACAAAAGCACAGCGCGGTAACTAACGCTAACTTGGCCACGGGCTGCAACACCTCCCTCTCAAATACGTGGTAAAGTGCTGAAACAATAAAAGCTCCAGCCACTAAACCCGTAATGTACGGATAGAGCACGATCATGATGCTCCACGCTACATGGTGGTCATTCGGGAACACAAATTCCGCCGCTCCCATCACTTTACCTCCCCTGATAGCCCCACGTAACGGAGTTTTGGATTCGTTCCCAGTTGGTCTTTGAGAACGTGAGTCGGCACCTCGGCAAGCCGCAGATTCAATTCGCTGTTCGGATCGTCAAGCCGCCCGAACACCCGTGCCCCCACCGGACATGATTCAACACAGGCAGGCTGTTCCTTTCGCATGATACGATGATAGCACCAGGTGCACTTGTCCGCGTTGTTCGTTTCTGGATTGATAAAACGTACACCATACGGACAGGCCTGCACGCAATATGCACAACCAATACAACGCTCCGGATCAACCAACTCCACGCCCTCCGGTGACGTGATGGATGCATGAACCGGACAAACCTGGTTGCAGGGGGCATCGCTGCAATGGTTGCACAATTTGGGAACAAAGTAGGCTCTTTCCACGAGCTCAGCGTCAACATCAGGCAGGTTAGAGCCGGCATATCCTTGTTCCGGTACCTTGTCTACGCGAACACTACCATCTTTCAGGTGGACATATCTCTCGACCCATGTTCTTGCGTAACCGGCCGGCACATTGTTCTCGATCCGACAGGCAGTTAAGCATTTACCAGCCCCGATACATTTTTCAATATCGACCAGAAACCCAAACCACACCTGACCATCGTTATTGCTGGTTTTTTCTTCGGAAGTTGCTGTTCCCGGCTCTTGATCGCCAGCATCATCAGCATTGCCAGCAGTCGAGTTAGTCACTGGCATTGGTAAAAGCGTCAAACTCATCGACCCTAATATGACTGTCGATGCGGTTTGCAAGAACTCGCGGCGAGAATTGCTTTCGTGAGAACCGCATTCTTTCTCCTGCGGATTGGAACAGCAACAGTTTCCCTGGCACGTTTCACTTTCCGGATTGTTGGTAATGATGTTTAATTCATGTGTCATTGTATTTCTTGTTACTGTCCTTACAGCCCTGGGCTATGTCCACTGTGACACTCAAAACAAACATTGGCACTTCCAACATCATCCGCCTCCTGCTCCTCAAGATGTTCCTTCACATTGATTTTTCGGAATGTATCTGGCATTCCAACCACCTTTTGATGACAGGCCAGGCAAGTAGCTCGGTCTTCCGTAATAAAGAGATCGATCATGGTCGCGAAATCACCATCCCACTCCTCGGCGGGACTCACGACCAACTCCTGTGATTTCGCAGCGCTGCGGGCCTGGGCGACATGGTTTTCACCAATTCCGTGACAATGCATGCAATGGACTGCCACATGAGGTGAATCGGCTCGTTCCTCTTGCACATCTTCATGGCACTGTAAACAAGTAGCGTCTGACTGTAACTTGCTGGGATGGGCTGCAATCTCGTTGAGCGCTTCGGCCCGATAAGCTCCCAATTGACCATAGCTCAATGGAATCATCTTGCTGCGAATGAACAACGCAACGACTCCGACCAGTACAATCAACACCAGCAAGATCTGGAGATGTCGAGTATCTCTGCTGAAATCGCCTTGCGGGTTCATTATGCGTCCCTCGATAATGCTTCACAAACTAACAGAGAATCTTCCAACAAATCGTCAAAGTGTCCCTGTTCCATTAGTTGGCCAAATGTTGGCGACTGGTCATCCTTCGGATCCGCCCTGAGATGGGATGCTTTGTCCAGGAAGAGCCGCGTCTGCTCACCCGTGGGAAGTTCTACCTGTTCTTCAAATCCACTAAGGACAATGCTCAAGAAAACGCTTATCCCCAGAAAGATACCGATCGTCCAAACAACAATCAGCAATAGTAAAACAATTGCGAGCATTTGTTGCGTTTCTCAAAAGGGAGCAAAACGGTAAACCCGACAGCAGAACGTTCCACAAAACAACTGCCTGCTAATTATAAGACCTTTAGTGAGTTAAAGATATACTTATCTACAACTCTTTATATCGAGAATGCGCAAAAAGGTTGAAAATAGGGGCTCGACTGCAAGATCTCCCCCTAACCGACCCGCAGCATGATCTGCTGCTGGACGGCCCTGCTCAGCGTCGGCCAGCGCGGGAGGCTTCCTGGTTCACTCCGACGTTGACTCTGCTTTGCTAAGCAGAGTCAGTAGCAACTGTTCCAGCTCAGACCGATCCAAGTCGCGCAGCATGGCCGCCAGTTGTTCCGGATTGGAAGAAGTTGCACAGGGATCTCCCCAAGATTCAACTTAGATGCCCCCTAACCGACCCGCAGCATGATCTGCTACTGGACGGCCTTGTACGGGAACTTTGGTAGGTACCTGATTGTTTGCCGTCGAGGCTTTTGTTTAAATGTTGTCAGGAATTAAACTCACATCCCGAATGACCAGTAACTAATGGAGCATGCCATGAGTAACAGTGCAGTACGACCACATCGAGTCCCCAGGGAGTCTTTGTTCAGCCTTGCATACCGAACCATCCCCATCCTGGTAATGAGCCTGGTGGCCATGGCGCCTGGCAAATCTGACCACCTCCTGCAGGCAAACGAGCCGAGCGAGACCGAGGAAAGCAAGGAAGCAGCCGAGTTTTACGAGTTCTACACCTTCTACCAAAGCAAATGGCAGATCGAAAAGGAAACAGAAGGTAAGAAAGAGACGTTTACCGCGCAGTGTTCTGGCAGCGCTGGTGGGTGCAATATCTATGTCGGCAAAGGGGAAACATCGGTATGGGGCTTCGATCCCAAGACAAGACAATGGACTGGTACGGGACAGCTGGACAATGGAAGCCGTTACGTGATGGCAATTTCGCGACCCCCAGGCCCCAAATTCATACCCGGCATGACCTTCACTTTTACCGGCACGATCTGGCATGCGGATGGTACCGTGAACTACGTGACAAACAAGTCAACCTGTGTCGACAAGGACACCATTCGCGAAGTCACCACGGGGACCGACCAGGACGGGAAGGCGATTCCAAAGGTCACCACAACGCTTAAGCGTATCAACTAATTTGCGACTATCGGATGGGCAACGATCATAGGTAAGCAACTTTGCCACATCCTGCTCATGGTTAGCTTATTGACGACCCTTGCAGTAGCGATCCTGGTTGCCACGGGGTCTCCCTGCTCGCCATTGTCCAGCGCAAGAAAACGGGGCTGCGGCTCGTGCCGCAGCCCCGTTCAACCTTGCTGTTCAAGGAACTATCTAGTGATCATGATCATGCCCACCCTGGCCCCGTGATTCGGCGTATTCCTCGTCTTGGAAATGGCCCCGTGAATCAACGATCGCAACAAGCTTAGCCGGCTCCACGCTGACATCAACCAATGCGATATAGTGGTTGTATTCGTTTCTCGCAACGCCGCCGTAAAAAGGAGCCGTAGAAAGATTCGTGAATACCCCGTCACCAATCAGGCTCGATGCATTGCCGAGACCCAGGCAAACAAGAACTGACGTTGGATCGCCTCCCACCGCAACGTTCTCATAACCAGCCGCTCCTGCATTCCAAACAGCCATCGGTACGGTCGTTCCGGCTACGAGGTTTACGTAATAACCGCGACCACGATTTTGGTCCGTGGGGCGGGGTGCTTCGAAAGCGTGCTGGGGAATCGAGATCTCTGCGATATTGCCCACGGTCGTTGTGGCACCGCCAGCATCCTTGATGTCGAGCGCGACACCACCTGCGCCATTACCCTTAAGGTCCAGGTAGCGAATTCTCGTAATGCCGGCATCCATCAACGGTTCAGGATCGACTTCCACCACGGTTACCTTATCCTCGAGCGAATGGCTCAGCAGGCCAGCCAAAACACCCGCGGTGGCATCGGTCGCTGAGTTGTCTGCTTCCGCAGCAACATAGGCCGGGCCCGTCGGAGTGGCTGCTATCAGCGATTCGAGATTATTCGGCAAACCACCCTCTGTGGCTGCGAAGACGCGGAACGATTCCTCGATGGCACCCATCGTGTGAACGGACACGCCTCTGGCGGTCTTGTCTTCGAGGCCCCCGTAATTCGTGATAATGGCACCGCCTACAATAGCCAGCATCGCGACCACCATTAAGACCTCGAGTAGTGTAAAACCGGACTTCTTTATTCGTGAATGATTCATGATTTCTCCGCTTCTATGTATATAAATACTCTATTGTTAAAACCTAGCTGATGCGTTGCATCCGGACTTGGGATCCAATCACATCGATCGTCAACCTGGGCTTGGAATAAGGCCAGGGACAAAGTGAAATAACGAGCGTCTTCATTAAGACGTGTTATGGCTTTTACGATAGAAAAGCGGGGGGGCCACGCGATTTAACAGGCCCCAGGATTGACGCGAGAGACACGCCTGAAGTTGGGATGGTGACAGGATGCGTCGCCGCGTCACTCACCACCATCTCTACCTTGACAGACACCTGCGATACCTGGTTCAAAACATGGCAAGTCCAGCATTCAGAGGTGTCACGGTTCTTATCATGCCCAGCTGGCAGAGACATCCTCAACCAGGCATAGGGCATGGTTGAGGAGTCGAGGGTTGCGACTGACGAGCCGCCGTGAGAACCGTGGTTATGATTGCCTGCATCCGCCGAGCAAGTTGCAACGACGCTATTTTCGCAGCATAACGAGTCGCTAACCAAGTGCTGTAGTTGGTGGATGGCTTGTCCACTAACTACGTGGATAACGTACAAGGCCAGCGTGGCAGTATTAAAAGCTCGTGTATGAAATTTCATGGTTATGTGTGGCCCAGATCCTTCAATGAATCTCTATCTACGGTACAGTTTCTTACGCTGATTGGTAACCAGAGTGTTCATTTTTACATGCAGAGTTTATTAACGGGCTGGTTTGCAATAGTTTACGCTGGTTAATAGCGACCGATTTTATGTTTGAATTATAAACGTGTTTGACATTTCAAAATGCAATCTCGCAATCGTCGCCGGGATCCAGGGTGCGCCAAAACATGTGGAATTTCGTATTTCCGGGGCTCCCTGGAACACGTACCAGCGACTTTTTTGTCTACCCGATTGTTGTCGGAAAATCATACACAGCCTGCCAAAAGACTTACGGGCGCGCTACTGAAGCAAAGCATCTCGCGTAAATATATTGCACGCAATGGCTGCTTTACGTAGTATTCTGGCATTCCGAGGTGAATATCTCGAAGCCTATTCGATAGACGCAGCGCCTTTCTTTTAGCCCTGGTAAGCCCCCCGATGAATGAAACAATAAACAGCATATTCGCTTCTGGGAAAGTGCAGACCGTTGAGGGGAAAACGATCCCGCTTCATTCAAATATTGATGCGAGCGAGGGCAAGTTACTATTCGACCTCATCCGTGGAGACACGCGTGTCAAAAAAACGCTCGAAGTTGGCTGTGCATATGGGTTATCTTCGTTGCATATTTGTGAAGCACTCAGGGATCGAAAGGACAGCAGTCATACCATCGTAGATCCATTACAAAAGACACAATGGCAAGGGATCGGCATACACAATCTGCGGCAAGCCGGGTTCAGCAATTTCGAGTTAATTGAAGAGAAATCTGAGTTTGCACTTCCCCACATCTTAGGGCAAGGGGAAGCTTGCTTTGATCTGGTATTCATCGATGGATGGCACACTTTTGATCATACGCTGCTGGACTGTTTCTACGGTACAAGACTTCTCGCGGTTGGTGGCTACCTGGTTGTAGACGACGCACAATTTCCCAGCATTCGTAAAGCGATCGACTACTTGTTGAATTATCCGTGTTACGATTTTGTGACTGCAACTAGTCGTCGCAGATCCTTCAGACGTCAGCTGCTTCGTCTTGGCTTCTCGCTCGTCCCCAGGAAACTTAAGAGAGGCCTCCTGAGCGGCCGCTTTTCTGCTCGGCTAAAGAACCAAACCATGGTGGCCCTGAAAAAAATCGCCGTAGACGATAGAGACTGGGACTGGCATAACGACAACTTCTAGGCTCTGAAGAAACCAGCAGGTGCCTGAGAATCAGTCCCTGGACAGCGCAAAAGGTATTACGATAGCCTCAAGTCGTGTTCTAAGGTGGGGGCTCGGTTGCCCCCACTCCAGGGTCAACCGACCGTCTTCACGGTTTTGTACTCAGTCGCTGCGCCGAAAAGACCTTCCCCGTCGGCCTGGCAGGAAGCGTTTGTTTCCATTGCTTGATTCTCTGGATCAAGTTCGAGACAGTTTGCGGCTGATCTTTCTTTAAGTCACGTGTTTCATACGGATCCGCCACGATGTCGTAGAGTTCCCAGTAGTCGAGTCGGGTATTGGCAACCAGCTTCCAATTCTGGTGGACGACCGTGTAGGCAACCCAATGGTGTGGTTTGCTTTTGCGTGCCGGCCAGGGGGCGGCCATCTTCCAGAATAAGGGTTTCTGTCGTCGAGGGCTTCCCTCACCCATCAGCGTACGTACCTGGCTGACCCCGTCCGGTTGGTAGTTGTCGGGCAGCGCTGCTCCGGCGAGTTCGCAATAGGTCGGCAACAAGTCGACCGCGGAAAGCACGCTGGTCCGGTCGACCTTGCCAGCGGCAATTTTTCCTGGCCAGCGTGCGATGAAAGGCACCCCGATGCCTCCTTCAAATAGCGCTGACTTATAACCTTTACGTCCACCCGTGATCCCTCGCGCTGCGGCAATGTTGTAACCCTCACCCGTTGCGCTGTCGTACATCTTGTTCAGGGGTGTATTTCCCGCGGCGCGTGCCGGACCGTTGTCCGAACTGAAAATTACCAACGTGTTTTCGGCCAGCTCCAGGCGATCCAGTGTATCCAGCACCTTACCAATACGATCATCCGCATGGCTTAACACCGCTGCATAGACCTGGTCCTGGATCGGTAGGCCGGGAAAACGTTCGCGGTATCTCGGTACCGTGTGGAAGGGTGTATGGGGTTCGTGTATCCACAGGTTGATAAAGAACGGCTTGCCAGCACGATGACATTTCTCGATGAACGCGCTCGCTCGCTGCGCATCGTCATGGACAGGCATTTGACGGCCGGCACAATTAAAAGCGCCGTAATCGTCAATGCCATAGGCACCTGGTAAAGGGGAGTCGGGGATCATGTTGTTGGACAAGTGCCACTTCCCGTAATGCCCGGTGGCGTATCCTGCCTGCTGGAGAAAGCGAGTCAGCAGTGGAGCCTCTGGGTTGAGCCAGTCAGGCATGTTTCGCCGGGCATTGCTCGGTACATAGGCGAAGTGACCGTCGATGTTGTAGCGTGCGGGGAAATGTCCGGTCATGACCGCGGTGCGACTGGGCGAACAGACGCCGCTGGCTACCGTGAATCGATGGAAGTCCGTTCCCTGTCGGGCCAGCCGGTCGATGTTCGGTGTCTTGACATAAGGATGGCCATGGCAACCCAGGTCACCCCAGCCCCAGTCGTCAGCGAAAATAAACAGGATGTTCGGCTTCTCGGCCTGGGCAGCCGTGCCGGTTACCGGCATCGTAAGACAAGAGCATACGACAATAAGAAACGCATGTATGAAAGCCAGGCTGACTGTAAGTGATCGTCTCATGGCATCGATTTTACCGTATCCAGGGTGATGCCAGAACCAGTCCCTTGCTGGTAAACAGGTGAATCACCACGGGAAGCGACCACTGAATATATAGGTGTAATGTGTCCATGTTGCTATACTGGAGTAGTGTTATGCTGCAGGTCGCATTGGAAAGCGGACTGAGCTAACGCCCCTACCAAAGTCCCGTCGTGCAGGGGATGACCCGACCAGTTCCTTGCTCCTGTTCGTATACGTCCTGGAGCCTGCCCAGAAGAAACGTAGCCTCATGAATATCCTGAGAATAAGCCTCTTGTTGGTGCTTGTCAGTGCCTGGTCGGTCCTGGTCGCCGAGGATGGTGTGGACCCGCTGACGCTGGAGAAGGCCAGGGAAGAGGGTCGGGTGAAATCGAGGTTCTTGAAAGAGAGCCCGGTAGATCAAGCAAACGGCCAGGTTGTTCCAAAGCCCAATCTTGCTCCGTTCCAGGCATCGATTGATCCCATCTTGAAGAAGAGTTGCCTGGCCTGTCATGGACCCCAGAAGTCCGAGGGAAGGCTTCGTATCGACAAGTTAAATCCGGACCTGTTGACGGGGCCAGATGTTGAGCGCTGGCGCGAGATCTACAACGTGATCGGTAACTCGGAGATGCCTCCGGCGGACGAGCCGGATTATGCACTGGCCGATGCGGATCGTGGCACCATTGTTGACTGGCTTGGCGCCGAGATGAAGAAGGCGTATCTCGTGCGCCGTAACACCAACGAACACTCGTCTTTTCGTCGCATGACCAGGTACGAATACAACTACGCTCTCCAGGATTTGCTGGGTTTGCACTATGATCTTGCCGATCGTCTTCCTCCGGAAGCTGTGTCCGAGGAAGGATTCAAGAATCATTCTGAAATGCTGCAGATGTCATCCATGCAGTTCGAGACCTATCGTGAGATCGGGATGAAAGCGCTCGGTCGTACCATCGTGAGTGGTGAGCGTCCCAAGGCGGTTACTTACATCATTTCGATGCAGGAAGAGATGACCCGGGCGTTGTCCGGAAAAAATCCCAAGACATTCGACAAGGCGGATAAGAATTATCGCAATAATAGAAAACGGCAGCATTTATTTAACCAGGAATCGGGCAAGGGCATTCACTTCTCCGCGGGCAAGCCGAATCCCCGGCCAGATGCTGTCGTGGGGCAGGCACCCGCGGTTTCCTCGGTGGTCCTGTCGTTGCCACGATCCAACGAGTTGAAGTTGAACCTGGATCGTTTCCTGCCTGACGAGGGGATCATGCGTGTTCGCATCCGTGCCGGGCGCAGTAACATGAACGCGAATGAGTATGCAGGTTTACGACTGATTTTCAGTGCGCATACCAGTAATAATGCGAATTTTTCCCAGGTGATCAGTCAGCATGATGTTCCCGTGACCGCACCTGCAGATAACCCGCAATGGATTGATTTCCATATCCCCCTGGGTGATATCCAGCGTAACCCATTCAGGAAACTTGCCACGACATTTCCAAGACGGGATGAGTTCCTGTCGATTCGAAATGTCTCCACGGCGACGAATGGAGAAGAACCTCTTCATGTTCTCATCGATCACATCGAGATCAGCGCTCCGTTTTATGCGCAGTGGCCACCGAAAATCCACCGTGATATCTTTTTTGACAGCAAGAATAAAAGCGATGAGGAAATCTATGGCCGCGAGGTACTGGGTAAATTCATACAGCGTGCCTGGCGTCGTCCCGCCACCCCGCGCGAAGTGGACCAGTTCATGGCCCTGTTTGCCAGCTACCGTCCAGGATTTTCGTACTTCGAAGATGCCATGGTGGAAGTATTGGCGACGGTCCTGGCCGCGCCTGAATTTCTCTACCTGGCACAGGAAGTTGTCGCGGATCAAGCGGGAAAACCAGGGACGATTAGTGACCTGGAACTGGCCAGTCGACTCGCGGTTTTCCTGTGGTCCAGTATTCCTGACGAGCAACTCCTGGAGTTCGCTCAGCGAGGAAAACTCAAGCAACCCGGTATCTTGACGGCTCAAGTTAAACGCATGCTGGCAGATCCGCGTGCCAGGCGCTTTGCCGAGAACTTCGTTCAGCAATGGCTTGGTATGGATGGCCTGGATAGCGTGGTTCATGTTACAGACAGCTCGTTAAAAGAAGCCATGCAGGAAGAGCCAATCGCTTTTTTCCAGGCAGTCCTGGGACGCAACCGGAGTGTCATGGACTTTATTCATTCCGATTACGCCGTGGTCAACGAACGCCTGGCAGGTCACTATCGCATTCCGGGTGTTTTTGGGCCTCATTTTCGGAGTGTTCCCATCGAGCCCCAGGTGAATCGTGGCGGGGTTTTAACCGGTGCGGCGATCCTGGCAATGAACTCCGACGGCAAGGATTCTCATCCCCTCAAACGCGGTATCTGGATGCTCGAACGTATCCTCCAGGATCCACCACCACCGCCGCCACCGAATGTCCCGGAAGTTGATCTGACTGATCCAGAGATCCTGAAAATGACCCTGAAAGAGCGCATCGCAGATCATCGCAACAAGCCAGCCTGTATATCGTGTCATGCGAAAATTGATCCCTGGGGAATCGCCTTTGAAAATTACGATGCCCTGGGATCCTTTCGTACCAGCATCAAGAACAAACCCGTGGATGCAACTTCACAGCTTTTTAACAAGCAGAAACTGGACGGGATGGTGGGTTTGAAGCGATACCTGCTGCAGGATCGACAGGACCAATTCTCCAGGGCCATGGTCCATAAAATGACTGCTTATGCTCTGGGACGATCATTATCTTTCAGTGATAATGCCGATATTGATAACCTGGCGGTACAATTCAGGAAGCAGGGAGATCGCCTGGGCGACTTGGTATACTTGATTATAAAGAGCAATATCTTTAACTCGAAGTAAGAGTCAGGAACCGATGATGAATCACAAAGCCGTTTCTATGCATCGCAGGAGTTTTCTTCATGGTACGGGCCTTGCCCTGGCCTTGCCCTGGTTGGAAACATTGGCGACAGCTCGTCCGGTTTCAGGCGATACACCGAAACGTTTTGTCAGCGTCTATCATCCTGATGGCGTTGGTTTACCACTCAAGACAGATCCCGCCTGGAAGGACTGGAGTTGGTTTCCGCAGGGCGGCGAGAAAGATTTCCGTTTGAGCAAGGTGCTCGATGTACTTGAGCCCTTGCGTAATGAAATCACGATTTATTCCGGCTTGTCCCACCCGGCAGTGAGAAAAGTTCATGGTCATTCCAATGCGGATCAATACCTGACGGGTGCAGCAACAGGTGGTCATGGAGCCTACAAGAACTCGATTTCCATCGACCAGGTCTACGCCGCGCAGGCAGGTGATTTCACGCGGCACGCTTCCCTGGTGATGTCGACTAATGGTGGCATCGGTGGGCCTCGTGGTGCACAAACCCAGTCCTTTAATCGTGAAGGACGTCCGATTCCGGCGATGAATAAACCCAAGCAGATCTTCGATATGCTTTTCGTGGCCAGTGGAAAAGATGCTGCGGCAAAACTGGCGAGAAGCAAGAGTGCCCTGGATCTGCTCATTGTCAACACGCGATCACTGGGTAAGAAACTCTCCAGTCGTGATCAGCAGATACTCAAGCAGTATCTTGATGCGGTACGCGATACCGAGGTCAAGCTGGCGAAAGCTCAAAAGTGGATTGATACGCCTGTTCCCGAGGTGGATACTGCGAACTTGAGCCTGGATGCGGATCCCAAGGAAGCGCGACTTTATTTCCAGACCATGTATGAATTGATCTACCTGTCCTTCCTGAGTGATTCCACGCGTGTGGCCACGTTCCAGCTAGGCAGGGAAAATGGTGAGGGGCCCCACGACCTGCTTTCCAAGGCGGTTGGTCTGGGTGGTGCCCATGGCCTGACGCATTCGGTTAAGAAGCCAAACGGTTGGCAAAACCTGGGCACCTATAACCGTTACCAGGCCGAGGAATTTGGGCGTTTCGTGCAGAAACTAAAGGATACCTCGGAACCCAATGGTAACGGTAACATGCTGGACAACACGTTTGCCATGCATGGTTCGGCTTCCAGCAGTTTTCATCTCTCTCGTAACTATCCGATTATTTCTGCCGGTGGTAAGAATCTTGGTTTCAACAATGGCCGGTATCTCAAGTTCGGTAAGGGAAATGAAGATAACCAGGCCGGTGCCGGTATCGTTTCCGATGCCGGATGGCGAGGCAAGATAGAAGCGGAAGAACTCCCGCTGGCGCAGCTCTTTGTTACCGTCTTGCAACGCCTGGGTGTCGAGACCCAATCGTTCGCTGGTATCACCGGGACCTTGAATCGGGTTTAAGCCGTTTTGCCCCGGGGGTGTCCCCTGGATTCCTCGCCACGTCCCAACGGTTTTCCACGGCTCGTATTGCTCCGGTAGCAGCG
>Ga0163108_10001826_pt1 | contig 15537 bp, 18 predicted proteins | sample Fk1155metaG_FD_109644 | JGI IMG/M metagenome (GOLD analysis project Ga0163108, IMG submission 109644) | Marine microbial communities from the Central Pacific Ocean - Fk160115 155m metaG | ecosystem: Environmental > Aquatic > Marine > Oceanic > Photic zone | place: The Central Pacific Ocean...
ATGGAATGACTAAACACAATAAAAAGCTAAAATTATTTCAAGCTCCCCTGAATAAACCTTAACCTCTGACTTATACCTTTCTCTTTACACCTAAACCCTGCAGCAAACCGCATCAAGCAAAATTAAATTTAACCTGAAGCGATCCGCGAATTCATGAAAATTAGTCTACAATTAAGCCAAACTACACGACCGCTGCTACCGCAGAATACTATGTAAAGTGCCGAGTATACTCCCTAAACTTTCTCGGAGCAGAATGGTCAACAATGCTCCAAGAGAAGTCAAGCTTGCAATACAACTAAAAAAAGTTTAACGGACCACTAACCTGGACGAGAGCTCATTTCCTGCGACAAATCTTGCGAATCCTTGGTCAATTTGTCCCAGTAGCGCTGCGGCTTACATATCCGCTTTTTAATGTGACTGCCGGGTACTTCTAGCCGCTTACAGACTTTGGCATTCTTATCAACGCGTTCTTTTTTGACCTTTTCTCCTTCCTCGTGGTGCGCTGAATAAGCGACAGATGACATTGACAACAAAATACTTACTACAATTAATTTTAATTTCATAAGGTTCCCCATTCGATTCTCTTGATTCCCACCATCTACAATACTATCGCACGAGATGTTCCGCAAAGAATTCCAAGGACCGCTCCAACGCCTGATTCGCAGCTACTTGGTTAAAGCTTGCCCTGTGATCACAATTAAACCCGTGATCTGCATCGTAGCTAAACAGCTGAACATTGGGTTGCGCTGATCTTATCTTTTCCACGTCCGTCATGGGTATATGCGCATCTAACTCACCAAAATGCATCATTACCGGACAATTTGCTTGTTTTTCAGCATGATTCACCACGCCACCCCCATAATAGGAAACCGCGGCGTCAACGCCTTGAAGGTCACAGGCTGAAAGCCAGGTCAGTAACCCACCAAAACAATACCCAACTAACCCAATGCGATCCTGTTCTCGCCTAAGCTCATCTATCGCAGCTTGAAGATCTGATAATGTTTGCGCCATGTTCAGCTTCTGGAATGCGAGTTCAATCCCTTGGCCCATGTCCGCTTCTTCGTAACCCAACTCAATATCTTTATCAATTCGATCAAAGATCTTTGGCGCAATGGCTAAGTAACCTGACTGGGCATAGCCGTCCGTCACTTCTCTAATGTGACCGTTGACTCCGAAAATTTCCTGAATCACCAGTATTCCTCCTTTTGTTGGTCCACTTGGACGTGCAACGTAAGCACCGATCTCGATCCCATCTCCACTCGTTATTTGAATATGCTCTCCCATAACCTGTCCTCCTTATCCCTATCTCTATGTATCGGCAAAAGAAGTTATACTACAGCCAAATTCTAACTTGTTGGAAGTTATCTAATGGATAGATCTACGCGAGGGTCGGTCCAGTCCATCACCGAGAGAGAGTATTAACTATGGAAAATTCCACGAAACTAAGCGCTATATTGTGGGACTTTGGAGGCGTGTTTACTTCGAGTCCCTTCGAGAATTTCAATCGACTGGAAGAAAAACACGGAGCGCCCAAAGATTTCATACGACAAGTCAACTCAACAAATCCAAACGAAAATGCCTGGGCTCAGTTTGAATCAAATTCCGTGAGCCTTGGTGAATTTGACGACTTGTTCGCAAAAGAATCTGAAAAGCTTGGATTCAAAATTCAAGGCAAAGAAGTGATTAACATTCTTAGTGGAGACTTAAGACCGCGTATGGTCGAGGTTCTCAAAACCTGTAAACAGCACTTTAAGGTTGGCTGTATTACTAATAATGTCAAATCAGGAAAGGGACCAAGCATGGCCCAGAACGAAGAAAAAGCGATTCAGATCAGCTCAGTAATGGATCTATTTGACGTGATCATTGAATCAAGCCTTGTAGGCGTGCGAAAACCCAACCCAGTGATCTACGAAATGGCTTGCGAGGCGCTAACAGTCAATCCCGGAAACTGCGCCTTTCTCGACGATCTAGGAATCAACCTAAAGCCCGCCAAGTCGATGGGAATGCAAACCATTAAAGTGGTCAACGAAGCTCAGGCGATCAAAGACCTGGCCGCTATCACAGGGCTCGAATTTCCTGACTAATCGATTGCTCCCCTAATAGTGCATCGACGTCCACCCGTTTTGGTATTGAGCTCGCAGCTCCATGCCGGCTCACCGCAAGTGCTCCAGCTGCACTGGCCTCTTTGAGAACAAGGCCCGGCTCTCTAGCACTAACCAGACCTGCCATAAAATAACCAACAAACGCGTCACCCGCGGCCGTCTCATCAACCACATCCACGCCAAAAGAACCCGTTTCAACTCTTAATCGATTTTCACAATCAATAAGAATCGAACCATTTTTTCCCTCGGTCAGTAATATGGAAGTCGTGGGCAACAATTTTGAAATACTTTCAGCTAAAGCAAGGCCCTTTTCATTACAATCTGCTACGGCCTGGCCCTCCACCTGATTAACGATCAGCAGTTTCAGCAAATCCAAAGGATAATCTTTAATCCGTTTATCCACCGGCGCTAAATTCAACGCGATTTTCAGCCCAAGCTCGTCGCCTCCACGGATCACCTCATCCAGATCGTTAATTTCATTTTGAAGTAACAACCAATCTGCTGGGCCCATTCCATTAAATGCGATTTTTACCTGCTCGGCTGTTACTAACCGATTCGCTCCGCCATCAATGACTATCGCATTGCGTCCTAGACCATCCACCTGGATAAACGCACGTCCAGAATCACCCTCAGATACCAGCACACCGCCGACATCTACACCCGCTTCCTTCAAAGCACTGCGCAAGAGCTCCCCATCAGTTCCGATGGATCCGTGATGATGAACGGTTACACCCGCCAGTGCCGCGGAGATGGACTGGTTTAGGCCTTTACCACCTGGAAACTGTGTTACGCCAAGACTCGAAACGGTCTCCCCCTCTCGCGCGATATTGGGTACCGAATAGACATAATCGATACACATCGAGCCGAGATTCACCAGTTTTGGACACAACGTTATTAAGCCGGATGAGCTAGCTCTTTGGCAGCATCCTGCACAGCTCGTACAATCTTGTCGTAACCAGTACACCGACACAGATTTCCCGCCAACCAATAACGGATCGTTGACTCGTCGGGGTCGGGATTTTTTTCTAACAGAGCCTTGGCGGCAACGATAAACCCGGGAGTACAGATCCCGCACTGGAGTGCCGCGTTTTCCAAAAACTTCTGCTGAAGCGGATGCAGTTGATCTCCAGCTATCCCCTCAATGGTTCCCAAGTTCTTATCCTGCGCTTCAACTCCAAGCACCAGGCAGGAACAAACCAGGCGACCTTCCATCGTAATAGAACAGGCACCACAGTCACCTGTAGAACAACCTTCTTTTGTTCCTGTTAAACCTAAGGTGTCTCTTAACACTTCCAGCAATGACTGATTAGGCTCACAAAGAAACTCCGTGGCTTCATCATTTATCGTGGTCTCTACGTGTACTTTACTCATTTGATTACTGACCTCCTTTTGCGCGTTCGGCGGCGATCGCAGTCGCACGTCGGCAGAGCACGGCAACAACTTTTCTTCGATATTCAGCTGTGCCACGTTTATCCGATATGGGCGAAGAGGCACTTGTACACGCCTCGCCGGCCGCCAGCAACGCGGCCTCATCTAACTGGGACCCCACCAATGCCTGAGCTGCCTCGGGCACCAACAATGCCGTTGGTGCAACTGCACCAATCGCCACCCGAGCCTCGACGCACTGACTACCGTCCAACGTCAAACTAACGCCACAACCGGCCACCGCAATATCCATTTCGGTACGCGGTATAAAACGAAGATACGCGTCTCTAGTATTAGACCCAGGCCTCTTGATTTTCAGGCCTAACAGAATCTCGTTTTCAGACAAGGCATTGGTGCCAACCCCTGTGACAAACTCTTCTACCGGAATTTCTCGATGACCACCGGAACCTGCAACTTCACAGATTGCGCCAACCGCAATCATCGCTGGAATACTATCTCCTGCAGGAGAGGAGTTACAGAGATTGCCCCCCATCGTCGCTCTTCCTTGAATTTGCGTGGACCCAATCAGATCAGATGCTTCTAGTAGCCCTGGCAGCAAACCCTTGAGCTCTTCGTTCTCATTGAGCTCAGCGCTTGCAATTGCCGATCCTATGAAAATGTCGTCGCCGATTTCCAGGCGATTAGTTTCAGCCAGCTTTTTAATATCAATGATTGTTCTAGGCGTGTTATCAACGCTGCGCATTTGCACGAGCAGATCAGTACCACCCGCCAACAGCTGCGCTCTCCTTCCGTCTTTAGCGTGTTCATCTAATAAGCTAATCGCATCACTCAAATTAGATGGCGCTTCATAGGCGTAAGCTCCCATAAACTCTCCATAACTTCTTCCACACCGACGAATCTACCATGACTCCTACGCTCGTAAAACCAAAACCTTCACTTTGTGTTTACTATGACTTGGTTCGTTTCAAGAAGAGACTTAGAATCCAGCTTTCTGGATACGATTTGAAGGATAGAGGCCATGCAAGAAACGCAACCAGACAATTCGCACTATGCTGAGCATCATGATCAGTTAATATCGCGCTGGCGATCCGCATTAGCTAGCGGCCATTATGATGCAGGTATCATAGTCGCAGGCAATGAGGACTATTTTTTTCAGGATGATCAGACGCTTTCCTATCGACCCAACCCCTATCTAATCCAGTGGCTCTCACCTGAATATTGCTCGCCAGGCAGCATGCTGGTGATACAGCCGGATAAGCGACCCATTTTTTATATGAATCGCCCGGTGGACTACTGGCACGCGCCAGGCCAAAAACCCCAAGCCCTAGATAACTTCATCGAAATCAAGGTTTTTGAAGAGGAAGAATCACTACGAAGAGAAGTCCAACGTGACCTGAAAGGTAAACAAGTAGCCTGCATCGGCCCTGCTCTGGAAAATAATGACTTCTCGGGATCGATTAATCCGGAGACAGTGGTTAACCAGTTACATTTCACCCGCGCCATCAAAACAAACCACGAAATCGAGCTAATGAGAATCGCAAGTACGATTGGGGCCAGAGGGCACATCGCTGCCAAGCAAGCCTTTGACCAAGGCCACAGTGAATTCGGCATTCACATGGCTTATCTCGCCGCCTCAGCTCAAAACGAATCTCAACTTCCCTACCCCAACATTATCGGAATCAACGAAAATGCCGGAATACTGCACTATCAACACCAAGAAAGATCCAAACCGGACTCGATTAATTCGTTACTCATCGACGCCGGTGGCGGTTATCAGGGTTACGCCAGCGACGTTACGCGAACCTACAGTTCTAACTCCGCCCCTTCAATCTACAACAACCTTTTGGCGGCAATGCAAAAACATCAGGACAAGTTAATCGCCAGCATCGCCGTCGGCGGTGATTACCTGAAACTCCACGAGCAGATGCATCGGCAACTCACAGAAATCCTCGTCGAAGCCGACCTGCTTAATTGCTCCCTTGATGAAGCTTCGACGATACGCGCGAGCGAGTATTTTTGTCCCCATGGCTTAGGACATCTGTTGGGTATTCAAGTACACGACGTGGGCGGTTTACAAATCGATGCAAGCGGCAACAACCTTAACCCGCCAGAACACTACAGCTCACTTCGGTTTACCCGACCAATCCAGGAAAACCAGATTTTCACCATCGAGCCAGGAATTTATTTCATTCCGATGCTACTCGACAAACTCCGAGAACACTCGACACTCATAAACTGGAGCGCGATCGATGAGCTTTTGCCCTGTGGCGGCATCCGAATCGAAGACAATGTAAGGGTCCTAAGTAGAGGGGTGGAAAACCTGACTAGAGACGCATTTGACCAAGTCAGAGCACAAGGCTGACCAAAAATTAGCATGGAAGAAACTAAACAATTAAGTGTCGGTTCATTATTTGATAACGACGATCTAAAAATCATAACTGCACGCGCGTTTCAATTTTCACCCGATGGCAGCTGTATTACCTTTTTGTACCCTGGGGCAAGTAATGCTAGCAAGCTTTCGATTTGGCGCTTTGACATTTCTACGCGGGAGCTTTATGAATGGATCTCGACTGCTACAGAGTCTAGACCTAGCAGATCGTTAACAGAATTTGAGAAAAATGAACGAGAAAGAAAGCGGCAATTCACGCAGGGTATCAACGAATACTTTTGGCACCCGCATCATCGATCAATTATTGCCCCGCTAGAGGGGCAAGTCTTCTCGATCAAAGTCAATATTCTAGACGAACCTCGATGGGAAGCCTTAACGGATATAGAGACTCATGCAACGGCAACCCAGCTATCGCCAAAAGGTTCTCACATCAGTTTTGTGGAAAACAACAATCTTCACGTTCAAGCAATCGATCAACCGGACAGCAAACCCATCACTTTCGATTCGGACCCCTTAATCACTAATGGCTTGCCCGACTTCCTGGCCGCAGAAGAAATGCACCGCTTCGAAGGACACTGGTGGTCTCGAGATGAAACACAAATCGCCTATTGTAGAGTCGACGAGTCGCAAGTTGAGGTAAGTCATCGTCTTGATATTAAGGCCGCAGCTTCTACTCAAGTCCCTCAGCGTTACTCCTACGCCGGGCAGAACAACCCCGTTGTAGAACTCTACTTGTGCGATCTAGGCAACGGAGAACCAAAATGCGTCTGGACTTCTCGAGTGACCGATCACTATCTGGGCAGAGTCTGCTTTTCAACGCGCGGATTATTGATCATCGAACAAAATCGGTCGCAAAAGATTCTCACCATTAAAAGACATGATCCCTCGACCAACACGTGGGTAGACCTATACGTCGAAAACTCGGATCATTGGATCAACCTAACCGACGATCTTCACATAGACGAAAAAAGTGGCGACATCATTTACTCCAGCGAAGCCTCTGGAACGCGCCAACCAATCCAGATACTCCAAGATGGTACCGTTAAAAGGCCAAATTCCCCGACTCATATCAACCAGGTACTAGGGATCAAAGATCATCTGATTTTCGTAATGGGGTGGAATGAAGACCCAACCGAAAATCATCTATTTGAGATAAATACGATCGAGAATTCCTGGAAACAAATCACGGCTGCTAGTGGCTGGCATGAGTGCCATGTTGACACGAAGACCAACAAAGTAATCGATTGCTTTTCCGATCATTCAACTCCTCGGAGCATCCAGTTGCACTCTCTCATAAATTTCGATGAGTCCACTTCAATCCACGAAGAACGAATAAAGCCAGGCCATCCGTACTATCCCTACCATGAGTCTCATTCTGCACCAATATTTGGCATCGTTAGAACTGACGACAATACGCCTTTGTACTACCGGCTGACTCCCCCCAAAACAATCACAAACAACCACCCAATAGTTGTCTATGTTTACGGTGGGCCGGGAGCGCAAAAGGTAAGAAATGAATGGGGGCCCTATTTATTACAACTTTTTGCGGAAGAAGGCTTTGGTGTACTAGAAATCGACAATCGCGGATCTACCAATCGAGGCATTCGATTTGAGTCTGCGATCTATCGGAAGATGGGCCAGCAAGAAGTCGAAGACCAAAAACTTGGGCTGAAGGTATTGGATAAGTTTAGCTGGGCGGCAAAGGAGCGGATCGGAGTATTTGGCCATAGTTATGGGGGATATATGAGCCTAATGTGTCTGAGCCAGGCCCCTTCTTGCTTCAAATCGGGAGTGGCTGTCGCGCCTGTCTGCGACTGGCGGCTCTACGACACCCATTACACAGAGAGGTATATGGGCCAGCCTAAAGACAACGAAGCAGGCTATCTCGAAGGCAATGTGCTGACGCATCTGCCCAAGTTAGACGGTCAACTTCTACTCATGCATGGGATGGCAGACGATAACGTACTATTCACCCACAGCACGATGATCATTGACGAACTTCAAAGACTCGATAAACAATTCGAGCTGATGGTCTACCCAGGCTCCAAGCACTCAATGCAAGAAAAACACGTATCCAAACATCGGTTTAGAATGATCCTGGATTTTTTTCACCGGACCCTTTAATTCGTTTTCCAAAAAAGACGGTGGAAATTTTCTCGGGTTTTCCTCGCGATTGATTCGACTTCTTGACCTCGAAGAGATGCAACGTAAGACGCGGTATGCACCACATAAGCGGGCTCGTTTGGCTTGCCCCTTTTTGGCACCGGCGCCAACCAAGGTGCATCGGTCTCGATCAATAGTCGATCATCTGGAACGTACTTGGTCACTTGTTTAACTTGATCCGCATTTTTGAAAGTAACGATTCCTGATATCGAAATATAAAAACCTAAATCCAGAGCGCGTTTGGCCATATCCCAAGATTCCGTAAAACAGTGTAATACTCCAGTTACATCAGCATGATTTTTTATCAAATCAATCGTGTCTTGCTCCGCCGCTCTTGTATGGACGATGACCGGTAATTTGTATCGATTTGCCAAATGTAACTGACAATCAAAACCAGAAATTTGTCGCTCCCTAAGTTGTGGGTTATCGTCATGGAAATAATCGAGACCCGTCTCGCCAACCGCGACCACATTAGAGTCCTCTAGATAAGACTCAACCCAGTCAGGAGAGCCAGTCGTGCCATCGGGGTGCTCTCCCGCACTACACCAGACTCCGGCATAACCACTAGCCAGTTGAACCACTTCGTCGATTCGCTCCTTCTCAACTCCAACACAAAGTATCGTTTCAACTCCCGCATCCATAGCTGCAGAGATTTTCTCTTCAGGATTATCCAGATAATTCAGATGACAATGTGAATCAACATACATAAAATAATTTCAAACAGGTTTGCTTAGCGCATCAATATTCAAACCGCGCCACATAATGATCAGACGCTCGACCAACAAACGCTTGTTCGCCGAATTAGAATATTCGATCTCCTTCCTAGAAAAGATTAATTCGTCGCAAAAATCGAATACTCTTCTTAAATCAGCCTCCTCTAACAGGTCTCTTTTTAGCGCTATACGTCCAAGAATAAACCGATACCAATTACCCAACCAGCCCACAGTGTCCTGGGCCAATACCTGATCTACTATTTCACCGACTTTCCTTTCACCAGTCAGATCTAGATATCCGCTAAAGCCAAGCGATTCATGATTTTGAGCTAGCAAAGGAGCATAACCGATTTCCGCGAACTGTTGATCGGAGAGCTCAATGCCTGCCTGGGCGAGCCAATTTTTTGCTTGGCTAATCGACAAATCTGGTGAAAACCGATGTAACCGACTCCTAAGTGTTGCCGGAAGATTAGCCCACCTGTTGGTCTCTAAAACGACAATAGTGCCGGCCGGAGGTTCTTCAACAATCTTCAGTAGCCCATTTGCGGCGTTAACATTGAGAAGGTGTCCCTCGGAAATTGCTATTACTTTGTAGCTGTCTGCCCGGCTGGTTTTATAGGCAAATTCAATGACACTTCGGATTTGATCGATCTTTATAACAGCGCCTTCTGGAGCTATCCACAGAAGATTGCCGCTGGCTCGAGTGCTTGTTTCTGAGTTTGATTCAAAGCCCAGCAATAGATTGCAAACCACATTCAGCAGCTGGGCTCCACCCCACCCCTCCTTACTAGTTAATGCTATCGCGTGCGGAAGGACACCCCGAATTCTTAAGTCATCAAGTTTATCTAACAGCGATTGATTCCATGGATAAATCTCATCTTTAAACGCTGCTTCCATCAAATATTCACCTCGTCAATGAACGTCGATAGTTGAGCCTTCAAGTCTGCACTCACCTCCGCTAGACTACGAGATGCGTCAAGAACTCGATACCTGCTATTGCCTTGTGATCGCTTAAGATAGCCTCTTCGGACTTTCTCAAAGAAAGCCCTATTTTCCGACTCCATTCGATCTTTTTTCCTATCAGCGATGCGTGCTTCTGATTCTTCTGCCGGCAGATCCAGAAAGAATGTAAGATCAGGCTGCAAGTCTTTTTGAACCCAATGCTCAAGTTTTTCGATTATGGACCAATCGACATCTCGCGCCTCACCCTGATAGGCATAGGTCGCATCTGTAAATCGATCTGAGACCACCCAAGTACCCCGGTCCAGGTTAGGCTTAATGACATTTACAATATGTTGCTCTCTCGCCGCAAAAACTAACAGCACCTCTGTCAGACCACTGATATCTTCTTTCCAGTCTAACAACATCGCTTCTCGTATCGCCTCGGCCAAGTCCGTACCACCGGGTTCGCGAGTACTTATAAAGGGAACTTCCTTTTGACGTAAAGTCTCACACAGAAACTCAAGGTTGGTCGTTTTACCCGAACCTTCAACACCCTCCAAGGTAATAAAACGTCCCTTCATGCCTTCAATCTCTTTATCGTTTTAATTGGTATTTGCGCACTGCAGCATTATGCTCACGAAGTGTTTTCGAAAATTGACTAGAACCATCGCCACGCGCAACGAAATAAAGATACTCGCTATTGGCTGGATTTGCAGCGGCTAAAAGTGACGCCTCGGATGGATAAGAAATAGGCGTTGGCGGTAATCCTCTTTTACGATACGTATTATAGGGTGAATCAATCCTAAGGTTTTTACGAGTCAAATTTCCATCAAACTCGTCTCCCAAGGCAAAAATAACCGATGGATCGGTCTGCAATCGCATTTTTTTCCGCAGCCTTTCCTGAAAAACCTGACTGATCAAGAATCGATCCTGGTATCTACCGGTCTCTTTTTCGATCAATGAAGCCAAAACCAACATGTCGGATGACGACCCGAGCTTATATCTATCTGGATTAGCGCTTTTCCATATAGCAGACACTTTTTGTTTCATCGTCTCGGACGCTCTTGACAGGATTTCAAGATCCTCTGTTCCAGATTCAAAGAAATAAGTGTCCGGAAAAAACACGCCTTCGAGATATGAATATTCTATATCCAATCTCTCTAAGATCGTTTTTTTTGAAACCCCATTTAGTGTGTAAACAATTTTTTTGTCCGCACGAAGGTGTCTAGCTAATTGTCGGTAGCTCCATCCTTCATTTATTCTGAATTCATAGAGTTTCACCTCTCCTTCGCTAAACATTTTAAGTAGTCTAGAGGGAGATATCCTCAACGGAAGCTCATAAGTCCCCGCTCTCATGCCTTCATCGACGCCCCTATATTTTGCAAGTAAATGAAACAACATTGGATCGATCTCGACGCCTTGCTCTATTAATTGTGCCGATATTTCTGAAAACACTTGACCATGTTCGAGCACGAAAATGGTTTTTTGAGATAACGAAATAGGCTCTTCTGACCAACGTATAAAGGCAAAAAAAGCGGTCAATGCTAAGGTAAGCGTAGCCAGCATCAATAAGGCGAAGACTTTTCGCATTGATTTAAACCGAAAGCTCCATCGAAAAAATAGAATCAGGTATCAAACAGCTCGAAAAACCAGCGTACCGTTAGTGCCACCAAATCCGAACGAGTTACTCGCTGATACCTCTATCTTAGCTGACCTAGCTTTGTGGGCCACATAATCCAGATCACAGGCGTCATCAGGAGAATCGAGATTAATTGTTGGAGGCGCAATTTGGTCATTAATTGCCTTAATACTAAAGATAGCCTCAACCGAACCAGCGGCTCCCAAAAGATGTCCTATCATCGATTTGGTACTGCTCACAAGCATACTAGTTTCTCGGCCAAATACTTCTTTAATCGCCATCGTTTCTGCTACATCACCCAAAGGAGTTGACGTGCCGTGAGCATTTAAATAGTGCACATCTTGAGGACTAATATCAGCATCACGTAACGCGTTTTTCATACTGGATATGGCACCCTCGCCATCCTCTGAAGGTCCTGTTATATGGAAAGCATCACTACTCATACCAAAACCGATTAATTCTGCGTAGATTTTCGCTCCTCGGTTCTTTGCGGCTTCATACTCCTCCAGAACCAAGACCCCAGCACCATCACCAATTACAAAGCCATCTCTATCCTTGTCCCATGGTCTACTTGCTTTTTCCGGTTCTTCGTTCCTGAGCGACAATGCTTTCATGTTTTGGAACCCAGCTACTGTTATCGGTGACGTAGCATGCTCCGCACCACCCACCACCATGACATCAGCATCACCATGTTGAATCATGCGCGCACCAAATCCAATATTATGAGTTCCCGTTGTGCACGCAGTCACAATCGCAATATTTGGACCTTTAAATCCATATTTAATCGATAGATTTCCAGACACCATGTTCGCAACAGTGCCAGGAATAAAAAATGGAGAAACTTTTCTAGGGCCACTATTAAGAAGAACCGAGTGGGTTTCCTGTATCAGCCTAATCCCACCGATCCCCGAGCCAACAGCAATACCAATCCTAGAGGGGTCATACTCACTCAACTGGGCATCTTCAACAGCTTGAACACCTGCGGCGATTCCAAATTGAATGCACCCGTCCATACGACGCGCCTCTTTTGGCAAAATGAAATCCGTTATATCGAGATTTTTAACTGCCGCACAGATTTTCACCGAATACTCTTCAGTATCAAAGTATTCGTTTAGGCCCACACCGCTGGTACCATCTTTAGCTGCTTGCCAGGAGGATTCCACATCATTCCCAATAGGCGTAACCATACCCAATCCTGTTACTACCACTCGCCTACTCATAAATACACCGATAGGAATTTCATTTTCATCGTAAAGTAATCCACAACCATTTCAACAGACCCATCTTGAGCATGAACATGATTTAGTGTGTGTTTGCGCAAATCCTAAGCAATTTAATTAGATCTCGATACCAATTGAGCTTGCTAAGGTTTGGCCTTCAGAAAATCCCACAAAATACCGCGGGAACAACAAGCTAAGCTATTGGTGAGAAACGATATAATCGACCGCCTCTTTCACTGTTGTGATTTTTTCAGCTTCTTCATCTGGAATTTCAGTTTCAAATTCTTCTTCCAAAGCCATCACCAACTCAACAGTATCAAGCGAATCTGCTCCCAAATCTTCTACAAAGGAAGCCTCACTAGTGACCTCTTCTTCCTTCACTCCAAGCTGTTCGCATATCAGTTTTTTAATTCTGTCTTCAACGTCACTCATGCTAAAGATACCTCCCAATTTGTTTTCTGGGGACAAGGGCGGAGCGCATAATATAGTCGCTAGATGACCAATTCAAGTTGACTTTTCATCTTTTTCATAATGGTCCACTCTACCCGTTATACAAGCCTCCATTAACTTGTAAGGTTTGTCCAGTGATATAGGCCGCTGCGTCAGAAATCAGAAACTCGACCGCTGCGGATACTTCTTCCGGTTTTCCCATTCTACCCAATGGAACTCGATCCAAAATAGCTTGCGATTGGTCTTGAGTAAGCTCTGACGTCATATCCGTCTCTATGAATCCTGGTGCAATCGCATTGACAGTAATATTTCTCGAAGCCAATTCCAAAGCCAAAGATCGAGTAAATCCCTCAATCGCCGCCTTGCTAGCCACATAATTGGCTTGTCCCGGACTACCCATTCGAGCGACTACGGAGCTGATGTTAACAACTCTACCCCAACGCGCTTTCATCATCCCTCTAACAAGCGGTTTAGTCACTCGATACAACCCATTTACATTCGTATTTACTACCGACGACCACTCTTCCTGAGACATCCTCATGATCAGATTATCGGCTGTAATACCTGCATTATTAATCAATATACACGGCAATTCGCCCGATTCTTGAATTTGTGAATAAGCGCTAGCCACTGACTCATCTTCATCTATCTTCATTTGCAATGCGATAGAAGAAGGCAAAGAATCAGCTATCTTGGCAACACCCTTCTCGCTAGTGGCGGTACCAATCACTCGGTAACCAAGCTCTGAAAGACGTAATGCCATTTCAAAACCAAGCCCACGGCTAGCCCCAGTTATCAGGATTCTTTTTTCTTCCATTTCGCTCTCGAATCTCGATAAATTAACTGCTTAGAAAGGCTTCCATATCAGCTACATTCTCCAATCCGTCAAAACTCAAGTCGCGGGACACCCTCCTACCAAGCCCTCTCAATACGGCACCCGGACCACACTCGACAATACTTCCTATTCCTAGCTCAACTAACTTGTTCATGGTAGCAGTCCACAAAACAGGTGCCGAAAGCTGCTCGATCAAATTCGATTTAATTTTCTCAACATCGCTCGAAATATCTGCACTAACATTTTGGATTACCGGAATACGAGGAATGTCGAAATCAACCTTGTGTATGTAATCTGCAAATTTATCACGAGCGCTTAACATGAGCCGAGAATGGAAAGGGCCACTAACATCAAGTTTTATTGCCCGCTTAGCGCCCAGCTCTTTAGCGATCTCAATAGCTCGATCTACCGCCTCATTTTCTCCAGCTATCACCACCTGACCAGGCGCATTGTAATTTGCCGCGCTCACCTCGCCGGAAACCTGATCGCAACACTCTACAACCTGCTGATCCTCGAGACCCATCACCGCTGCCATCGCTCCTTCCCCCCTGGGAACCGCAGCATTCATTAGCTCCCCTCTTTTACGAACCAGCAGAATCGCATCTTTAAATTTAAGTACATCAGCGCAGACTAAGGCCGAGTATTCACCCAATGAATGCCCAGCCATATAATCGGGAAGGACGTTTTTTTTATCTTGCCAAACTCGCCACAAACCGACACTAGCAGCCAACAGAGCTGGCTGGGTATTTTGAGTATTGGTTAATTCTTCGCTTGGGCCCTCTTGAACCAAAGACCACAAATCAAAGCCTAAAGAATCAGAAGCTGATGCATAAGTTTCTTTGATTATAGGATAATTCTCCGATACGCCCTGGAGCATCCCTACTTTCTGAGAGCCTTGGCCCGGAAATACTGCTGCGATCGCCATCTATCTGGTTTACTTAGTCTGCGCGGCTAGCTATTCAGTACCTCGGACTACCTGTCGTCCCCGATAAAAGCCATCGGCAGATACATGATGACGCAGGTGAGTCTCACCCGTCGTCTCATCAATCGAAATTGTAGGCTTTGCGAGCTTATCGTGAGACCGTCTCTGGCCTCGTCGTGATCTGGTTACTTTACTTTTTTGAACCGCCATTTTTCTCTCCTAGGCAAAAGTCATGATCAGCTAATGCGAACCCCAGTCGGACAACTTTGAAAAAGGGTGCATCTTCTCTGGTTCTGGGCCCGCACTATACACGTAATTTTCATCATTATCAGACTTACAATTCGAACAAATCACGCGAGGCAAATGCAAAATCAACTCATCTTCCACTAAATCCAAGGCCTCGAGGACGGGACCACTAACTACAACGGTTTCCTCAACAACGCTTTTTCCGCCGGAGACCCAATCCTCTAATTCGTCCTCAGTTTCAAAAACAATCAAATCAATCGGCGCAGACACCGAGCTACGGGCAGGATCCGTACAACGCAGACACGCCATACTAAGAGATCCAGAAACCTCGCCTATCACACGAATTTCCAATTCTTGAGTCAGTTCGAACGATAATCGCGCCTCAAAATCACCCAATCCCAGACAAAGAGGCGATAATCTTGTCATCCTAAATCCTGGAAGCGACCTGCTGATTGTCGCGTTTGATTTCGCTAATTGGCTATAGCGAAGCTCCATTTACTCTACCTGACATAAACCTTGCCGGGATAATA
>Ga0163108_10001827_pt1 | contig 15532 bp, 17 predicted proteins | sample Fk1155metaG_FD_109644 | JGI IMG/M metagenome (GOLD analysis project Ga0163108, IMG submission 109644) | Marine microbial communities from the Central Pacific Ocean - Fk160115 155m metaG | ecosystem: Environmental > Aquatic > Marine > Oceanic > Photic zone | place: The Central Pacific Ocean...
CATCCTTACCATAGAGTCATAAATTGCTGCATCACCATGTGGATGAAATTTTCCCATTACATCTCCCACAACTCTTGCAGATTTTTTAAATCCTTTTTCTGGTGTTAAATTCAATAAACTCATCGCATATAATAGGCGTCTATGAACTGGCTTTAAGCCATCTCTTACATCTGGAAGAGATCTAGAAGTAATTGTTGAAAGTGCGTATTGAAGAAATCTTTTACTTAGTTCTTCTGAAAACGTTGAGTTAACTTGTTTATCTTTAACGTCGGTCTTATCGTTTATCATTAAGATGGCCTTTATATAATTTATCCTCTAACAATTTAGTAAATCTCAACCTGGAATGCGGAAAAGGTTTGTCTTTGAAAAAATTTAATTCTAAAAAGAATTTAGTTAATTGCAAACCTTGGATCAAATCTTTTAAATCACTATCTTTATTTCTATCCCTACTCCCACCCAAAAACCTAGGTAAATTAATAAGTTTATTTTTATATGGCAATCCTACATCGTAGCTTACAGCTCTACCTGTTTTAGGACTTACAAAAGCAAGATCTTGTTTCTTTCCTGTAACTGCGCAGTTATTTAATTTTAAAGAAAACCCAAGTTCTGACAGAAGACCTATCTCCCATTTTATATACCCTTTTACCCATAATATATTTTCAGCATTAGAGATTTTAAGTAAATCAAATAATTTTATGGTCGCTTCAAATAAGACTGGATTAGGTTCCCTCTCAGGTAAGATATAATCTGAAATTTCGCAAATGGATGATAAAGCAGATAATTGAATTGGGTTATACATTAAAGTTGGGGCAGTAGATTTTATTAACTCTAATTTAAAAGAACCCATTTGCTCCGAAATTCTAGCTTTCCATTCAGCACTACATAAATTACCTTGCTGGAACACTGCTCTCATTTTAGTACTATTGCCTCCATGCACCCAACCCTTATAACGACCATTTTTGGAACTAAACACTGAAGCCACCATACCAATTTCTCCATATGGTTTTGAAGATAAAAATATAACATTATCTTTCCATTTAGGCATTAGTATCTATTCCAACTGATTGAAGTAATTTAGGGTCGATTAAGCAATCTTCCCTCAACTTTACTCTTATAAATAAATGCACTTTAAAATTAAAAATACTTTGCATTTCTTTTCTCGCCATAGTACCAATACGTTTAATATTATTTCCAGAATTACCGATGACGATGGATTTGTGCGACTTCCTTGATACGTATATATTTTGACAAATTTTAACACTTTTATCATCTTTAGTTTCCCAACTTTCAGTTTCGACTACCAAGTTATAAGGGATTTCTTGATGTAAATTTAAAATTAGTTTTTCTCTTAAAACTTCTGAAGCCATTTGCCTGACCGGCATATCTGAGATGTCATCAACATCATACAAAAAAGGGCCTTCAGGCATTTGCCCAGAAAGCCAATATAACAAATCCTCTGTACCATCTCCATTCAAAGCTGAAACCATAAAAATTTGATCAAAATTAGTAATATTATTAAACTTATCTATTAGTGGTAAGAGATCTTTCCTTTTTATTAAGTCAACTTTATTAAGAACTAAAATCACTGGATGAATAAATTTATTCAAACTATGTAAAATATTTGATGTATTTTCATTTATTTTAGTTTTAGTTGCATCGTATATTAAACAAGTCACATTAGAATCATTGGAACTTTTCCAAGCACTTTTCACCATTATTCGATCTAAGAATCTGTTGGCTTTAAAAATACCAGGTGTATCCATAAAAATAATTTGAGTGTCCCCCCTAATAACAATGCCACGTAAACTCATTCTGGTTGTTTGAGCTTTATGAGTTACTATAGAAATCTTTTCCCCAACAAAGTTGTTTATTAGAGAAGATTTTCCTGCATTAGGTTCTCCAATAAGAGATACAAAACCAGTTTTATTTTTTTTTATAAAAATATTAAACTTTCCTTCTAACCTTCTTTAATAAATTAATTGCCGCATTAATTTCTGCAAGTTTAAGAGATTTTCCCATTCCCTCTGAATTAATACTTAAAGCGTTAACATTAACCCAAAATTTTGGATTATGGTCCGGTCCTTCACGCTTTAAAAGTTTATAGAATGGAAGCTCTTCTCCATTCGCTAGAGCCATTTGCTGAAGAGCTGATTTAGGGTTTAATGTCGGAATTTTATCATCGATTTTAAAGAATCTATCTATAAATTTTTTAGCATTTTTAATACCAGAATCTATATATATACCTCCTATAATTGCTTCTACTACATCAGCTAAAATAGAATTATTATTTTTAAATTTTTCACCATCTTTTCCAGATTGAACCTGAATAAAAGGGGGGATTTTTATATCTCTCGCAATCTTTGCTAGAAAAATTTCATTCGTCAAAGATTCAAATTTGAGGTGGATTTCAGCTACTTTCAAGTTTGGCATTATTTTATTAAGTTTTTCAGCTATTATAAAACCTAAGACTCTATCGCCAAGAAACTCTAACTTTTCATAATTATAGTCTTTTCCACAGCTTTTATGTGTTAAAGCCTCAATCAATAAATGCTTTAACTTAAAATTATAAGATATGCTTATTTCAACTTCTTTTATAAACAATTAAAATTTTCTCTACTTAATTTTTTTGAAAATTCTATTATACCTAACATTAAATGGCCAACGCCAAAATTGCCAAAACCTAGTATCTCCACTAATTGAAAAAAAGATAAAATTGCCCTTTCCAACTAAATTTTCAAAAGGCACAAACCAACCACCATTTGCCCTACTATCAAGAGAATTATCTCTGTTGTCTCCCATCATAAAGTAATGGCTATCAGGTACAATAAATTCTTTTGTGTTATCTAAAGGTTGAAAATCATTTATATTTAAAATTGAATAAGATCTGCCATTATCTAATTTTTCTTTATATTTATCTAAAAATTGTTCATATTGATTATTATAAACATGTTTAAATTGGCCATCATTATATTGATTTACTAATTGACCATTTAAAAATAATTTACCAGACTTCATTTGCAATTTATCTCCTGGAAGACCAATGACGCGCTTTATATAATTGATGCTTGTATTTGATGGTAGCTTGAATACAACAACGTCTCCTCTTTCAGGTTCAGAACCAAAAACTCGATCTGCTGGCAATGGAACAGAACCAAATGGAAAAGAAAACCTAGAGTACCCATAACTAAACTTTGAAACAAATAAGTAATCTCCTATTAAAAGATTTGGGAGCATTGAACCAGATGGAATGTTATAAGGTTCAAATAAAAGAGACCTAAAAATAATCGCTATTATAACTGCATAAAAAATTGTTTTTATAAATTCAAAAAAACCACTTTCATTTGAATTTTTATTCTTTTTTCTCAGCATCCCCTACACTTTCAATAATAACAATGGCATTTGAATAATTTTTTTCATCACTCAAACTAATGTGCAATTTATAACTACAATTCTTTGGCATTAAATCCAAACATAATTTTTCTACTTGACCAAAAACTTTTATAAAAGGTTTTCCTCCATTAGAATTCAGAATTTCAGCTTCTTTCCAGCTAGGGATAGTGTCATATTTAGAATGCCCCAATGCTTTATAAAGAGCCTCCTTAGCTGCAAACCTATTTGCAAGCTTATAAATTAATTTATTTTTGTTTTGGGTAATGAGATTAATTTCATTTTTGGTGCATATTTTATTTAATAATTTATCACCATATTTATCATATATTTTTTTTATACGGTTGCTGTCAACAATGTCTATTCCAAGCCCAACAATCATATATCATCCTGTATGCAAGGCTCTAGCTTGATCTATTATATTTTGCATTTTTTTAATAGTTTCTTTAATGCCAATAGATATTGATTCTCCTATAATAAAATGACCTATATTGAGTTCACTTATTTCTTTAATTTTTGCAATTTCAAAAACATTATTAAATGTTAATCCATGTCCAGCGTGGACCTCTAAACCAGCAGATTTTGCATATTTAGCAGCTTTTTTAATATTGTTTAATTCATTTAATGCATCATCGTCATTTTGCATATTACAAAACTTTCCAGTATGTATTTCTATTGCGTCAGCTCCTATTTGCGAAGCTTTTTCTATTTGATCAATATCAGGATCTAAAAAGAGCGAGCAAAATATCCCTACTTTTTGTAATTTTAACACCTGCTTCCTAATCATATTTTCATTAATCTTTAAATTTAAACCACCTTCAGTTGTAATTTCTTGTCTTCTTTCTGGAACAATGCAACATGCAAATGGAAGGTTTTCAATGGCAAAATTGACCATTTCATCAGTTGCAGCCATTTCAAAATTTAGAGGTATTTTAACTTCATGAAGGAGTCTTTTTATATCATCATCACGAATATGTCTTCTATCTTCCCTTAAGTGTGCTGTGATATTATCAACCTTACATTCAAAAGCTAATTTTGCAATCTCTATTGGATCAGGATGAGACCCTCCTCTTGCATTCCTAATTGTAGCTACGTGATCTATATTGATGCCCAACCGTAAATTACTCAACTTTTTTTCCCATTCTATGCATTCGTTTATACTGCCAAATTTGAATAATCATTTTTATTGGAAAATAAAAAAACAATACAACAAAAGGAAATAATAATATACTTCCAACCAACATTTCTGCAAAATATTCAGTCAAATTGTTTATTATGCTTGTATCTTCTAAAAAGTTTGAATTGCTAAAACTATTAAATATAAATTTTGATCCAACATACCAACTGATAAGCCAAAAAAATGGAAAAATAAAAGGCACCCCAGTAATTAAAACTCCTACTAATGAAGAAATAATATTAACCCTAAACAAAAAGGCCAAACAAAAAGACATGAGTATATGAATCCCTAGAACTGGCGTAAAGTTACACCATACCCCCAAAGAAAACCCAAGAGCAATTTGATGTGGACTTGCTTTAAGACGTTTCAATCTAATTAGTTGTTGCCGAATAAATCTATATGAACTGAATATATTAATTTGCATTAAAACATCTTTCCTCCAACCTTACCCTCGATATCTATCAACTGATTCCACACAAGGGTTAGACTGCAATTCCATAATCACATTATTAATATGCCCCAAATCTTTTACTTCTATATCAACTAAAAATCTAAAGAAATCTATTTCTCTATTTACTAATTGTAAGTTGCTAATATTCCCTCCATATTGTGAAATTTGATTAGTTATTGATGCAAGACTTCCTGGTTCATTACTCATAACAATATTTATTCTTCCCACATGATATGCGGTTCCATCTTTATCCCAATGGATATCCAACCATCTTTCAGGTATGTCATAAAATTTTTCTAAAGTATTACAATCAATAGTATGCACAGTAATGCCCTTACCAGTTGTAACAATTCCAACAATGTTTTCTCCTGGAAGAGGAGTGCAGCATTTAGCAAAATGTACCGCCATACCAGGTATTAAGCCGTTTATCTGGAGTATATTGTCTTTGTCTAAATTATTTTTACTTTTAGAGCTTTTCAAAGAAATGGATTTGTTAGAAACTTTATATTTCAATTTTGGATACAAAAAATTAATTACCTTTGAAGGATCAATAGAACCATTGCCAATATTAGAAAATATTTCTATGGGCTTAGAAGATTCATCTTTAGGATAATTTTGAAGTTTTTTTAATATTTTCTTTATGTCAAATTTTTTATTAATTTGCCTAAAATGTTTTTCTAAAATTGCCTGACCAACATTAGAAAATTCTTCTTGAATTTTTTGTCTTACAAACTTTTTTATCCCTGCCCTTGCTCTCCCAGTTTTAACGTAGTTTTCCCATTCTGGCATTGGAGTTGAGTTTTGAGAACGGAGTATTTCTACTTGGTCACCATTTTCTAAAAATGTTTTTAATTGTCTGGGTTTGCCATTTATTTTTACTCCTACACATGTATGTCCAACATCAGAATGAACTGCATATGCGAAATCTATTGGCGAAGCGCCCCTTGGAAGAGCTATCAAGTCACCATTAGGAGTAAAACAAAAAACTTGATCTGCATACATTTCAAGTTTTGTATTTTCTAAAAAATCCTCTGGCTCATAATCTTGATCTAAGATTGATGCCAAATCTTCAACCCAACTATTATTAATCTTCTCAAGATTTTGCAAATTATGCTTATAAAGCCAATGAGCAGCAATCCCTGTTTCTGCAATCTTATGCATTTCTAAAGTTTTAATTTGAATTTCAATTTTTTGCTTAAATGGACCGATTATATCTGTATGAAGCGATTGGTAACCATTTCTTTTTCTAGTACTGATATAATCTTTAAACCTTCCCATTACATTAGGGTATTTTGAATGGATTAATCCTAATGATGTGTAGCAGCTCATAGTATCTTCAACTAAAATTCTAAAGGCCATTATATCAGAAAGTTGATCCATAGGAACATTTCTTCTTTGCATTTTCTGCCATATTGAAAAAGCAGTCTTTAGTCTTCCTGAAACTTCGATGACACTTACTCCGTTAGAAGTCAGAGTATCTCTTAACTCATCAATTATCTGAGGAATAATATTTTTAGATTCAGCCTCTAGAAAACTTAACCTATTAATAATAGAGGTTCTCATTTGAGGTTGCACTACAGCAAAAGATAAATCTTCCATTTCATTTTTGAGAGAAATCAATCCAACTCTTTCAGAAAGAGGAGCAAAAATTTCCAATGTTTCTTGAGCAATTTTTTGCCTTTTTTCAACGTTTTTAATGCCACCTATAGTTCTCATGTTGTGAGTTCTATCTGCAAGTTTTACTAAAAGAACTCTAATATCATTGCTAGTTGCTAAAAATAATTTTCTAAAGTTTTCAGCCTGCCTGATTCTATCAGATTGCATCTCAATTTTAGATAATTTTGTTACCCCATCTACTAGCTTGGCCACCTCAACACCAAAAAGATTAGAAATCTGGTCGATTTCCACGTTACAATCTTCCACAACATCGTGCAAGAGACCCGTTACAATTGTTTTAATGTCTAAGTTTAGTTCAGATAATATTGAAGCAACAGATACTGGGTGAGTAAAGTAATTTTCACCTGAATTTCTCTTTTGTCCTTTATGAGATTTTTCTGAAAATTTCCACGCTTGTTTAACAATTTTGTAATTATTTTTATAATCAGATTTTTTTAAATTTTTAATTAAATTTGCAGCATCCATATATACAAATATAATAGTACATTTCTATAAAAAGCTAATTATAAATCTTCAGCTTTTATTAAGTCTTCCCCAACGTCTTGGAATCCACTTGGTAAACTATTTAGTTCATTGTTTTGATCGGTATTATTTTTATATCCCACAAGTTCATCATCAATAGAATAGTTACTATCATTATTATCTTCAAGTTCTTCCTCTTCACCTTCATTTGAAACTTCAGGTTTACTAAGATTTTGAAGACCCTTTATTATTTCATCTCTTAAGAAGTCAGGATCAACTGTTTCATCAGCTATTTCCCTTAAAGCCACTACAGGGTTCTTGTCATTATCTCTATCAATAGTTAGAGGGTTTCCTGAAGATACATCCCGAGCTCTTTGAGCGGCAGCCAAAACCAAGTCAAATCTATTTGGGATTTTTTCTATACAATCTTCTACAGTTACTCTTGCCATTTAATGCTTACCCTTAACAAACTATAAACGCTATATAAATGTTTAGTTAATAAAAATCAACTACATTAGTTTATATTAATTTTATTAATACTATAGTTTTATTATTTTTTGGTCATCCTTTTGTTTTTGAATTAAAAAATTTATGTTTTTTTTCGTAATTGGATGAACCCAATTTGGTTCAATATCTTGCATAGGTATCAATACAAATTTTCTTATATGCATTCTTGGGTGAGGTAAAATGGGATCGTTATTTTTTATTAATCCATTGTAATCAATTATATCTAAATCTAGTGTTCTAGGGCCATTAAGAATATTTCTCTTTCTTCCAAACAGTTTTTCTATGGTTTGTAGAGTTTCTAGTAATTCTTTTGGAGATTTTTTAGTGCTAATTTTAATTACTGCATTTATAAACCAAGGTTGATTTGATATAGGTATAGGTTGAGTTTTATACCAATTTGAAACTTTTAAAATATTTAAATCATAACCTTGAAACATATTCAGCGCTATTTCAAGATTTTCTTTAAGGGTTAGATTTAAATAACTCTTTAAATTTGCACCCATTGCAATAAAGGCTTTTGTCATCATATGATATAGTAAAATATACTTTAAAGTTATGAACAAAATTTTAAGCTACGAACCACCATTGAACTGTGATAAATGCTCTAGGTTATTTAATTATAGAAAATCTATAAAGTTTAAGTATCCATCATGGCATAATAGACCAGTTAAATCATTTGGGTCAATAAATTCAAAGATATTAATAGTCGGTTTGGCACCAGGGAAAAAAGGGGCAAACAGAACAGGTCGTCCTTTTACAGGTGACGGCGCTGGAGAAACACTTTATAATGCTTTGATTAAAAATAAATTAGCTTTTGGTAAATATAAACCTAATGGGAAAGATGATTTAAAACTAGAAAGTTGTAGAATTACAAACTTAGTTAGATGTGTTCCACCCTTAAACAAACCTTCAGCAAAAGAATTTAGTAATTGCAAAAGCTATTTAATAAATGAAATAGAGAGAATGAAAAAATTAAAAATTATTTTTACTTTGGGTAGAGATGCATATTTTACCATATTAAAGTTATACAATTTATCTAAAAGTCAAAATAATTTTTACCACAGAATTAAAATCTCATTGCCTGATGATAGATTATTAATTGGATCCTACCATTGTTCTCGATATAATATTAATACCAAAAGACTAACAACGAAAATGTTTGACGAAGTTATAAATGAATTAAAAAGTTAATTTAATTGTTTTCTTTCATGATCCTAGATTTTTGTCTATTCCATTCCCTTTGCTTAATTGTTTGTCTTTTGTCTTCTTTACGCTTTCCTTTGGCAATTCCTAGATCAATTTTAGCATATCCTTTATTATTAAAGTACAAGGAAAGAGGCACCAAAGTTACTCCTTCCCTTTTTATAAGTCCTAGTAATCTGTTTCGCTGTTTTTTGGATACCAATAGTTCCCTTTGTCTCATAGGATCATGGTTAAAAAGATTTGCAGCTTCATAAATAGGAATATTTGAATTAATAAGACTAAGACTTCCAGAGGTTTCTGCTGCATACGACTCACTTATACTAGCCTTGCCATTACGCAATGATTTTACTTCAGTTCCCTTTAAAATAATCCCAACTTCTAATTTTTCATTAATTTCATAATTATATCTAGCTTTTCTATTTTGAGCTACTCTTCCATTAGAGATTAATTTATTTTTTTTCATTATTAAATTGCTAAAGAAACTATTTGATGTTGCATAGCTTAATTGCATTTACAACTTTTCCCTTACTAACGTCAGAAATTTCAACAATAGGTAATCTAGCCTCTGATTTGCATAAACCGATCTTTTCTGCAGCATATTTTACCGGGCCAGGGCTACTCTCACAAAACATAGCATCGTGAAAATTAATTAACTTTAGGTGAATTTCAAAAGCACCTTTATAGTTACCTTCATTCCAGAAATCATGCATATCAGCCAATAATTTTGACGCGATATTTGATGACACTGAAATGCATCCATGACCACCAGCCGCTAAGTAAGGTAAAGCAGTGGCATCTTCACCTGATAATTGTGAAAAACCTCCACCAATAAGATTAAGCAATCTTGGAGGTCTGGATATATCCGCAGTAGCATCCTTAATTCCAGAAACTAACTCATGATTTTCACATAACCTTACAAGTGTCTCATCATGTACTGGAATTATTGATCTTCCTGGAATGTCATAAACAATCAATGGTATCTTTGCTGCATCAGCAACTGACATAAAATGCGAATAAAGGCCAGCTTGTGTTGGTTTATTGTAATATGGCGTTACAACTAAAACAGCATCTGCTCCCGATTTTCCAGCATGTGAAGCAAGTTTACATGCCTCACTAGTTGAATTTGACCCAGCTCCAGCTATTATTGGAACCCTTCCTGCATTAATCTCTATACAAACTTCGACTACTTTTTCATGTTCTTCATGGGACAAAGTGGGAGACTCTCCAGTTGTACCTACAGGAACCAACCCATCTGTGCCATTTTCAATTTGAGTGTTAACGATTTTTTTAAATGAGTTTAAATCTAATTTTTCATCATCAAATGGGGTTATGAGAGCCGTCATGGATCCGGTAAATTTTGGCTTTCCAGCTCTAATAGTACCTAACAAGTTTATCTCCTATAAAAAAAGTTGCTTATTCTTCATTTATACTATGAATTATATATTATAATTCATAAATAATTTATTATAATAATATGTTATCATTATATCAAATTGAAGAAGCTTACAAACGTATTAGTAAATTTATAAACAAGACACCATTAATAAATTCTGATAAATTAGACAAGCTAACTAAATCCAAAATTGTAATTAAGGCGGAATGCCTTCAAAAAACTGGTTCCTTCAAAATAAGAGGTGCCATTAATATGATTTCTCAAATAGCATCAGATAAAGTAGTGGCTCCTTCAAGTGGCAATCATGCCCAAGGTGTTGCCGCGGCCGCTAAAATATTCAATAAGTCAGCTACTTTAGTTATGCCTGAGGATGCCCCAAGGTCTAAAATTTCAGGTGTTAAATTTTACGATGGAAAAATAGTTTTTTATGACCGTTACAAAGAACATAGAATGGAAATTGCTAAAGCAATTGCAAAAAAAGAAAATTCTATTCTAATCCCTCCATATGATCATAAAGAAATTATTTTAGGCCAAGGAACATTAGGCTATGAGGTGATAAAGCAAATGGAGGAAATTATGTTCACTCCAGATTTAGTTCTTTGCAGTTGTGGAGGTGGGGGATTAATTTCTGGAGTAGCTACCGCATTAAAGTCAAAATGGGATGATCTAGATATTCATCCTGTTGAACCAAAAAATTGGGACGATACTAAACTTTCTCTGTTAAAAAAAGAAAGGCAAACCATTAATAATAAAAAAAATAGTATTTGCGATGCATTGTTGGCTGAAACTCCAGGAAAATTGACATTTGAAATTAATAGACGGTTACTCTCGAAAGGAATTTCAGTAGAAGATTCACAAGCATTGCAAGCCATCCACCTTGCTTATGCATGGCTAAAGTTAATACCTGAACCAGGAGGTGCAGTTGCTCTAGCAGCGGCATTAAATGAAAGTGAACTAATTAAAAATAAAAACGTTTTAATAATTATTTCTGGCGGGAATATTGACAAAGAAATTTTTTTAAATTCCCTAGATACTGTTCTTCCAAAAATTTAAATTGGGCTAAATCAATTTTCTATATATTTTATTGCCATCTTATCTAAACTAATTGGCTTTATCTTTGAAGCCATTCCGCTAGCACCAAATCGTTCCAATCTATCTAAACATACCTCTTTCATAGCTTGCATTGCAGGACCTAAATATTTTCTTGGATCAAACTCTTCCGGTTTTTCTTTTAATACTTTTCTAATTGCTCCAGTCATGGCCATACGACAATCTGTGTCAATGTTAATTTTTCTTACGCCATTCTTGATGCCTCGTTCAATTTCAGCCAAAGGTACACCCCAAGTTTGTGGTATTTCTCCACCATTTTGATTAATTATATCCTGTAAATTTTGAGGAACTGATGAAGATCCATGCATAACAAGGTGAGTGTTTGGAAGCCTAGAATGAATGTCCTCAATTACATTCATCGCTAAAATCTCTCCATCCGGTTTTCTAGAAAATTTATAAGCGCCATGACTAGTGCCCATCGCTATTGCAAGTGCATCGACTTTAGTTTTCTTTACAAAATCTACTGCTTGACTAGGTTCTGTTAAAAGTTGCTCTTGATCTATCTTGCCTTGAGCACCATGACCATCTTCAGCTTCACCCATTCCTGTTTCTAAAGAACCTAATACGCCCAATTCACCTTCAACAGAAACACCAAATAAATGCGCCATTTCAACAACCTGGCTTGTAACTTGTATATTATATTCATATTCAGAAGGTGTTTTACCATCTTCACTTAAAGAACCATCCATCATAACAGAACTAAAACCATAACTGATGGCAGACATACATGTTGCAGGACTGTTTCCATGGTCTTGGTGCATACAAATAGGTATTTCTGGATATAAGGAAACTAAACCTTCAATCAATTTTGATAAAATTAAATCATTTGCATATGACCTTGCCCCTCTACTTGCCTGAATAATTACTGGGGCACTCAGCTTGCTTGCTGCATCCATTATGGCCAGCCCCTGCTCCATATTATTAATATTGAAAGCTGGCAATCCATATGTATTTTCAGCTGCATGATCTAATAACTGTTTAAGACTAATCAACCCCATCTTCAATTCTCCTATAGAAAATAATTTATTTTAACATATTTCTTGATTTTTCAACTAATTCAACTTTGTTAATTTTAAAATAGTCATAAAGTTCCTCTGCCGGTCCAGAAACACCAAATGAACTCATCCCAATAAATGAATCTTTTTCTCTAAGCCATTTACCCCAACCAAAGTAAACTGATGCTTCAATACCTATTCTTGGTTCTTCTCCAAGTATTAATGATTTATATTCTTCTGATTGATCGTCAAACAATTCCCAACAAGGCATTGAAACGACTACAATTGATAAATCATCTCTGTCCTCTAATTCTTTAGCAGCTTCGATCGCAATAGATAATTCAGAGCCAGAAGAAATAATTGTTAAATCTCTGTTTTCAGGATGGCCATAAATAATATAGGCTCCTTTAGCTGACAAGTTCTCATTTCCATTTTCATTTCTTAGAGTAGGTAAGTCATGCCTTGAAAGAGCGAAGGCTGAAGGAGTTGAAGAACTTTTTAAAGCCAATTCCCAAGCCTCATTGACCTCTACCCCATCAGCTGGTCTAAACACTCTTAAATTCGGCGTTGACCTGAGCATAGACAAATGTTCTATAGGTTGATGAGTGGGACCGTCTTCTCCAAGGCCAATTGAGTCATGTGTCAAAATATAAATCACTCTAAGTTCCATTAAAGATGACAACCTCATAGCTCCCCTCATATAGTCAGAAAAAACTAAAAAAGTACCACCATAAGGTATAAACCCTCCATAAATAGAAATACCATTCATTATAGAGGCCATAGCATGTTCTCTAACTCCATAATGAACATATGAACCTTTGAAATTGTCAGGCCCTATAATACCCATTCCTTTTGTCAGGGTGAGATTTGAACCAGTTAAATCTGCTGATCCACCAAGTAAAAGATCAGTATTATTATTTATTATTTCTAGAGATAATTGACTTGATTTTCTAGTAGCATTTTTGGGTCTGTCCTTTTTGATTTTATTACTATAATTGTTAAGTTTTCTAAAAACTTTTTCAGGAACCTCCAAACCTAGAGTTTCAAAAAATTTCTTCTTTAAAGAAGAAGACTGTATGCTGTTATTCCACTTTTCATATAAATCCTTTGTTCTCAGAGAAGTTTGTTTCCATGCATTTAAAATTTCATTTGGAAATTCAAATGGTGGATATTTCCAACCTAGCTGCTTTCTTGTTAGTGCAATCTCTTCATCCCCTAAGGGAGATCCATGTGCTTTGCTTGTATTCTCTTTGTTAGGGGAGCCATAGCCAATTTTAGTTTTGCAAGATATAAGTGAGGGCAGAGAACTCTGCTTTGCATTTAAAATTGCTTTTTCGATTGATCCAAAGTCATGTCCGTCAATTGATTGAACATCCCATTGACAAGATTTAAATCTCTCAAGTTGGTTTATCGAAGTTGCAAGATTTGTAGAACCGTCAATAGATATATTGTTGTCATCCCATAATAAAATAAGCTTTCCCAACTTTAAGTGACCCGCCAAATCAACAGCTTCATGGCTTATACCTTCCATTAAACAACCATCACCAACTATTGCATATGTAAAATGATTAACAATTTCATCACCAAATTTATTATTTAATATTTTTTCACTCAAGGCCATTCCTACAGCATTAGCTAACCCCTGACCAAGTGGTCCAGTTGTAGTTTCAATGCCTTCCGCATGTCTATATTCTGGGTGCCCGGCTGTTTTTGATCCAAGTTGACGAAAATTTTTAATCTCATCAATTGTCATATCATTAAAGTCTAAAAAGTAGTTTATTGCATAAAGTAACATCGACCCATGCCCAGCAGACAAGATAAATCTATCTCTATTTGGCCAATTTGGATTTTGAGGGTAAATATTTATAAACTTAGAAAATAAAATTGTTGCAACATCAGACATCCCCATAGGCATTCCAGGGTGGCCTGAATTAGCTGCTTGAACGGCATCCATAGATAATACTCGCAAAGAATTTGACATTTGGGACAATAAATTTTTATTTAAATTACTTTTACTCATTTTTTATTTTTCCATTATTTTTTTTATTTTTGAAATTTCATCTTTTGAACCAAATATTAAAGGTATTCTTTCGTGAAGGGTTTTGGGTTTTAAAGATAATATCGGATTGATTCCATTAATTGAAACGCCTCTAGCTTGCTCTATCAAATAAGAAACTGGATTAGCTTCGTAAACAAGTCTTAACCTACCTTTTTCATAACCTTTTCTATTGTCTTGAGGGTAAAGAAACACACCCCCTCTTACAAGTATTCTGAATGCATCCGCGACTAGTGACCCAACCCATCTCATATTATATTTTTTTTCATAGCTTCCATTTGCCCCATCTAAACATATTTCGATATACTCTTTAATTCCATTAGGCCAGGAATTGTAATTTGAAGAATTAATTGAAAATTAAATTGTGTTATTAGGAATTTTTATATTTTTATTAATCAAAATAAATTCATTGCTATCACTTAGCTGAAAGGCAACTGTGCCTTTTCCAAGAGTAAGAACAAATATAGTCCTTGGACCATAAATAAAAAATCCTGAAGAAATTAGATTTTCTCCTTTTTGCAAAATTGAATTAAGTGGGTTGGAATTGGCTATATATAAACCAAAAATAGTTCCTATTGGTGCATTGGTTTCTATGTTTGAAGACCCATCTAAAGGGTCTACACATAGGGCGAAAGAGCCTGCATCATTTAACATTAAAATTTCTTCTTCTTCTTCAGAAGCATACCATTTTACATAATTATTTTTTAGTTTTTGTTTAATAATTTCATCTGCTTTTAAATCAAGCGATTTAGTGAAGTCCCCATCACTGTTCTGAACACCTGTAACTCTACCAAGATCTTTGCTTTGAGGACTGTAAATTATCTTTGATATTTCAATCGCTGAATAAGAAATAGCTGAAATAACTTTTGATAGATCATTATAATCATATTTTTTTGAATTATGATTATAATTTTTATTTTCAGTCAAAAATTGAGATAAATGCATAATAACTTATATTATTAAAATTTATTGTAAACGACTTGTAAATAGTTTAATTCAGATTAAGTAAATTTAAATCTTTTTTCAAATAAGATAAATTTTATTTAATAAGATAATGTACAATTTAAGTCTACGACAATTAAAAACTATATTAACAGTTGCAGAATGTAAAAGA
>Ga0163108_10001830_pt1 | contig 15514 bp, 12 predicted proteins | sample Fk1155metaG_FD_109644 | JGI IMG/M metagenome (GOLD analysis project Ga0163108, IMG submission 109644) | Marine microbial communities from the Central Pacific Ocean - Fk160115 155m metaG | ecosystem: Environmental > Aquatic > Marine > Oceanic > Photic zone | place: The Central Pacific Ocean...
GTTTTTAAAAGACTATGAAAATTATAGAAATTTATACAACCAAAAAAATCATCAAAATATAAAAGAGATTAGAGAAGTCATTAACAAATATTCAGAAAACACTAAAATACATTTGGGTGGAATCCCTATGATTGCTGACGACATGATGACATACATAAAAAATGATATAGTTGTTTTTGGTATTGGAGTATTTCTATTCATTCTAGCCACGCTTTGGCTAATATTTAGAAATATCAAGTGGGTAGTTATGCCTCTTCTCGGCTGCTCTGCATCGGTAATTATTATGACTGGCTTGCTAGGATTAATAGGTTGGAAAGTTACCGTCATATCATCAAATTTTATTGCGTTAATGCTCATACTTAACATGGCAATGAATATTCATGTCACTGTAAGATTTTTGCAATTAAAAAAAGAGTTTAGCCATCTTGATAACAAAGAAGCCATCCTAGAGACTTGTAGAAAGATGTTTATGCCAATCCTTTATACGGTTTTAACAACAATATGTGCTTTTTTATCTTTAATTTTCAGTGGCATTAAGCCTATTATTGATTTTGGTTGGATGATGACATTGGGGCTTACAGTTTCAATTATTGTTACCTTCTCTTTGTTACCTTCTTTATTGAGTATTTTTACTGCTAATGAAAATGTAGAAGTTGAAGATGCAGAAAGATCTAAAATTACATCTGCCCTTGGAAATTTTTCTAAAGAAAACACAAATCTTATTTTTGGTATTGCCGTTATAGTAATAATTTTAAGTATTTTTGGAATTTCCAAACTTGAGGTTGAGAATAGTTTTATAAATTATTTTGATAAGAAAACAGAAATCTATAAAGGAATGAAAAAAATAGACGATCAGTTAGGCGGGACTACTCCGTTAGATATAATAATAAAATTCCCAATAAAAGAGGAAAAAAAATCAGAAGATGATGAACTAGATTGGGGTGAAGATGAAAAAAAAGAAGATGACTCAAGCTACTGGTTTACGAGAAATAAAATAGATAAAATAATAAGAGTGCATGATTATCTGGACTCTTTGCCAGAAATTGGGAAGGTTTTGTCGTTTGCTTCAATAATTAGAGTTGCTGAAGATCTTAACGGAAAGGAATTGCAAAGTTTAGAGATAGCAGTTCTATACAGTAAAATACCGGATGAGATTAAAAGAGAAATTATTACTCCTTACATATCGGTAAAGAACAATGAGGCCAGAATTAACGTTAGAATAAAAGATTCTCTAAAGGATTTGAGACGAAATGACTTGATTAATAAAATTCAAACCGAATTAAATTCTAAATTAGGTGTAAGCTCAGAAGAGTATAAATTGACTGGAGTCCTAATTCTGTTTAATAACCTGCTCCAAAGTTTATTTAAATCTCAGATTCTTACTTTGGGCATTGTTATGTTGGGAATTTCAATCATGTTCTTTATCCTTTTTAGAAATTTTGTACTATCAATTATAGGTGTTGTGCCAAACTTTATGGCAGCTTTCTTCATATTGGGAATTATAGGTTTAATAGGAATTCCATTAGACATGATGACAATCACAATAGCAGCGATTACTATTGGCATAGCTGTAGATAATAGCATCCATTATATATATAGGTTTAAAGAAGAGTTTGAGAAGATAAAAAATTACAAATTAACAATTGATCGTTGTCACAATACAGTAGGCATTGCAATACTAAATACTTCTATAACAATTATTTTTGGTTTTTCAATACTGGTCTTGTCAAATTTTATTCCAACAATATACTTTGGGATTTTTACTGGAATTGCAATGTTGCTTGCTCTAATTTCTGTATTAACTCTTCTTCCAAAACTAATTTTAATACTTAAGCCTTTTGGAAATGGATAGCGTATTAGAATTCATAAGAGAGATATCATTATTTGATTCTGCCTTTGTGTTCATAATGATATACAGTGTCATACAATGTTTTTTAAAGGGGTTTTCTTTAAGCTTCATCTCGTTTTTAAAATGGGTTTTGTCTTTGGTAATAACAATAATATTAGTTCCTAAACTTCAACCTTGGGTTAGCGAATATATTGAATCGCCATTTATTAATAATGTCGGTTTAGGTGTTTTTATATTTATTGTTTCTTTGTTTATTTTGGTAATTATGGGAAGATCATTAAGTAAAGCTGTCACATGGACTGGCTTGGGATCTGTTGATAAAACTTTTGGTTTATTGTTTGGTTTATTCAAAGGCTATGTAGTTTCTGTGTGTATCTTTTCTATTTTAAATTGGTTTTATCCATATCAAAATTGGGGTATATCAACTGAAGATGCTTTCTCTTTTGGTTTTATAAAAAAAGGCAGTGAAATGCTAATTGAAGAGTTTCCTAATAATAAAGACTTTATTGACACAAAAGAAAAAATTGAAAAAATTTAAATTAGATAAATTAAGAGAAGAATGTGGTGTCTTTGGGGTGTCAAATCATCCTGATGCTTCTGCTTTAGTTGCTTTAGGATTGCACGCGTTGCAACATCGCGGTCAAGAAGGTTGTGGCATAGTCTCTTTTGATGGAAAAACCTTTCATTCTGAAAAAAGACAGGGTTTAGTTGGAGACCATTTTAACAAAGGAGACGCTATAAAAAAACTACCAGGAAATTTTGCTATAGGACATAACCGTTATTCTACAACTGGAGAAACATCTTTAAGAAATATACAGCCATTTTTTGCAGATTTATTTGGTGGTGGCCTAAGCATATCTCATAATGGAAATTTAACTAATGCAATTTCATTAAGAGAAGGATTAGTTAAGGAAGGAGCTATATTTAGAACTACAAGCGATACAGAAACAATTGTCCAATTAATTGCAAAATCAAAAAGACAAAAGATTATTGATAAAATAATTGATACCCTTTTTCAAATTCAGGGAGGTTATTCTCTAGTTATAATGACAAACAAAAAAATGATTGGTGTTAGAGATCCTTTTGGTATCAGACCTTTAGTAATTGGAAAGCTTAAAGAATCTTATATTTTTTCATCAGAAACTTGTGCTCTGGATCTAGTTGGCGCCAAATACATTAGAGATGTGAAAAATGGTGAAATAGCACTAATTGAAAATGGAAAATTAAGCAGTATAAATCCTTTTCCAAAGCAAAAGGCAAGACCGTGTGTATTTGAATATATATACTTTGCTAGACCAGACAGCATAATTAATAATAAATGTGCGTATGAATACAGAAAAAATTTAGGAGAAGAATTAGCAAAAGAGTCTGACGTTAATGCTGATTTTGTTATTCCGGTTCCAGATTCAGGTGTGCCTGCTGCAATGGGATATGCACACCAAACTAATAAAAAATTTGAATTAGGTTTAATAAGAAATCATTATGTCGGCAGAACTTTTATAGAGCCTTCTCAAAATATTAGAAGTTTAGGTGTAAAACTAAAATTAAATCCAACAAAAACTATGTTGAAAGATAAGTCTGTAATTTTAATAGACGATTCCCTAGTAAGAGGAACGACATGTCATAAAATTGTTAAAATGCTTTACGATGCTGGCGCAAAAGAAGTGCATGTTAGAATAGCGTCACCGGAAATTATATATCCAGATTTTTACGGTGTTGATATGCCAACAAAAAAAGAACTTTTGGCACATAACAAAAATAATGAAGAAATGTGCAATCACATAAATGCTAAATCTTTGAAGTTTTTAAGTCTTCAAGGGTTGTACAAAGCTCTTGGTTATGAAAAAAGAAATAATGCTTATCCTCAGTTGAGTGACCATTACTTTACAGGAGACTATCCTGTCAAGCCATCAGATATTTTAGGAGAAGGTAAGATAACACAGTTATCTTTGTTGAGTAGTAAATCAAACAGCTAATTACTTATACTTAAATAATCTATAATTATTATCAAAAAGATACATGTGACCATCTACAAAAATAGGCTTGCCTCTCAAACCAGACTTTAGAACCTTATTTATAGAGATAATTTTACCATTTCTATAATCAAATGACAGAAGATAACCTTCTAGAGAAAACAAAAATATTTTACTATTTGCTATAACTAAATTTGATATTTTTTTAATTTTATTAGAAAGTTTTTTTTTATCTAAAGCTCTAATTTGATTAAATATGTTTTTAGACCAAATAACTTTACCAGTATTTAAATCTAAGCAAATTAATAGATTGTTTTTAGTAAATAAAAATATATTTTTTTTGGTTAGAACTCCTTTAACATTAGTAGATATATTTTTTTTCCAGATTAACGATCCTGATAATGCATCGTAACTAAATATGAAATTTCCATTAGAAACTATTACTTTGTTATCTTTTAAGATCAATGGTGAACCCAAAAACAAAGAAGAATCTGTATTGGAATTTTTTATTTTAAGATTTGAAAACCAATTAATTCCTTGGTTTAAATAATTAATTGAATATAACTCTCCACTAGTATTTAAAAAAAAAATATTACTATTTTTTTTATCTATAGCAATATTGTTTATAAAATCAGATTTTAAATTAGTCATACTGGTAGAAAATTCCCATATTTTCTCACCATTGGAGGACTTTAAAGAATAAATTCTATTATCTTGATCTGCTAAAAATATTTTTTCATTGACTATTTTAATATTTGACCTAAACGGAATACCGAAATGCTTTGCCCAAAGTAATTTACCTGAACTAATATTAATAGCATAAACATAACCTAGATTGTCTGAAGCATAAATATTTCCCTTGTTGATTGTAATGGTAATTTCTTTTTTATATTTTTTAATTTTTTTTTTATAAAAATTATACTCAAATATTTTTTTTTTTTGAATCAATGAATATATGTACACTGTACCTTTGTTATCAGAGGAAATTATATTGTTGTTGTAAAATAAAATATTTGGATTGCCAAAATTTCTAGACAACTTAGAACTTTTAAAAACTAAATATTTTTCATTTGCATAATAAATATTTGAAGCATTATTTGCTAAATTGAAATAACTATCTGTCCAAAATTTAGTTTTTAAAGGTGAATTAATTTGAATTTTTGTTTTAAAATTAACATCTTTTTCTTCTTCAAAAATTTTGTTCTCTAAAAAAACATCTTTTAGTTTGCTGTGTTTTTTTTCTTGCTTTTCTTTAATTTTTTCTAAATTAGAAGCATCTTTCCAAAGACCTGTTTTGTTGTCAAAAGAACAACTATGAAAAGCTAAAGTTAAAATTAGAAAACTGATTAGCCTCTTCATTAAAATTTATTTGCTATCTTTGTTGTTTATTAGTTTCTTGTATTGATCGGCTTTAGAAAAAGACCCTTTGCTTGAAAAATAATCAATAAGTATATTTATTGCATTAGAACGCCAGACGGAATTTGAATTTATAATTGGATTTAGTTCTTTTAATATTTCTTGTTCTCCGTAATGATTTGATAAAAATAGAGCTTTTTTAATTTTTATTAAGTTAATGCTTTCTTTATCAAGTTTTTTGATTGATATAACTTTGTCAAATAATTTAAGAATTGATTCTTGATCTTTTTCTAGTTCAAGATCTAGAATTAAATATAATGACAGAGGAGAATAAAATTTATGCTTCTTGTCTATTATTCTCTCTAAAATAATAAAGCTTTCTTGTTTTTTTTTATTTTTAATTAAAATTTTTGCATTATTAAATTCTTTAGATGTAAAAATATCTTCTTTGGTTTTTCTATTCTCGAGAAAAGCTAAAACAATAAAAACAATTAAGATAATTAAAAATGCTGAAGCAAGCAATTTGGAATTCTCTTTAATCTTGGAGATAAACAATTTAAGTTTATCTTTTTTTTCTAATGTTTCATCGCTCATAATAGTTAATAGCTATTAAAATTTATTTAATTATTCAAGTTCAATCGTACTTGGTGGCTTTGATGTTATGTCATAGACCACTCTGTTAACGCCAATTACTCCGTTTACAATCTTATTTGATATTTTGTCCAAAAATTCTTTTGGAAAATTAAAATAATCGGCAGTCATGCCATCTTCTGATTTTACAGCTCTTATCAAGCAAATATATTCATAAGTTCTCGAGTCTCCCATAACCCCTACAGTTTTTACTGGTAATAACGCTGTGTAAGCCTGCCAAATTTTTTCATATAAACTATCCTTAATTAATTCGTTGATAAAAATATGATCAATTTCTTGTAAAATTTTAATTTTTTCTGGTGTTATCTTTCCAATTATACGAATTGCTAATCCAGGGCCAGGGAAAGGATGTTTGTTTATTATTTCTTTGGAGAGACCTATTGATTTCCCTAACTGTCTCACTTCATCTTTAAAAAATTCTTTTAGTGGCTCAATAAGTTTAAGATTCATTCTTTTAGGTAAACCTCCCACATTATGATGAGATTTAATCTTTGATGTCTTGCTCCCAGTTGCAGATCTACTTTCAATAATATCTGGATACAAAGTGCCTTGGGCTAAATATTTTACATTTTTAATTTTTTTTGATTCTTTTTCAAAAATTTTAATAAATAAATTTCCAATTATTTTTCTCTTTTTTTCAGGGTTGGTAATATTTTTCAATTTCTTAAAATACATCTTAGAAGCATCAATTAATTTTACATTTAATTTATGTTTTTTTTTAAATAAACGGTAAGTGTATTTAAATTCATTCTTTCTCATTAAACCTGTATCAACCATAATACATATAAGATTCTTTTTAATTGCTTTATTTGCCAAAAGAGCCACAACACTACTGTCTACGCCGCCAGATAAAGCACAAACAACCTTGTGATTTTTAGCTTTTTCTTTTATGCCTTGAATTATTCTTTCTTTTTCAGATTTAATTTTCCAATTTTTTTTTGTTTTACAAATTAAGAATATAAAATTTTTAATTAGCGTCTTTCCATTTTCAGTATGAGTAACCTCAGGATGAAATTGAATTCCATATATTTTTCTTAATTTATTCTCAATAATTGTGAAAGGAGATTCTTTTGTAGATGCTATCTTCTTAAAACCTTTAGGAATCTTGTGAACTATGTCTTGATGTGACATCCATACATGATTTTTATTATTTTTGTAAAAATTTTTGGTTAAAAATGAACTCCTTTTCTTTAGCAATACAGCTCTTCCAAATTCTCTTCTTTTATTACCACGCTTAACTTTCCCTCCAAAATTTACTGCTATTAGTTGTAATCCGTAACATATGCCTAAAATTGGTATCTTAAGTAAAAAAATTCTATTTGGAATATTTGGAAAATTTTTGTTGGTAACTGTAGCTGGACCTCCAGATAAAATTATTCCTTTGATTTTACTAAAATCTTTTATTTTTTTTAAATCTGCTAAAGTTAAAACTTCAGAAAAAACCCCAAGTTCTCTAACTCTTCTTGCAATAAGTTTTGTTACCTGTGACCCAAAATCAATTATTATAATTTTGTCTTTTTTGCTACTTTCGCCCATCTATTGATTCGATGAAGTTTTTAATTCTTTCAGCAGCTCTTCTTTTGACAAACAAAGTTTATCACAAACATCCTCGAAAATTACTATCAGTTCTTTTGCTTTAGAAAAATTTGATTTCTTAATGCTCAAAAGTGCTAAGAGATACAGTGCTTCTTCATTTTTTGGATTTAGCAAAATTACTGTTTTTAAATTACTTTCCTCCAGATCAATATTTTTTTCTTTATTAAATATTTTTGCTAAATACAAATATGATTTTTCATTTTTTGGATTAAACACAATGTCTTTTTCAAATTTAAATTTTGAATCTTCATATTTTTTAAGTTCAAAAAGTCTTTTTCCTTCTTGAAAATAATTATTAGACGCATAAAGAACGTTAAAAAAATTAAAAAGAAACAAAAATACTACTAGATTTCTAGTAAAATTATTTATCATAGTTTGTAATTACCCTTATCGTTTTTTACTTCTACGCTATGTACCATGCTTTCATAGAATCCTGCTTTTGTAATCTTTATAAATTTAGCTTTTTTTTTAATTTCACCTATGTTTTTTGCACCAATATAACCCATAGAAGAACGTAAGCCTCCTTGTAATTGATAAATGATACTATCTACAGAGCCTTTGTATTCAACTTTGCCTTCAACTCCTTCTGCAACAAATTTTGATCTATCTTTATATTTTTTTTGAAAATATCTGTCTGAAGAACCAGCGGCCATTGCTCCAATCGAACCCATGCCTCTATATGATTTATAAAGTTTATTTTTATATTTAAATTTTTTTCCTGGACTTTCTTCTGTGCCGGCAAAAATTGAACCCATCATAATAGCATCCGCTCCAGCAGCTAAGCCTTTTATAATATCACCCGAAAATTTAATCCCTCCGTCTGAAATAATTTTTACCTTTTTGTTTTTTAAACTTCTTTTAACCTCAATGATAGCGCTTATTTGAGGCACTCCAATACCCGCAACCATCCTTGTGGTGCAAATAGACCCTGGGCCAATACCAACTTTTAAAATATCAGCTCCTTCTCCATATAATTTTTTAGCGGCTTCTCCCGATGCAATATTTCCTACACATATTGGTATTTTACGACTTATCTTTTTTACCTTAGACAAAATTTTTAAAACTTTTTCACTATGACCGTGCGCTGTATCAATAACTAGCAAATCCACATTGTTGTCTAAAAGTGATCTTGCTCTTTCTAAATCTTCGTTGCTAGTCCCGATGGCTCCTCCTACAATTAACTTTTTCTTTTTAACTTTTAATACTTCAATGCTCTGAGCTTTAGTGTTTAAATTTCTGTGTATTATTCCTAGCCCTCCTGATTTTGCTATGGCTATTGCCATTTTAGATTCGGTTACTGTATCCATAGCAGAAGATAAAAAAGGAACTTTGAGTTTCAAAGAATTTCCTAAATCTAGTTTTAAATCAGTTTGAGAGGGTAAAACGGAAGAATATCTAGGTACTAGCAAAACATCATCGAAAGTAAGTGATTCTTTTATTGATCCCATATAAACTTATATACAATTTTAAAATTTTATAAAGAGTTTAATGTTGAGCAGTGTATATATGTTTCTTTGGATTCGCTCCGACTAGATTCAGGTTTATAAAATTCAACTTTTTTAAAAATTTTTTTAGCCATTTTTTTAACCTCCAAAAAATCTTCCCCCATAAAAAGCTTTGATACTAATATTCCTTTTTTTTTTAAAATTTTTGTAGAGAAATTAATCACTTCTGAGCATAGAGAATTCGTTCTGATACAATCCAAATTCTTATTACCGGTAGTGTCTGCAGCCATATCGGACACTATAACATCTATTTTTTCTTGAAAAATTTTGAGTATTTCATTTTTTGATTCTTCTTCTAAAAAATCATTTTTAAAAAAAATCACATTTTTTATCTTTTCCATAGGTTCTTTATCTATGGCCATAATTTTTCCTTCTTTAATAATAGAGGATGCAACTTGAGACCAGCCACCTGGACTTGAGCCAATATCTAACAAATTTGTGTTTTTTCTAATAAATTTAAATTTTTCGTTTAATTCTAATAATTTAAATGCTGATCTTGATCGATAACCTAGTGTCTTTGACTTTTTGTAAAATTGATCTCTGTGCTGTTTGATAATCCAATTTTTTGAACTTCGATTTTTCTTCATTACAAAATATCTTCATGTTCATCCTCTACCAAAATCTTATTAGCGTTTTTCTTTCTATAAGACAGAAAGCTTATAGGAATCAATAATAAATATCCTACTCCCATAAACAGAAGTGTCTTAAAAGTAAAAAATATTAACAAAACAGAAATAATACCTATTCCCAAAAAAAGAAAAATTGTTAGTTTTCTTGGTATCGAAATTTTTTTAAAAGAAAAAGTTGGAACTTTGCTAATCAATAAAACCGAAACAAAAATAGCTAAGTAAGGTGTTAGACTTCTAAATTGAAAACCAATCTGAAAATTGGTTAATTCAAAAATTAAAGGCAATAAAACTAATATTGCTCCTGCCGGTGAAGGAACTCCTTCAAAAAAATTTATTCTCCACATTTCTTCTTTATTAATTTTAGTTAAATTAAATCTAGCAAGTCTTAAAACACAACAAACAGAGAATATAAGCGTAATAGCCCATCCAATCTTTCCATAATTCTTTAATTCCCAAAAATACAAAATAAATGCCGGGGCTATTCCAAAGCTCACAAAGTCTGTCAAGGAATCTAGTTCTTTACCAAATTCTGTAGCTCCATCTATTAGCCTCGCAACTCTACCGTCAAGCCCATCTAGTAATGCTGCAAATAAAATTAGAATCACTGCTAAAGAATAATTTTGGTCTAATGAAAATTTTATTGAACTAATTCCTAAGCAAACTCCTATAATAGTAAGCACGCTCGGCAAAACATACCTTGACTTTTTTGTAGAAACAATTTTAAAAGGTTTTTTTTCTTCCATTTAAATCTCTGCTATTAAACTTTCTCCTGCCACAACAGATTGGCCAACTTTTGCTAAAACTTTTCTATTGTTAAAATAAATATCTACCCTGCTGCCAAATCTTATCATTCCTATCCTTTCTCCTTGGGTTAACAACTGTTCTTTTTTAATTTCACACACTATCCTTCTAGCAATTAATCCTGCAATTTGAACTACGATAATATCATCTCCTTTATCTTTTGATTTTATCTTATAATAATTTCTTTCGTTTTCTTCACTAGCTTTGTCTAATGAGGCATTTAGAAACTTTCCTGGTTTATAAAAAATATCTTCTACGGTTCCAGAAATTGGAGTTCTGTTTACATGGCAGTTAAAAGCATTCATAAAAATGCTTATTTTAGTATAAGATGTTTTTTCTAAGTTCAGCTCTCCTGGACCAGAAGATTCGGAAATATTTAAAATAACACCGTCTGCTGGGCTAACAAGAAATCTATCATCGTTGATTGATATTCTTTCAGGATCTCTAAAAAAATAATAAACCCATATCGTGACAATAAGGAATATGAATCCAAGTCCTTTGGATATGAATAGGCCAAAAAAAGTGATAAGAATAGATATAGCTAAAAACTTATGACCTTCCTTATGAATTTTTGGAAAAATGTTATTAATCATATTATTAAGTTTGATAATTTTTCATTAATATGTATAAAAAATTCACTTAATCAATTTATATTTTGTTAAAATTTTATGAGCAAAATTAAGGTAAAAAACCCTGTTGTTGAGCTAGATGGCGATGAAATGACTAGAATTATATGGTCGTTTATTAAAAAAAAGCTAATAACTCCTTATCTAGATTTAAAAATTGAGTACTACGACCTTAGTATTGAAAGTAGAGATAAATCCTCAGATCAAATCACAATAGACTGTGCTAATACTATAAAAAAATACGGAGTTGGTATTAAGTGCGCAACCATCACGCCCGATGAAGCTAGAGTAAGAGAATTTAAACTAAAAAAAATGTGGAAATCTCCAAATGGTACAATAAGAAATATTTTAGGAGGTACAGTATTTAGAGAACCAATTATTTGTAAGAATGTTCCAAAACTTGTTCCTGGATGGACAAAGCCAATTATAATCGGAAGACATGCTTTTGGCGATCAGTATCGAGCAACTGACTTTGTTGTGCCCGGTAAAGGAAAATTAGAAGTTAAATGGACTTCAGAAAATGGTAAAGATAAAAAAGAATTTGAGATTTTTAATTTTCCGGGACCTGGAATTTCGTTATCTATGTATAATCTGGATACTTCCATAAAAGATTTTGCAAGAGCTTGTATGAATTATGGTCTTCAAAGAAAATATCCTGTCTACATGTCTACCAAAAATACAATTTTAAAATCTTACGATGGAAGATTTAAAGATTTATTTCAAGAAATTTATGATAAAGAATTTAAAAATAAATTTGAAAAAATGTCTATTACCTATGAACATAGATTAATAGACGACATGGTTGCCTGTGCTATGAAATGGAGTGGAGGTTATGTGTGGGCGTGTAAAAATTATGATGGCGACGTTCAATCAGATACGGTTGCGCAAGGTTTTGGTTCTCTAGGTCTGATGACTAGTGTTTTAATGACTCCAGATGGAAAAACTGTAGAATCTGAAGCGGCTCATGGGACTGTTACTAGGCATTACAGAATGCATCAAGAAGGTAAAGAAACCTCTACAAATCCTATAGCGTCTATCTTTGCTTGGACAAGAGGTTTGGCTCATAGAGGTAAATTAGATGACAATAATGAATTAATTAAATTTGCAAATGCATTAGAAAAAGTTTGTATTGAAACTGTAGAAAATGGCTCGATGACTAAAGACTTGGCTATCCTTGTTGGTAAATCCACAAAATATCTTACAACCAACCAATTTCTAGAAGCAATAGACTCTAATTTTAAAAAAAATCTTAATTAATTTTTTTGCTTAAAGCTTTAAAAGCATCTTCAATTTTGTCTTTATTCAATCCTCCGGCTTGTGCAAAATCTTTTCTTCCTCCGCCACCTTTCCCACCAAGAATTTCAGAAGCAATTTTTACAAGCATTACAGCATCATATTTTTCAGTTAATTCTTTGGTTATGCCAACTGCAACACCAACTTTTTCTTCAAAGGTCGAAATGCTGACTACAATACCTTGTTTAATATCTTTTTTGCCCTGGTCTATTATGCTTCTTAATTCTTTAGGTGGAAAATCAGTAAGAACTTGTTGCCTTAAAGTAAATGAACTGATCTTTTTATCTTTAATAATATTTTTACTTTTATCTTGAATAACGCTCTGAACTTTAATTTTGTCTAGTTGTTTATTAAGATTCTTCAAGTTTTCAGATAACTCTAAATCTTCTTTATAATCAGGTTTGGTTTTATGTTTAGATAGTTCTTTTTTAACTATGTCGATTTGGTCTTTTAGATTTTTTTCTTTTGAAGATTTATCTTGTTTTGTGGATTTTTCATAATCCTCTAGTTGTTTATCTCTTAAAGCTTCTACCCTTCTAATGCCTGCTGCTATAGATGATTGACCCACTATTTTAAACCTTCCAATATCTTTTGTGTTTTTAACATGAGTTCCTCCACACAGTTCAGTAGAAAAAAATCCTCCATTTTCCTTGCCCATAGATAAAACTCTAACTTCTTCATCATATTTTTCACCAAATAAAGCTAATGCTCCTTTTTCAACTGCTTCCTTAGGAGTCATAATTCTTGTTTTGACGTCCGCTGCAGTATTAACCATATCGTTTACAAACTTTTCAATTTTTTCAATTTCTTTGTTTTCAATTGGTTTGTTGTGACTAAAATCAAATCTAAGTTTTTCTGGACTTACCAAAGATCCTTTTTGTGTAACATGTTTGCCTAAAGTTCTTCTTAAAGCTTCATGTAATAAATGTGTTGCAGAATGATATGCTCTTGTATTATTCCGTCTTTCTACATTAATTTCTAAATTAACACTTTCGCTAGTTTTTAAAGAACCTTTGTCAATCTTCCCTAGATGAACATGTAAATCGCCCATCTTTCTTTGAGTGTCTTTAACAATAACTTTACAATCATTAGAATAAATTGTTCCTTGATCACCAACTTGACCTCCTGACTCTGCATAAAATGGTGTTTGATTTGTTACTATTTCTACTTCATCGCCTGCCTTTGCCTCTTTAACAAAATCTTTTCCTTTTGATATTTTAAGAACGACTCCTTCAGCTTTATCAAATTCGTAACCTAAAAATTCTGTAGGCTTAAGTTCTTCTCTAGCTTTAAACCATTTCTCTTCTAGAAATTTGTCTCCCGATCCTTTCCAGCTAGCTCGCGCAAGTTCTTTGCTTTTTTCCATTGATTTATCAAAGGCATCAGTGTCAATTTTAATATTTTTATTTTTTAAAATATCTGCAGTAAGATCTAGAGGAAAACCATAGGTGTCATAAAGTTTAAAAGCAATTTCTCCTGGAAAAATATTATTTTTTACTTTTTGAAGATCTTGGTCTAAAATTTTCATTCCTCTGTCCAATAGTGAAGAAAATTTTTCCTCTTCATTTTTCAATGTTTCTGTAATTAAATCTTTTCCTCTTTTTAATTCCGGATAACTCTGTGACATTTCTTTTAAAAGAACATCAAATAATTTATAAAATATGGAATCTTTGACTCCTAATGTGTGTGCATGGCGCATTCCCCTTCTCATAATTCTTCTTAAAACATAACCACGACCTTCGTTAGAAGGCAAAACTCCTTCTGCTATTAAAAAGCTACTCGCTCTAAGATGGTCTGCAATAACTCTGTGGCTTGCAATGGTCTTGTTATCTATCTTAGTTTTTGTAATTTCTGATGATGCAGACATTAATTTTTTAAAATGATCGATATTGTAATTATCATGAGTTCCTTGGAGAACTGCAGTTATTCTTTCTAGGCCCATTCCTGTATCAACAGAAGGTTTAGGTAAATTTATTCTTTTTTCCTTTGAGACTTGTTCAAACTGCATGAATACTAAGTTCCAAATTTCAATAAATCTATCGCCATCTTCATTTGGACTTCCTGGTGGACCGCCTTTCAATTTTTCTCCATGATCATAGAATATTTCTGAACAAGGACCACACGGACCTGTTTCTCCCATGGACCAAAAATTATCTGTAGTTGAAATTTTAATAATTCTATTCTCTGGTAAGCCAGCTACTTTCTTCCATAATTTAAAAGACTCTTCATCTTCAGAATAGACAGTTGCTGATAGTTTTTCTTTTGGAAGACCAAAATCTTTTGTTAACAATTCCCATGCATAATAAATCGCTTTTTCTTTAAAATAATCACCAAATGAAAAATTTCCTAACATTTCAAAAAATGTATGGTGTCTCGGTGTATAACCAACATTCTCAAGATCATTATGTTTTCCACCAGCTCTAATGCATTTTTGTGATGTGGTTGCTGTTTTAAAAGGTTTTTTTTCTAATCCCGTGAAAACATTTTTAAACTGAACCATTCCTGAATTTGTAAACATTAAAGTTGGATCATTATTAGGAACAATATTGCTGGAATCGACTACTTCATGTTTGCTTCTTGAAAAATATTCAAGAAACTTTCTTCTAATTTCACTCATCAAAATATTGCTCATATGACTATTAAATACAGATATTTTTTTAGTTGTCCATATTTATGCAATTTTTAATAGAGCTTATTTTGTGGGAAACGAAAGGCCTTTTAAGGCCTTTCGTTTTAGACATGAGATGTTAGAAGTTTTATTCTTCTTTATCGCTAATTTTTTCTTTTGGAGACGGATTGCCTTCTATTTTTTTTGAAATTAATCCAGCTTTATCTCTAATTATCTTTTCTATTTCTTCTGCAACTTTGGGGTTTTTTTCTAAATAGATTTTTGCATTTTCTCTACCTTGGCCTATTTTTTCTCCTTTGTATGCATACCAAGCTCCAGATTTTTCTACGACCTCAGCTTTAGCACCAAGATCTATTAATTCTCCTGATTTGCTAATACCTTTTCCATACATTAAATCAAATTCTACAACCTTAAAGGGAGGAGCTACTTTATTTTTAATAACCTTAACTCTTGTCGAGTTTCCAATTATTTGATCTTTGTCCTTTATAGCTCCTATTCTTCTGATGTCCATTCTTACTGAAGAATAAAATTTTAATGCATTTCCTCCAGAAGTTGTCTCTGGATTTCCAAACATAACTCCAATTTTCATTCTTATTTGGTTAATAA
>Ga0163108_10001832_pt1 | contig 15511 bp, 12 predicted proteins | sample Fk1155metaG_FD_109644 | JGI IMG/M metagenome (GOLD analysis project Ga0163108, IMG submission 109644) | Marine microbial communities from the Central Pacific Ocean - Fk160115 155m metaG | ecosystem: Environmental > Aquatic > Marine > Oceanic > Photic zone | place: The Central Pacific Ocean...
CTCTTCTGCAGCGAATTTCCCGACCTTTGCCGGGTGAAGCTCCTTTGAATTCTGGAACCTTTTGATGCCTCCCTATTTTTTTGCAGGATTACTGGTCCTTTTTCTGGTAACGGCCTGGTATGGTCTTTGGCTTTTCCGGGAAAAAAGGATGCTCCGAAAAACGAGCCTGATCCTGCGCACAGCCTTATTTGCCTTAATCATTTTCCTCACCCTGGAAACCCTGAAAAGCTCCCTTTCCGTCCCCAAGCCTTTGTTTGTTCTATTTGACGGCAGTGAAAGCATGAGAATCGAGGAAAATGGATTTTCTGAGAATGTCCCCATAAAACTTCCTCGTGCTGCGGAGACCTTCATTCGTGAAGAATATCCCGATAGGGAAATTCATGCCTATGATCTGTTCCGTGTTGATGAAGAAAGAGAAGCTAAGGGTTCCCCTATTTCGGAAGCACTCATCCGTTTTCTGGACCGTTCTGGTATCGAAAGCACTCAGGAATTGCTGCTCTTCAGTGACGGGCAGGATTCCGTTCATTCCGGTATGCCGAGACAGGCTGCAAAGCACTTCCGTGAAGCAGGAATCCGCCTCAACACTTTGGCCTCAGCAAATTATGCGAAAGGGGACCTGTCTGTGGAAAGCGTGGCTCATCCCCGGGTTGCCTTTGTGGATCAATTGACCACGATCCGGGTTCGGGTACGTTCCAGCTTTTCAATGGCAGTGAGCACCCATCTGCTGCTCCTTGACGGTCAGTCAATTTTGCACCGCAAACGGATCGACCTGAACCCTGACAACCCGGTTCAGGAACTGGAATTGAAGTGGATGCCGGTCCGTTCGGGAGAGGCTCTGCTCAGCCTGGAACTTCAATCTTTGGAAGAGGAACAGTTTCATAATAATTTTTCGTACCTGCCGGTTAGCATCCGTGAAAAACGGATGCGGGTTCTTCATATTGCTGGCCGGCCTAGTTGGGACGTGTTCCACCTGAGGCGTCTGCTCAAAGAAATGCCTGAGGTGGACATGATTGCCTTTTTCATCCTGCGTGATCCATTTGAAGACACTCAGACGGTTCCGGAAAAGGAATTGGCCTTGATCCGGTTTCCCGTCCAGGAATTGTTCATGCGCCAACTTTTCAAATTTGACACCGTGGTTTTTCACAATTTCGACATCCGCCGATTTCTGAGGAATGCGCAATTTCAAAGGAGTTTCCAGAAATTTCTGGCAGGAGGAAAACGAATCATTGTGGTCGGTGGGGAACAGGTGGTTGGTCACCGGGATTACCAGGAACTTTTCCTTTCAGGAACCTCGAGCCAAAAGCTGAAGCTCGAATTCAGACACCGAACCGATTGGAATTTCAGAGAGCGTAGACTGCTTCCGGTCCATGATCTGCAGCACCAGCCTGCCTTTGCAGGGGATCTGGAGGAAGATTACAACCAATCATCCGAACTGCTGCTTCGTACTCCCTATCGCAAAGGAAGAGTGGACTGGGTTTTGGAACCTCAAAGTTGGAGCTGGAAACTGGGAAATGCTCAGCCTCTCCAGAAACCCGTTGCTGCTGCTGATTTTTTGGGAATCCGACATCGTCACGCGTCCTTCTGGCAGACATTGCTTTTTCAGCCGATTAGGATGCGTCAGAGGATTTTCCGTGATTTTTCTCCAGGCCGGCCTTACCATGATATGGAAACAATTCAGGGATGGGTTCATCTTCCGACACGGTCTGGGGATGCCAGTTTCCGACTCGTAGAGGAATCCAATTCCGGAATCCGTTTTGAAACGGAACTTCCGCTGAATGAAGGGAAGGCAAAGCTCAGACTGCCTCAACTGGAACCGGGAGCTTATCGTTTGGAGGCCAGTTGCGGCTGTGGGGATATGGAGGATGTGAGTCACCCAATCAGAGTCGTTTCTGATTGGCAGGAGATGAACAGAATCGGGCCGCATCATGCATGGCTGGAGTGGATTTCCAGGGAAACCGGAGGTCAGTCCTGGAAACTGGATGAGTCACAAAATACCACTGGCAGCTAACAAGAACCAAGGATCAGTTTAATGGATCAAACCAAAAAATTGAAATCCCCTATTTTCTTACTCCTTTTGAAAGTCTGTGGAATGGTGTTATTCATCGGCTGCACGCAGCCTTATGTTCCTCTCACTCCAGAAGCAGAAAATCTGCAAGCCATCGCCAATCCCAAAAAGGTTACCGGCTGCAGTGAGTTGGGAGATGTGAAAACAGTGGCGTTAACCGGTGAACTCAACAGCTACCGACAAGCGATGAACATAATGCGCAACCGCCTTGCCGAAGGTGGTGCCAGTCATTACAGCATTCATGATGCAGAAACTCGGAGGATTGCAACTTTCGTTCATGCTCGAAGCTGGTACTGTAAGGAAATCAAAAAAATTAATCCCACCGTGAACTTCTACAAGGATTCCTGGATCATCATCAAATGAATCCAGCCTTCAACCTCGTTCCTCCGACTGCAGAAACACAATCTGGTTTATCTGAGCGTCCTTTGATCAGTAACGGACTTCTGGTGTTAAGCAATGGAATGTTCTTTCGTGGAAAGATCCATGGACCATTCCAGGCAACGGGAGAACTGATCTTCAATACTTCGATGAGTGGATATCAGGAAATTTTAAGCGATCCCTCTTATTCCGGTCAGATTGTGACGATGACGGCTCCACATATTGGAAACTATGGAACCAACCCGGAAGATATGGAATCTTCCGGAATCCATGCCTCGGCATTGGTGGTGACACAGTTATCAAGAACCCCCAGCAATTGGCGCTCAAAAAAATCTTTACCAGAATTTCTGATGGAGCACCGGGTTCCGGTGATGGAGGGGGTTGACACCCGTGCACTGGTCCGGGTGCTCCGCTCCGATGGGGAAGTCAAAGGGCTGATGGTTCCTTCGGATTCACTCCACACCCTTGATCTTCTGAGGGAAGAGGCCATGGCACTCCCATCGATGGAAGGCAGGAATCTGGCGCAACAGGTTTCTACCCAAGAGCCTTATTTCTGGCCGGCCGATACGGGGCCGGTTCCCTACCGGGTGGTGGCTTATGATTTTGGCATCAAACGGAACATCCTGCGTTTGATGGCCGCCCTGGGGATCAGCATCACCGTTGTACCCTGGAACACCCCGGCTGAGGTGGTCAAAGAAATGAATCCTGACGGGGTTTTTCTTTCCAATGGTCCGGGAGACCCTGCTGCGGTCGAAACAGCCATCGAGGAAGTTCGTAGCCTGCTTGGGATTTTCCCGATCTTCGGCATTTGTCTGGGTCATCAGATTCTGGCTTTGGCTCTGGGATGCACTACCTACAAGCTCAAATGCGGACACCACGGGGGGAACCATCCGGTTATCGATTTTCAAACCGATAAGATTGAAATCACGAGCCACAACCACGGATTTTCTGTTGATGAAAAAAGTCTTCCGGATCATGTCCGGGTGACCCACCGAAACCTCAACGACAAGACGGTTGAAGGTCTGGAATCTCTTCAGTTTCCTGCCTATTCGGTGCAATACCATCCTGAAGCAGCGCCCGGTCCTAGAGATGCGCGTTACCTCTTTCAAAGATTTGTCGAGATGATGGGCATCTCGAACAAATAACAGCCTTAAATTCTTTTCAAATTACAAAAAATTAGCTGGATTGGCCTGGTTTTTCGGGTTCCAATTAATAGGATGCCGAACGTTTTGTTAGGGGGGCTAAATCTATTTCAACAGATTCGGATCCAAGAAAGGAATCATGTCCAAGTTACGTTACGCTATTTTAGGTTCAGGAATGATGGGGCACGAACACATCCGGAACATTCATCTTCTGGAGGAGACCGAAGTCTCTGCGGTCTCAGACCCAGATGTCGGGATGCGGGAAAAGGCGGTTTCACTCACCGGGGGTAGGGCCCAGGCCTTCAGCGATCATCGTGATCTGCTTTCCAGAGGGTTGGCCGATGTGCTGGTGATTGCCAGTCCCAATCATACTCATGTCGATTTACTTCCAGATGCATTAGCCAGTGGTTTACCGATTCTGGTGGAAAAACCCCTTTGTACAACCCTTGCCGATTGTCAAAAAACAGTTGAACTGGCAGAGGGACATCCTGCTCCCATTTGGGTTGCCATGGAATACCGCTACATGCCACCTGTAGATCGTCTGATTCAAGCTCTTCGAAAAGGGCAAATAGGACAGTTAAAAATGTTAAGCATTACTGAACACCGGTTTCCTTTTCTTGAAAAAGTTGGAGATTGGAATCGTTTTTCAGAAAAGACCGGAGGAACATTGGTGGAAAAATGCTGTCATTTTTTCGACCTGATGCGTCTGTTGACCCAGAGTGAACCGATTCAGGTTTATGCTTCAGGAGGGATTGCCGTGAATCACCTGGACGAACGCTACAATGGAAGAACTCCGGATATTCTCGACCATGCATTTGTCATCGTTGATTTTGAATCTGGAGTCCGTGGACTGCTGGAACTGTGTATGTTTAGTGAGGGGTCCTACTTTCAGGAAGAAATCGCGGTCCTGGGAGACCAGGCTAAATTCGAGGCCAAAGTCCCAGGCCCCTCCCGTTTTTGGCCCGGAGCCAAAGAGCGTTCCGCAGAAGTCACGTTTTCCCCAAGAGAGCCCAAAGAACCGGTCACCGAAACCGTTGATGTCGATGCTACCCATCTTGCGGCGGGAGATCATCATGGCTCAAGTTTCTATCAGCACAGCAAATTTCTGGATGCCATCCGACTCGGAACTCCTGTTGAGGTGACCCTTGAGGATGGACTGAAAGCAGTCCGTATCGGGGTGGCCGCTGAAGAGTCTGTCCAAACCCATATGCCGGTCAGGTTGGGTTAAGATATTAACTGGGAATTTGATCGCTGGCGACGCATTAAATGATGATAAAAAGGTTTCTTAAAAGATTCATTTTGTTTACTTTTTCGAACTTCAAGAAATGTTAAAAAAGATTACAGAAAAAGCTTTATAATTGGTGTGAGTGATAAAAACCCATCCCTCATCAAAGGGGATTGATGATCATCCTTCTGAATGGAAGTGTTGAATTTGTTGAACAAAACGATGGCACTTTTCCAAAGTGTTCATTCCTTGAAAAGATCCTACTGTGAAGGATCACACCGAAAGCATGGAAACCTCAGAGTTCTTCATTCTGGCTTCAGGAACATTCATACTGTTCCCAAAACTGCATCATTTTTTTTTGTAATACATTCCAATCAATCCAAGTCATTCAGAATTCCTCAAATGGAATTCTTGTTTGACCCTGATAAGTCCAATTCATGGGAAGAAATTTGGATTCGGACCCGAAAGAGTGATCAAAGTTCCTGCATTTCATGAATGGATTCCATGAACCGATCCACTTTTGCACCTGCTTTTTGGCTCCCTGGGCCTCATTTCCAGACCATTTGGGCATCGAAGTTTCGCCGCCTTCCATGCCCCAAAATGGAGAAGGAACGAATCGAACTTGATGATGGAGATTTTCTTCAATTGTTTTGGGTTTTGGAAGGCAATGGCCCGATGGTCATCATCCTTCATGGTCTGGAGGGCGATGAAACATCCAACAACGTGAAAGCGATGTTCAGCATGATTCGCAAGGAAGGCTGGAACGGTGTGATGTTGCTGAACAGAAACTGCGGAGGGGTCTGCAATCGCTTACAAAGGACCTATCATGCTGGCGAGACGACAGACCTGAACTGGCTGGTAGAGTTGGTGAAGAAGCGGTTTCCCGGTAAACCCATTATGCTCTTCGGTTACTCCCTTGGGGGAAACACCCTCTTGAAATGGCTTGGTGAGAAGGGAGAGGCAGCAGGAATCGATGCGGCGGCAGCAGTGTCGATCCCATTTGATCTATCCTCCAGTACTGACCGCTTGAACCGTGGTTTTTCCAAAGTTTACCAAAAGCATTTTATTGATCTGCTAAAAGCTTCTGCAAAGCGAAAATTCCTGGAACTTCCTCCGCCCTTTGATCCAGGAAAGATTGAACGGATTCGAACCTTAAGGGAATTTGATGATCGGATCACTGCCCCTTTACATGGGTTCAAAGATGCAGAAGATTATTATTCCAAATCTTCGTGCAAAGGCTTTCTGAAGCATATCAAAGTGCCGACATTGATCATGAACTCTTTCGATGATCCTTTTCTGGAAACATCAACTTTTGCAAAAATAGAGGAGGTTTCCGAATTGGTGGAATTGGAATACCATCAAAAAGGAGGACACGCAGCTTTTATCACGGGTGTTCCCTGGAATAAATCAGGTTGGACAGAAACAAGGATACCAGAATTTTATAAATCCCACTGGAAGGACTGAGGGGAGTTTACCCGTCAAGTGTTGAGTATTAAGATTTTAGGAAATCGATCCGATTCCGTAGGCACCATGGAGGTGGGAACCCTCCTGGAAACGGGAGAAGGAATACATGTCGATTGGCAGTCTTGGAGTTTCCCCAAGGACCATGGATGCCAGGGATTCTCCCAGGGTGGGTGCCAGTTTGAATCCGTGTCCACTGAAACCAACGGCGATGAAGATACCCTCAGGGCCTGGGACTTTTCCTACAATCGGGTTCCAGTCCGGGGTGATGTCATAGGGGCCAGTCCAACCGTTGACATAATTCGCTTCTGCAAAAGCCGGCATCCTATTTTTCATCAGGACTCCGATGCGTTCAATGTGCTTGGAATCGACCTCATCAGTGAGCAGGTCGGGATCCCTGATGGGATCTCCATGATCACCGGTGCCGATCAGAACGACCCCACCCGAATCCGGACGAAAATAGATCTTATCTGGGCTGGTGAGATCCTTGATGATGGGCCAGGATTTCGAGTAATCTTCATTAATTCTCAAAGTGATCACTTTGTGACGGCTCAGTTCTAGTGGAACTTCGATCCCAATCGTTGATGCAAGTTTTGCGTTCCAGCCTCCTGCAGCCAGGATCAGGTGTGGGGTTTCATAGGTTTCTGAGTCCGTGATCACACTTTTGACCATGCCCTCCGCCTGAAGATCCTGGACTTGGATTCCAGTTTGGATGTCCACTCCGAGATCCCTCGCACGCTTGGCAAAGGCCGTGGTGGCCAGATAAGGATCACAGTATCCGGTTCGGGTGTCGTAACCGATCACATCTACGTCCTCCAATTGCAGCAGTGGATGCAATTGTTTCGCTTCATTCGCATCGATGACCCTGGTGTCGATCCCCTGTTCGTTTTGTTTGTTGAACACCTCCAGCATCGGTTCACGATGATCTTCAGGTCCCAGGATCAGGTATCCTGTCCTTTGGAAACCGATATCACCACCCACCTGCTCATCAAAGGCTTCAAAAACTTTTAGGCTTTCTACGGCATGCACGAGGTTGGCTTCTACCGAATAGTGGGTCCGGACGATGGCGCAGGATTTGGAAGTGGCTGCCTGGCAGATCTCATTACGTTCGAGCAACACCACTTTTTTAGCACCTTGAAGAGCTAGATGGTAGGCGATGCTGCAACCGTAGAGGCCCCCTCCGATGATCAGGTAATCTGCCGTTTGAGTCATCTTTGAAATTTGAGAAATCGGGTTTGTATTTTATTAAAGGATCTGACTGAGGAACTCACGGGTGCGTGGATCACTGGCTTCGGTGAAAAAGGTGGAAGGAGGACCATGCTCCACAATCACACCATTATCGGTGAAGTAAATATGGTCAGCGAGTTCCTTGGCAAATCCCATCTCATGGGTGACGAGGATGCAGGTCATGCCTTCCTGGGCCAGTTCCTTGATCGTGACCAGAACCTCCTTCACCGTTTCCGGATCGAGGGCCGAGGTGACTTCGTCAAAAAGCATCACATCAGGGTTCATCGCCAGTGACCGGGCAATGGCCACCCGTTGCTGCTGTCCGCCTGAAAGCTCACCCGGGTAGCTGTCTTCTTTGCCTTCCAGCCTGACCTTGTGGATCAGTTCCTGCGCCATCTTTAGTACATCCTCCTTGTTCTGTTTGAGGACCAGCATTGGAGCCATCATCACGTTTTCCAGGGCGGTTTTATGAGGAAAAAGGTTGTACTGCTGAAAGACCATGCCGACTTTCTTGCGTAGTTCGAGTTTGTCGAGGTTGGGATCGTGAACCTCCCTGCCATGGACCTTGATCGAACCGGAATTGATATCGTTGAGGGCATTGATACAGCGGATCAGGGTGGATTTACCTGAACCTGAAGGTCCTATGATGCAGATCACTTCTCCTTTCATCACATCGAAACTGATGCCCTTGAGTACCTCAAGATCCCCAAAGGATTTATGGACATCCTTCAGGGAAACAATGGGCTGTTCTGATTTCAATTCCTTTTCACTCATTTTAAGCTCCTCATAGCTTGACGGAAAACCGTTCCTCCAACTTCAGGGTCCAGCGTGCAATCGGATAGCAATAGGCAAAGAAAATCACCAGGGCAAATCCATAAAAGGGAATCAGCAGTTCAGGGTGGTTGTCTTCCGCTTCCATGGCTTGGCGAGAAAGCGTGACAATCTCCTCTACACCCAGCAGGGAAACCAGTGGAGTCGCCATGGTTAGGATCGCGTACCAGTTCATCCAGGGGGGAATCATGCGCTTGAAACACTGAGGTAGAATGATCTGCCAAAGCGTCTGCTTCCGACTGAATGCGAGAGACTCCGAAGCTTCCCATTGTCCCGTTGGCACGGATTGAACGGCGCCACGCACTATTTCAGCAATGTTGGCCATGATCGGAAGTGAAAGCCCAAACACTGCTTTCATCCAATCCGGAATCGAAATGATGGTTTCTCCAAATTCTATTTCGAAGGGAAAGGTTAGCATTACGATGAACAGCAAGACCAGCCATGGTGAGTTTCGAAAGAGTTGAGTCAAGAACCAGCAGATTTTCCTCAGGGGGGCATACAAGGAGATTTGCCCCAGGCCAAGCAAAACTCCAGCCGCGGTACCGATAGCCATGGTGAAGAAACTGATCAAGAGATTCATCACAAATCCACTTCCGACAATAAACGGTAGCCAACGCCAAAGGACCTGAAAGGCATCAGCCAGGCTGAATTTTGACTGGGCCATTGCCAGTGTAGGATAGAGCAGGGCCAAAAGAGCAATCAGCATCATCACCGCAGGGGAAGTTGTGACCATCCAGCGACTGAATCGTAAATCCTCTGTTTGACCTGCTGCCTGCCCCCGAAACGGCAAGAGAACCGGGAAATCGGTGGAAGTCTGCCGGGATCCAAGTCCTGGAATCGAAGTTCGAAGCAGTTTCATGCTCCGTATCCTGGAATGGACATTGAACGCTCCCAGCGGTGCATGCCGAAAACGAGAATACCGACTAATCCGATGTATACGATAAATAAAAGCAGCATGCAGGCATTCATCGAGGTGGAGTAATCGTTGTAAATGCTCACCATCTGGTAAAGCAGTTCCGGAACAGCGATCACCAGAGCCTGAGTGGTAGTTTTAACCAGGTTGACGAGATTGTTGTTCAATGCCGGTAAGCTGACCCGGAAGGCAAGAGGGAGCACGATGTAGCGGTAGGTCTGAAATCTCGAAAAGCCTAGAGATTCCGAGGCTTCTTTGGTAGATTCCGGAATGGCCTCAATCCCTGCCCGGAAAATTTCCACATTGAAGGCTCCCGCAAAAAAAGAAAGGGAGATGATCGCCCAGCCAACATTCGATATGATGGGGATCTCCAGCCAACCATCCGGGGAATAGGTCGGAGTAAACTGGCCCAACGCAAAGTAAAAAAACATCAGTTGGATCAGTGGGGGTGTGTTTCGGAAAAACTGAATGTATCCTTGAACCACCAGACGAACCATGCGGTTGGGAAGCGTTTGCAACCATGCACCTACGACCCCGATGACCACACTGAAGATGACGCAGATAACCGCAAGTTCCAGGGTTGTCCAGAAACCCTCGATCACCCGGTCTGCCTGAACCGGATCATAAAAGTAAATGAAGTTCCACTTGGGATTACTTTTGTAGAGATCCAGAAAGAACTGACTGAAGGATCCGGCCATTACAAAGTGAATTGTTGGGGAAAAGAAAAGCCGGAATTCTTGTATATCAACTCCGGCTTTAGGATGGATTTTGTATCAGAAATTGTTCATCAGATCGAACATTCTGAACCTAGTAATTTACTTGCCTTCCAGCCAGTCCTTATTGCGGTACTTTTGGATGACAAGATAATTGGTGGACTGAATCCCATGCTTCTGTTCCAGTTCAATCAGACGACCGGATTGATGCCAGTTGAAGGTCATTCCAGACATGAAATTTCCGAAGATACAGTCTTTTTCTGCTAATGGAACAGCCAGTCCCCAGGGGTTGTCATCTTCTGATGCGAGGGGCATTTCAAAGTCATTGAATTCACCCGAAGAAAGATCGGACATGATCGAAGAATCGTCATAAACCCAGGCGATGCACTTCTTGTCGCGGAGGGCCTGCTTGGCTTCTGCATTACCTGTGAAGGCAACGATCTTTGCACCATAACGGTCCGCAACAATCTTGTTGTAGAAAGCACCTTGTTTGCCACAGACGGGCTTGCCACGGAGAGCTTCCCAGGAAGTCAGTCCGAGTGCTTTTGGAGACATGATGTTGGTCCCCGAAGTATAATAATTAGGTTGGGTGATGCCGACGATCTTACGGCGGTCGACACGGTCCGACATGGTTGCGATCATCATGTCGATCTTGCCTTGCTCGAGAAACTGCATTCGGTTCGAGGACTGTACCGGGACGAGTTTTAGATTCACGTTCATGGCAGCGGCGACATCTTTTGCCATATCGATTTCCATACCAACCAGATCACCGTTTGAACTTCGATATCCCCAAGGTTTGTAGTCTGCTTTGACGCCGATCACGACCTTTCCGCGTTTCATGACTTTGTTCCAAACATCATTAGTACATTGACCTGCAACAGCTAAGTTGCCTAGAGCTAATGAAGTAATAAAACTTGTAATGAGAAATGATTTTAATAATTTCATTATCCACTCCTAAAAAAGAATTACACTTAATGATTCCTGGCTTGTTTTGATTCAAGTTCAGGAATTATTGTTAATGAAGACAACAATTATAGCCTCATAATTATAAAAAAAATACTATTTTGCACTCAATTCATGGTATCCCCCTTTCATTGTTAATGAGACAGAATTGCCTCGTAAGGAGTTTATTCAAGGAAACTCCTCAATTTAACCAAACGTCTGTGGCTTTAGTAAAAAAACCTCTCCTTCCATCAGGGTTCATTTTGTTGAAGGCTCTGACTTTCTTTCATCTCCTTTTTGGAGTTTTTCAGTCTCATGATTTCGGAAAGTAATCACCTATTTTGTGTCCTGTTGCTTCCACCGAGGCGATTCTCTGGCTGACAGAATCGTCACTATAGGAAACAACGAGTCCCACTAGTGATTCGATCAACACAAGAGTTGCAGCATGTGAAGTAAAGAATTGTGGTGTTTCCGTCGAGACAATAAAAATCGAGTCACAGTGCTGGCAGAGCGGAGAACTCATTTTATCGGTGATTCCTATTACGAAAGTACCTCTATTTTGAATTTGTTCTGCAGCCTTGATCGCACGCAAAGCATAGGGGGCTTTGGAAATTACTAGTGCTACATCAGCTTGGCCTATGCCATTTATCAATGAAGTATCTGAGCGGGAATCCCTACCAAGTACATGCCAATTCTCGTACCCCATGGATGCCACATAGGCCATATATTCTATAAAAGGGAGGGAACTCATCATTCCAACTAAAATCACTTTACGTGCTGATGCTAAATTTTTTGCTGCCACTTCAATTTGTTCAGGATTAACTGATTTCAGCAGCTGATTGATATTGCTAATGGTTGATTTTGCTTGGCGAACAACAAATAACCCTTCTCTTTCTTCTTGGGGTCCCTGCTCCTGGAGTGCCTTTGCCTTTGCCGCGAAAATCAAGCCTTGTTTCATGATGTGGTCACGGCATGATTCGCGTAACCCTTCATATTTTTCATAGCCTAATGCGCTGGCCAAGCGAGTAAAGGTTGGTGGAGAGACGCCCGTTAATTTTGCCACATATCGTAATGATCGTGTTGCAACTCCTTCAGGATTTTCGGAAACGAATTGAGCCGCTCGTTGAAGTTGAGGGCTCAACATAGCCATCTTTGTGGAAATTCTCTCCTGTACCCCTAAAACCATTGGCCCTTTTCATATTTAGACTGAATTGTTACATACGTTACATATATTTGAATAAAATTGCAACAATTGTTACAGTTGTTTAAGTTGGCACGCAACAAGTCCTGGAAATGGGTGATTGGGAGATCTGGAATTTCTTTAATATTTTTTTTGAAGCAGTCCAAGTGATATTCCAGGAAGTTTTCATCTAAAAAAACAATCTTTGGATTCTCTAATTTCCATATGAACGTCCAACCCATACCCCCTCATGCTTCCGTGGTGGTGATCGGAGGGGGCATCCTCGGCTGTTCGACGCTGTATCACCTGGTGAAACTCGGGGTGGCCGATGCCGTGCTTCTCGAACGAAGCCAACTCACTTCTGGAACGACGTGGCATTCCGCAGCGCAGGTCCGGGCCCTTCGGTCGAGCAAAAACCTGACGGAACTGATCCGTTATTCTTTTTCTTTTTTTCCTGAACTTGAGGAGGAAACCGGGCAGGCCACTGGGTGGATGCAGACAGGCTCCCTTTCCATTGCCACCAACCAGGAACGATTGACTCATATTCTCAGGCAGGAATCACTGGCCCGATTGTTCGGCATTCAGGCAGATTCCATCCCGGTTGAAGAAGCAGCGGAACGCTGGCCGCTGATGAACCATGATGATGTCATCGGTGCGGTCTGGTCGCCGGATGACGGCCGAGTCAGTCCATCAGATCTTTGTGTGGCGCTTGCGAAGGGGGCTAAAAATCGAGGAGCAAAGATTTTTGAGGAAACTTCCGTGATCGGTATCCTCACTGGGAAAGGAAAGGTCCGAGCCGTGATTACCGAACAAGGGGAAATCCGCTGCGATGCGGTTGTTCTTTGCAGTGGTCTTTGGAGCCGGGAACTTGCTTCAAAGGCCGGGGTGAAGATCCCGGTTTGGCCTTGTGAACACTTTTACCTTCTCACCGGTGAGGTGGAGGGAATCAAAGGACATATTCCAACCCTGTCTGATCATGACTCGCACCTCTACATCCGTGATGAATCCGGGGGGCTTCTGGTGGGATGTTTCGAACCGATGGGAAAATCGATCGATCCGGCAAAGCTTGGAAAAGACTTTGCGTTCCAATTGCTACCAGAAGACTGGGATCATTTTGAACCGATGATGCTGAATGCCATCCAACGGATACCTGCCCTGGAACATGCTGAAGTTAAAAAACTGCTCAATGGGCCTGAAAGTTTTACTCCGGATGGATCCTTTCTGCTCGGTGAATCTGCAGAAACACGTGGATTCTTTCTAGGTTGCGGAATGAATTCGGTTGGTGTAGCAACCGGAAGTGGAGCCGGCATGGCACTCGCCCACTGCATTGTCAATGGTCATACACCTGCAGATCTCCCGGAAGCCGACCCCAAACGTTTCCCGGATGGGATGTGTTCCGTCAAGGTTCTCAGCGAAAGAGTTCCGGAAGTCCTCGGGAAGCATTATGAAATTACATTCCCCGGACGTCAGTGGAAAACGTCACGGGGAATAAGAGACACCCCTTGTGCGGCTCTTTGGAAAGAGCAAAACGCTCATTTTGGACAATTTTATGGATGGGAGCGTCCAATGTTTTTCAACTCCCACCATGATCCGAAGCTGACCTTCGGTAGACCTGAATGGTTTGAACAGGTGGAAAGCGAAGTCCTTCAGGCCCATACCAAAGCCGCCCTTTTCGATCAGTCCACCCTAGGAAAAATCCGTATCGAGGGGCCGGACGCCGAAACTTTCCTCGACCGTCTCTGCACCAATAACATGAAAGTTCCACCTGGGAAGATGGTCTACACGGCTCTTCTTAATACTCGTGGAACCTTTGAAGCCGACCTGGTGGCCATGCGTCTTAGCAATGAGACTTACCTGATTTTTGTTGGAACTACCTCAGTAAAACGGGATCTCGCATGGCTGAAAAATCAACTCCAGCCTGATGAGCAGGTCCATCTCACGGATGAGACCGAATTGTATGCCACGCTGGCATTGGCTGGGCCCGAATCCTCAAGAGCCGCTATGGAAGTAGGGGCTAGGGAACTCAATGAACTGAAATATTTTCATCACACAAAGACTGAAATCGGTGGAACCTCGGTCTTGGCGATGCGGGTTTCCTTCGTTGGAGAATCGGGCTGGGAACTCGTATTTCAAACGGATCGGGCAGAGTCGGTCGCCGAGGTTCTTTTGAAAGCCGGAGCAAAACCTGCAGGACTTTTCGCCCAGTCCTCCATGCGTATCGAAAAACGCTTTGCAGTGATGGGTCATGAACTGGATGGCGACGTCACCCCCCTAGAAGCAGGTCTGGAATTCGCCATCGATTGGGGCAAAGATTTTCTGGGCCGTGAAGCCCTCCTCAGAATAAAGGATGAGGAGATGTCCCAGAGCCTGGTAACGATCGTTTTGGATGATCCTCAAGCGGTCCCGCTTGGCAATGAACCGGTCTGGAAAGATGACGCCATTATCGGAAAGACGACGTCTGCCTCATTCGGTTACCGGATCGGCAGTCCTCTGGCCTTGGCCTTCCTGAAACCAGATTGGGGTCAACTGCGGGATGACGATAGGGTTCAGGTAGATATAGCAGGAAAACTCTTTTCAGGTTCTGTCCAACATGCGGCGGCGTTTGACCCTGAGGGCAACCGGATGAGAGAAATTCCTGAAATTGAAGCCTCCTGAATTGGAAGAAATCCGGGGTCTTATTATTTCAGCTAGTTTTAAGAATTTTCACGACCTGTTGATGTAATTCTGGAGATGCAGAAGCCAGCACGGTTCCATCCCAACCGGGTTGAATCGGATTTCCTTTCCAGTCGGAAATCACTCCTCCTGCAGATTGAACCACGGGAATGAGTGCCATAACATCATAAAGTTTCATATCGGCTTCGACCACGAGATCAATCCAGCCTCCAGCAAGCATCCCATAGAGGTAGCAGTCCCCTCCATAGCGGCGTGATTTGACCTTCTTGATTAGTTGATCCACCAATACCGTCTGTTCCTGATCGAACATCGAAGGGTCGGTGCTGTACATGAGGACTTCGGAAAGCCTGGTTATTCCAGATACTTTACAGACGAATTCTTTTCCACTTTTGTTCTGGTAGTGACAATTCAAGCCTTCAGCGGAGGTCCAGCGTTCGCCTGTAGCAGGAATATTGATAACTCCCAGTCTTGGATTTCCTTGCTCCATCAACCCGATCAGGGTCCCAAAAAGAGGGTTTCCTGTAATAAATGCTCTGGTTCCATCAATAGGATCCAACACCCATTGAAGGGGGCTATTGGGGTTCATTTCACCATGTTCCTCGCCGATGATTCCATGATCCGGGAAAAGAGATTGAATCAGATTGCGCATTTCCTGCTCTGCCTCCCTGTCAGCGATGGTCACCGGGCTCGAGTCGGTTTTATCTTCTACAGTCAGTTTAGAACGGAAGCGAGAAAGGATGGATTCTTCCGCGGCATCTGCA
>Ga0163108_10001834_pt1 | contig 15506 bp, 10 predicted proteins | sample Fk1155metaG_FD_109644 | JGI IMG/M metagenome (GOLD analysis project Ga0163108, IMG submission 109644) | Marine microbial communities from the Central Pacific Ocean - Fk160115 155m metaG | ecosystem: Environmental > Aquatic > Marine > Oceanic > Photic zone | place: The Central Pacific Ocean...
AAAAATCTCTACGCCTGCTTGCAATGCCTCACTGAATTTCTTAAATTGCACTGGCAGAATCATAAATTCTTGAATATCAATATTATTATCAGCGTGTTCACCGCCATTTAAAATATTCATCATTGGCACAGGAAAACTATAATTACCATTTGATAAATATTGAAATAATTCTTGTTTATTATAGGCTGCACCTGCATGGGCTGATGCTAATGAGACGGCAAGGAGTGCATTAGCACCCAATCGAGACTTATTATCAGTACCATCGAGTTCAATCATGATGTTATCGATGGTCGCCTGATCGGTAATCATTTGACCTAAGAGAGCATCTTGAATCTCAGTATTAATATTGGACACTGCCTTCTGAACACCTTTTCCTAGGTATTCTGATTGATTACCATCTCTTAACTCCATGGCTTCTTTAGAGCCGGTAGAAGCTCCTGAAGGCACCGCTGCTCTCCCTATATTTCCACTCTCGAGTTCAACCACAGCTTCGATAGTTGGGTTGCCTCTCGAATCTAATATTTGAATGGCTCTAATTGAACTAATCATTCCCATAACTATTGTTACCTAATTATTGATTCGGGTTAGTTTTAATTAAATCATCAATTACTCTTAACTGTTCCAATAAAGGCTTCAGTTGATTAAGCGGTAAAGAGTTTGGTCCATCACTAAGAGCATTGTCGGGATCTGGGTGTGTTTCGATAAATATTCCAGCAATACCAACCGCGGTTGCTGCTCTGGATAAGGGTTGAATGTATTCTTTTTGACCATCTGATACGTTACCTTTGCCTCCTGGCAATTGTAGTGAATGCGTTGCATCAAAAATAACTGGACACTTGGTTTCTTTCATAATCACTAAAGATCGCATATCCGAAACCAAATTATTGTACCCAAAGCTATACCCTCTCTCACACACTAATATATTATTATTTCCTTGGGATTTTGCCTTTTTAACCACATTCTCCATGTCCCAAGGAGATAGAAATTGACCTTTTTTTATATTAACTGGCTTATTTTGAGCAGCTACTTTTAAAATAAAATTAGTTTGTCGACATAAAAAAGCCGGGGTTTGAAGAACATCAACTACTGATGAGACTTCATCAAGTGGAGTATCTTCATGAACATCAGTTAATACTGGGACATTTATTTTTTCTTTAACACTTTGAAGTATTTTCAGTCCATCTTCTATACCTGGACCTCTATAACTGTGAAGTGATGTTCTATTCGCTTTATCAAAAGAGGACTTAAAAATATAAGGTATCTTATATTGATTTGTTATTTCCTTGATAGTGCCTGCAACTTCTTGAGCTAAGGTTTCTGATTCTATAACACAAGGACCCGCGATCAAAATGAGCGGAGTATCATTTGATACTTCTATATTTACAATCTTAGCTGTCATAAAACCTTACTTCTTTTTTGAATATTCTACAGCAGCTTGAATAAAAGATTGAAATAAAGGGTGTCCTTTAATTGGTGAAGAAGTAAATTCAGGATGGAATTGACAGCCAATAAACCAAGGATGATCTTGGATTTCAATCATTTCTGCTAAGCCATCTTTAGAGAAACCTGAGATAATCAGTTGATGGTCTTCAAGTTGTTGTCGATAGTTACTGTTAAACTCATAACGATGTCGATGTCGCTCAAAAACTGAATCGTTATTATATATTGCTTTAGCATTCGTGCCTTCTTGCAGAAGACATTCTTGTGCTCCTAATCTCATGGTGCCACCAAGTTCAGAGTTCTCATCTCTATTTTGCAGCGAGCCATCTCCGTTTTGCCATTCGGTAATTAATGCAATCACTGGTGCTGAGGTTTTCGAATTAAATTCTGTGCTGTTGGCATCATTTAAACCCAATACGTTTCTGGAATACTCTATGACAGCTGCTTGCATCCCAAGACAAATACCTAAAAAAGGAACTTTGCTCAATCTTGCATATTCTATTGACTGAATCATTCCCTCAATACCACGGTCACCAAACCCTCCTGGTATTAAAATAGCATCAAGTTGGTCTAGTTGATTTGTGCCTTGCGTTTGTATTTCTTCTGACTCAACATAAATAATTTCTACATTCGTATTGGCATTAAAGCTGGCATGCCTGATAGCTTCGCTGAGTGAAATGTATGAATCTTTAAAATCCACATACTTACCAATCATTCCAATTTTAACTGTGGATTTACTGTTAGCCTTTGCATCTAAAATCTTTTGCCAATCAGATAAGTCTGCTTCTGGTGCATCGAGTTTTAATTTTTCAATAATGATTTGATCTAGTCCTTGTTCTTTGAGAATCAATGGAATTTGATAAATATCATCAGCATCATGTGCGGAAATTACTGCTTTTTTATTGACGTTAGTAAAAAGAGCTATTTTATCAAAATGCTCTTCTGGTAAAGGTAATTCAGAGCGACACACTAATGCGTCTGGCTGGATACCGATAGCTCTTAGCTCTCTAACTGAGTGTTGTGTCGGTTTTGTTTTAATTTCTGCAGAAGCTCGAATGTAAGGTACTAATGTTAGATGGACATAAGCCACCTCATAATTGTCTTTTTCAATACCCATCTGCCGAATGGCCTCGATAAAGGGTAAAGATTCAATATCACCCACTGTTCCACCTATCTCGACTAAGGTGACATCAAAATCTTGAGAGCCATTCCAGATGCTCTCTTTAATCTGATCTGTGACATGAGGAATTACCTGAACAGTTGCACCAAGATAATCGCCTCTCCTTTCTTTAGCTATAACAGTTTCATAGATTTTGCCTGCAGTAAAATTACTGTTTTGACTTGTGATTGTATTCACATACCTCTCGTAATGACCTAAATCAAGATCAGTTTCAGTTCCGTCCTCGGTAACAAAAACTTCTCCATGTTGATATGGGCTCATGGTCCCTGGGTCAACATTGAGATAAGGATCTAGTTTCATCATACCAACCTTAAGCCCTCTGGCTTCAAGAATTGCACCCAAAGACGCTGATGTAACTCCTTTTCCAAGAGCTGATACAACACCGCCAGTGACAAAAATAAAATTAGACATACCCGGTTTAATTACCTTTCCTTTTTTTAATAATAATTTATTGGGATTTTCCACAAAACTTCGGGAAGTGTAAAACTGTGATCCCGGTATTTCAAGTTATCAGATAATGACTTTTTGAACAATCAAGAATTATGAATAACATCTATCTTTTTGTCCCAAGTAATTAAAAATCCGTCTTCATTCCCACTGGCTTTATAATTTTGATTAAACCACAGATCCCCAACAGATATGAGCTCCTGATCAACATATATTAACGGTATCTTGTCTCTAACCCATGGAAGAACATTATTTTCTTGAAAAAGATTTTTTAAGGATTTTGTAATTTTATGGCCTGAGGGTTTAATTTCCTCACCCCCTTTGCGGTACTTAATAGCTAAGCTCGTCGGGCATCTATTAAGTGAGATCCCATCTCCGGTGAGAAATCGGGCTTGAATACTGCCTAGATTCTCCCCTAAATTAATTGTTTTTTTAATGTCCCATAGAATGTCAGATGATAAATTATTTGGAGAATTCAATGATGAATTTAAAAAATACAACTTACGCTTGTATCGTCTAATACTATTGTTATTCCAAGTCATTGAGGGACTTTTAGACTGACTGGTCATCAATGTCTTAATTCCTTCATTCAACACTCGCATACTTGGAACCCCCATGTTATTTTTGGTGATCATAAATCTAAAAATATTAATGATTCTAGGGTATGACTTTCCTGATAAAGTCTCGATATCAAGGTGATTATAGTTCTTGAGTTTACCCACATCTTCTATGGCGAACTCATTTAATAATGAATGATTTTGTTCAGCAATAACAGACAGTCGAGAAACTTTTTTCTCCACGGAAGGCCATCGTTTTTTTATCGAAGGAATAATATCTTTTCTTAAAAAATTTCTATCGAAACTCGAATCATCATTACTGGAATCATAGATCCATTTAAGGTTTCTTAACTGAGCATATTCTTCAATTTCTTCTCTACTCACATTCAGCATCGGTCTGTATAAAAACCCCTTACCAAATTTGGTTTCTCTTCTAATAGCCCTTAAGCCGTCTATGCCGGTTCCCCTGAAGATTCGAAAAAGAAGAGTTTCCATTTGATCGTCTTGATGATGAGCTGTCAGTAAATACTCATCATCTTGAATAACGTCTCTGAACGATTGGTATCTGAGCGTTCTAGCCTCAGCTTCAAGACCTTTACCTTGTCTTTTAGGTTTTACTGTTGCATAAATCAATGGCAAACCATATTTCTCACAAATTTCTCTGGAAAATTGAGCCCAGTTATCCGAGTATTGATTAAGATTATGGTTAATATGTATGACTCTAAGCTGATCAGACTCTTTTAGTGAATTCACTAATAAATCCAACAAAACCACCGAGTCAACACCTCCACTAAAGGCAAGTAAGAATTTTCTACTAACTAGTGAGTTAATCTCTTTTGAGATAATTGCTTCAATATTTTGACTATCATCCATTGGCTTTACATTTCTTTAAATTCACCAATGGCTTTGTATCTTTTTCTTCTGTCATAGAGAAGATCATCAATATTCTTATTTTTTAAAGCATATAGATACTCTTCAAGAGTTTTAGTAATTTTTTGAAATGTATCTTGTGGGTTCTTGTGAAATCCTCCTAACGGTTCCTCTATAACAGAATCCACAAGACCTAATTTACTGAGTCTTTTAGATGATATACCCATGGCTTCTGCAGCTGCTTCTGTTTCATCTGGATTTCTCCAAAGAATTGTTGAACATGCTTCGGGTGAAATAACTGAATAGATTGAATATTGAAGCATAATTAAGGCATCACCCATACCGATTGCTAAAGCGCCTCCAGAACCTCCCTCTCCAGTCACTAAATTTATAACAGGGGTCTTTAAGGAAGCTAATGTAAATAAGTTTCTTGCTATAGCCTCACTTTGTCCTCTTTCTTCTGCACCAATACCTGGAAAAGCACCAGGAGTGTCTATAATAGTTATTAATGGAATTGTAAATTTTTCAGCTAATTTCATTAATCTAAGAGCTTTTCTGTAGCCTTCAGGTCTTGGCATGCCAAAGTTCCGAGACATTTTTTCTTTGGTGTTCATGCCTTTTTCTTGAGCAATAAACATAACAGAAATATTAGCCACTTTGCCTAAACCTCCGATAATAGAAGCATCATCAGAATACATTCTGTCTCCATGTAACTCTTGGAAATCATTAGCTATTGAATTAATAATCTTTTGTGATTTAGGTCTTAAAGGGTGCCTTGCCAACTGAGCAACTTGCCATTCAGATAAGTCAGTAAATATTTTTCTTGTCAATTCTTTACACTTAATTTCTAGACGCTGAATCTCCTCATCGATTTCTATAGAAGCATCATCATCAGAAACGCTAAGCCGTAGCTCGTCTATACGTTTTTCTAATTCGATAATCGGTTTTTCAAAATCTAAAAAGTCCATAAGGGTTTTTAACTACTGGTTCATCTAAATATTATTTAGATTATTCTATAACTAATGATAAAAAGCTAATTGGAGATAATTATTAGTGACTAATAAACTGAAAGTTAGCAGATCCTAACTCAGTTGTGAGCTCATCCCTGAGTTCTCTTGTCGGGCTAACAGTCCACTCTTTTCCTAATTTTAGTTTTGTGTGATTGATATCAGTTTCATAATTAAGTTGTATTTCACAGGTGCCTGGTGTGTGAGATTTAAGAATTTTCTTTAATTTAGAAGGGTTAAATTCAGAATCACACTTAATCAGAAGCATGGTTGCTTTTTTCTTTAGAATTGAGTCTATAGTCACTGCATCTTCAGCAACAAACTGCCAAAGGTCCGCAAAAGAATCAAATCGTAGCTTCCCTTTAAGATATAACAATGAGTTATTGTCCAACATATCCCTGAAATAATCTTTTCTTTCACCAAAAATAATACCCTCCATGATAGCTGTACCATCATCTATCTTGAAAGTGTAATTATTACCCCTCCTTTTTAAAGTGGTTATTAAGCCTGCTATTTGAATTAAAGACTCTTGTTGATTGAAGCCGTTTCCGTTCTTTTGAGACTCCATCATTTTTTTTAATGTTGCAATATTCGATTGAGTTAAATGCTTACAGTCATCGCGATATGCATCAAATGGATGACCGCTAAAATAAAAACCTAAACTCATGAATTCTTTTTGTAATAAGTCGTCCAACTTCCATTCTTTAGACCTATAAAGTTCGGGTAAGGATTCCTCCATATTATTTTCTGAATAAAATAAGTTTGTTTGGCCAGTTTGTTGTTCGAGTGAGACTTGATTTGAATAGTTGATCGCTATATCAATTGAATAAAATAAAGTTGACCTTGATTCTTCAAAGCAGTCAAATGAACCGCTTGTTATAAGTGCTTCTATTGTTCTTCTTGAAATTTTTTCAGAAGTCAAACGAGAACAAAAATCAAAAACATTTTGATATTTTCCATTCACCTCTCTTTCTCTGCCAATCGCTTCAGAAATTGATTGACCTAAACCCTTAATTGCACCTAATCCATAGCGAATCTGTTGCTCTTTTTCAACAAAGAATTCATAGCTTGAATGATTTACGCAAGGTCCTTTAATTTCTATTTTAAATGATTCACAGTCCTCTTTAAAACGGATTAACTTATCAGTATTATCAATATCTGCAGTCATAGAAGCTGCGAAAAATTCTGTAGTATGATGAGTTTTTAACCATGCCGTTTGATAGGCTATAGTTGCATACGACACTGAATGTGCTTTATTAAAACCATATCCAGCAAATTTTTCTATAAAAGACCAAATATTTTTTGCAGCTTTTTCTTCAACTTTATTATTAATGCAACCTTTAACAAAAATATCTTTTTGTTCAGCCATAAGGTCATCATCTTTTTTGCCCATTGCCTTTCTTAAGATATCTGCTCTACCTTGGGAAAAATCAGCTAACCTTTGAGCAATCTGCATTACTTGCTCCTGATAAACAATACATCCATAAGTATCTTTGAGAATTGGCATTAACAAATTATGAGCATAAGGTATCAGGTCCGGATTATTTTTTTTCCTCCTTTTAATAAATGTGTCAACAACAGATTCTTCTCCTTGTCTACTGGACAATGTACCAGGACGAAATAGTGCGACAAGAGCAATAATGTCATCAAATTTTCTAGGTTGCATCCGTTTAATCAAATCCCTCATTCCAGTTGATTCAAGTTGAAAAATACCCACGGTTCTTGCAGAAGATAATAATCTATATGTTTCTTTATCATCTAAAGAAATATCTTTAATATTCAATGTTTTAGACTTATTTTTATTAATCTTTTTATCGTATGCATTAATAATATCTACGCTTTTTTGTATTACGGTTAGTGTTTTTAAGCCAAGAAAATCAAATTTTATTAAACCTATTGATTCGGCATCATCTTTATCAAATTGAGTGACAGTTCCAACCTCATCATCAACTTTATAGAGTGGCATAAAATTAGATAATTCTGAGGGTGCTATAATTACACCACCTGCATGTGTTCCAGCATTCCTAACTAAACCTTCAAGCTTTCGTGATAAATTAATTATTGACTCAACATCCTCATCATGCATATATCTTTCTGATAATTCATCAGATTTTCTTAATGCTTCTTCAATTGTTATGCCAATATCAAATGGAACCAGTTTAGCTATTTGATCAACCAATCCATAAGGGTACCCAAGGATTCGGCCAACATCCCGAATAACTGCTTTAGCAGAAAGTGTTCCATAAGTAATAATTTGCGAGACCATATTATTGCCGTACTTGTTTGAAACATAATCAATAACTGTGTCTCGTCCATTAACACAAAAGTCAATATCAAAATCTGGCATAGAAATTCTTTCAGGATTTAAGAATCGTTCAAAGATAAGGTCGTGCTCTATGGGATCAATGTCAGTAATGCCTAGACAATAAGCAACTAATGATCCAGGTCCTGAGCCACGACCTGGGCCAACAGGAATATTTTGTTCTCTTGACCATTTAACAAAATCTGCAACGATCAAGAAATAACCTGAGAAGCCTGTGCTTTTAATTATTTCTAGCTCTTCTTTGAGCCGCGAATTATAAACTTGCTTATCAAGTGTTCGATTTTTCGAGAAATCTAAAAATCCCTCATTAGCTTCCTTCGTTAAGAAATCATCAATGGTATATTTTTCAGGAGTGGAAAATTCTGGGAGCACATGGTCAGTATTATCAAAGCCAAAGTTGCATTTTTTTGCAATTTTAATGGAGTTCAAAAGAGCCTCTGGCAGGTCATCAAACAACTCTTTCATCTCTTCGTTCGTTTTAAAAAATTGCTGATTAGTATAATCACGATGTCGGCTTTGATCTTCTAAGACTCTCCCTTGGTCAATACAGACTCTGGCTTCTAGAGATATATAATCATCTTCTGTTAAGAATTTAGGGTTGTTTGTAGCTACTAATGGAATGTTATATTCAGTAGATATTGAAACCATGTTCTCAATAAATTCTGCTTCTCTAGGCTGACCTGTTCTCTGTATCCCAATAAAGAAATTATTAGGAAACATACTTGTCATGGTTTTAATAGAACTCTTTAACCTTTGGGAATATTTACTGCTAATAATGTTTATTATCCCATCCTGATACGCAGAGATAGCAATCAGACCATCAGAATTTCCTTCTAGCCAATTGATGTCTATAAATGGCTCATTGCTTACAAAACCATCAGTATAGGATTTTGTTATCAGATAACAGAGATTTCTATAGCCTGTCTGATTCTCACATAACAAAATTAGCTTACAGGGAATACTTTTATCAATAGTTATTGAAATAATTGAGCCAATAATTAATTTAATGCCTTGTTTTTGCGATGCTTTATAAGCTTTAAAAGCTGAAAATAAATTATTATGATCCGTAATACCTACAGCTGGCATTTTATTTTTCTCACACAACTCAATAAGTCGGTCTATTCGGACAACGCTTTTGCCCAGTGAATATTGGGTATTTACATCTAGGTGTACAAAACCTTCATCTATTCTATTTGGTTCACTCATAGAGTTCAGGTTTAAAACTAAGTCGGTGGAAAGGGGTAGGTCCTAATTCTTTTATAGCACCAATGTGCTCTTTTGTTGGATAGCCTTTATTTTTTTTAAATCCATAGTCAGGATATCGATTATCTAATTCATTCATATATTGATCTCGACTCACTTTAGCAATTATAGATGCTGCTGAGATGCATGGAAATATCTTATCCCCTCCTATTATAGGTTTAAATTTTATTTCTTGCCCAAGGAGTTTTTTTGGTAAATAAGGGCCATCAATATATCCTTTTCCAAAATCTATTTTAATTTGGTCTATAGCCAGCTCCATTGCTTTTAAAGAGGCATTTAGTATATTGAGTTGGTCAATTTCTTTATTATTCTGACACCCTAGAGAATACTCATAACAATTTGAAACTATTAATTCAAATAACTCTTTGCGCTTTTTTATTGATAATAATTTTGAATCTTTTAGGCCAGCTAATGTTTGGTCTTCACCCATTACAACAGCTGCAGCATAAACTGGCCCTGCTAAGCAACCTCTGCCCACTTCATCAACACCAACTATTAGTGTCATAGGTGTTTTGTTGTATTTGAACTAAGAGGCAACGGCCTTCTCGATTATTTTTGCTGCTGTTTCTCCTGCATTCTTTCTTAGCTGATTATGAAGTTGTGTTAAATCTTCAATAGTACCTTCCACCTTATCTTGTTGATTTATCCATTTAATAGCTTCATTTTTTATATTCTCTGATGTTGCCTGATTCTGAATCAGTTCTGGAAAAATCTCTTTTTCTAAAAGGATATTTGGTAATGCCGCAAATTCAGTTTTAACTACATTCAATAATTTTAGAAAAAGATATGAAATGGTAGGCATCCTATAAATTACCACTGTGGGTTTTTTATAGAGTGCTGATTCAAGAGTTGAGGTTCCTGATTTAGTAATCACCAGATCTGAAGCTGAAATAGCTTTTCTGGAATCTGACAAAAATGTATATTTATTTATATCTTCTGGATGATATTTGGTTAAGATATCTTTCAAATCAGGGAATTTAGAGGGAACCAAAAATCGAATGCTATCTCTACCCGAAGTCGCTAGTTCATTCTTTAATTTATTAGCAGCATCAAATATTAATTTAGCATGAAATGATATCTCGCTTCTTCGACTACCTGGCATCAAAGAAATAACTAAATCATCATTAATACCAAGATCTTTCTTTGCTGCTATTTTGTCAGTAATTATTGGGATAGAGTCAGCTAATGGATGTCCAATAAATATTGATTTTAAGCCTTGCTCTTGTAGTAATTTTTCTTCAAAAGGAAACAAACAAAGCATAAGATCTATTTTCTTATTAAATGTCTTAACCCTATTCTCTCTCCATGCCCAGAAACTTGGAGATACCATATGGATAGTTTGAATTCCTCTTCTCTTTAAGGCGCCTTCTATGCTCAGATTAAATTCAGGGTAGTCAATACCAATAAAAGCATCTGGAGGTCGTTCAATAATTTTTTTTATAACTTGGTTTCTAATCTTATAGAGTCTCGGGAGATGTTTAACGACATCAAAAATACCCATAACGGATAAGTCCTCTATATCAAACCAGGATCCACAACCAGCTTCAGTCATTCTGGGACCAGTTATGCCTTGGAATTCATGTTCAGGGTTTTTCTTTTTCAGTTCACGAATAACTGACGAACCTAGAATATCTCCTGAGGGTTCACCTGCAACAATAACAAAATAAGCCACAATCTAATTTAATTTTTTCGAACAATCCCGCGAGTGGCATCTTTGAGAAATTCAACAAGAGTTGTAATTTCTCCGGCAATGTCGTCTATCGTATGGATTCTACTTATCGCTTCTTCTAACCTTAGTTCAGACATATACAAATACTTGTATGCAGTCTTAATATTTCTTATCTGATCAGAGTTAAAATCCCTTCTTTTTAAACCCTCTAAATTAATTCCTCTGGGTTCTGCAGGTTGGCCCATCACAATAACATATGGTGGAAGATCTCTGGCAATCCCAGAGTACATACCTAAAAAACTATGTGCTCCTATTTTACAGAATTGATGGGCGCCTGAGAAACCGCCAAATATTACATAATCCCCTACAATAACATGGCCAGCTAAGGTGGTGTTATTTGCAAAAATTGTATTACTGCCTACCTGACAATCATGTGCTATATGCACATAAGCCATAAGCCAATTATTATTCCCGAGTCTGGTTGTTCCCGCATCTTGAATAGTACCTTTATTGATGGTGGTGTATTCTCTGATGGTATTTTTATTTCCTATTTCAACTGCAGTGTCTTCATTATCGTATTTTTTATCTTGTGGATCATCGCCAATTGAAGCAAATGAATAGATACGGTTTTCTGATCCAATAGTGGTTTTGCCTTTTATTACAACATGAGAATCAATAACAGAACTCTCCCCTATTGCCACCTCGGGGCCAATAATTGAATATGGGCCAACACTTACACTGTCAGCTATATTCGCATCCTCAGAAACGATAGCTGTTTTATGTATCAGGCTCATTATCTTCTTTTGTTTTGATGCTAGATATGACTGACTTTAATTTACTCAAGCTTCTAAATATTGCTACATTTTTCTGCCAAATAGAGACCGCTTGATGAGGAAATAGATTACTTGAATACATACCTGGTTCTTTTATTGATTTCATTACAGCTGTTCTTGCAGTAAGGGTTGTATGATCTGCAATCTCAATATGACCAGTTATTCCTACTTGTCCGCTTATTTTACAATACTTACCAATAACTGAACTACCTGCTATTGATGTGCTTGCAGCAATGGCTGTGTGTTCTCCAATGACCACGTTATGAGCTATTTGAATAAGATTATCTAATTTAACACCATCCCTTATTTGGGTGTCTTCCATAGTGCCTCGATCAATTGTTGTATTAGCTCCTATCTCTACATCATTGCCAATTCTTACTGATCCACTTTGAGGAACCTTAAACCATTGTGATTTTTCGTCCTCAGAAAATCCAAAACCATCAGCACCAATAACGGCGCCAGAATGAATAATAGTTCTTAACCCGATATTTGACTGATTAAGAACCATTACACCTGGTCCAATCCATGAATTATCTCCAATTGATGAGTTAGAACTCACTACGGCATTAGCACCTATAAAAACAGACTCCCCAAGTTTTACATCTTTCCCAATATAAGCTCCTCCTTGAATAGAGCAGCTTGCAGGGACTTCTGATGATTCTTCGACTATGGCAGAGGGATGACAACCCATTTCAAAGTTCTTAGCCTTGTCAAAGTAAGATGCAATTCTTGCAAAAACTAAATAAGGATCATCAGCAATCAATGCTGCAGTGGGACAATTATCTAAGTCCTTGGTTCTAAGAATTACTGCACCAGCGTTTGTGTCTTTTAGAAAAGATCTATACTTATCGTTTGATAAGAAAGAAATGGAGTTGCTATTTGCCTCCTCCAATGAGGATACTTTAGAAATTAGAACTGTTGGGTCACCATTAAGTTTACAACCATATCTAGAGGCCAATTCTTCCAGATTGATTTTAATCTCAGGCAAAAATATCTCCCTAGTTAATTTCTTTAATTAACTTAGCCTCCGGATTTGCTTTCTCGGAAGTTTTTCTCCAAAACTATTGCAATATCATTAGTGATATCAACTGAGGCTCCTTTGAAGACAGTTCCTCCATTCAAAATAGTGCTCTGACTCATTCTTCCTTCATTGATAATAAGATCATATCCATTGTCTCTTCCAAACTTTTCTACCTCTTGAAGAATCTCAACAAGTATTTTATTTGACTCAATGGCAATACTAGTTTGCTGATCTTCTTGAACGCTTTTAATTAAAAACTCTAACTCTCTTTGGTCTCTTTGTAATTGAAGTTGAGTGTTTTGTCTTTCATCATTGCTAAGAGCTAAATTGTCTTTTTGTAACTTTTCTCTAGTTTCATTAAAAGCAGATTCTTTCGCCTCAATGTCGCGTACCCTTGGAGCATACTCTTCCTCAATAGCAGATTGCATATCTGCAGCTTGAGGCGACTCAGTAATCAGCTTCTGAATGTCCACAACACCGATCTTTACATTACTAACCTCTTGCGATAGAACGGGCTGACTTAGCAAAAATACTGCCAATATTGAATATATATATTTCATTTTCTCATCCTTATTTTTAAATAAACAAAACCATTGTCTAAAATGCACCACCAATTGTAAATTGGAATCTCTCTAGTTCATCACCTCTATAACTATTTGTTGCTACGTTTTCGTTAAGGGGAATAGCATAACTGAACCTAAATAAACCAAGAGGAGCTAGCCACTGGGCAGCTAGTCCTACAGACCTTCTTAGATTTCCCGTATCAAACCCATAATCTATAGGATTTCCTTCATAATCTAGAAACTCAATTTCACTGGTTGAAAAGACATTCCCAATATCAAAAAATAGACTAAATCTTGCTCGGTTAGCCCAATCACCAGGTATCGGTAATATCAATTCCATCTGGCTTGAAATAAGTAAGTTCCCTCCATAAGGATTGCCAAAATTATCCTTTGGACCCAAACGATGTTCTTTGTAACCCCTTACTGTATCTGGTCCTCCTGCAAAAAAGTTCTTATAAGGTGGCACACCAATAGAGTCACCATAGGCATCATTGAATGCAATATCAGCCTTAGCCATCAGTGTGAGATAGTTAACAAATGGAAAAGGAATTTGAAAATACTGCTTATAACTATAATTAATACCAAAATACTCAACATCACTCCCAGGAATGGCTACATTAGCTATTAATCGTTGTGACATCCCTTTATCGGCGAACATGTATCTATTTCTGGAATCATAAATCCAGCCTAAGACGAGTTCAGCAGAATTGAATTTAGTTTTACAAAAGTCAAAGTAATCATCATCAAAGCATTCACTATTACCATTGCTAGTAACCCACTGTAAAGCTTGATCAGCGCTATAATCGCCAGCTAATAACTCAGAACTTTGTAAGGAACCACCATATATAAATCTTTGGAATTCACTTAATGGATAGGAATATTCAAGTCCTGTTGAATAAGTTTTAGTTGAAAAATCTGAAGAAGCTGAGGTGAATTGATTGAATGATGAAAGAGAAAGCCTTAAGGTTCTAGAAATTTCATCTATCCCTGAGTAAGCGCTTGTAGTTGAAATACTGTAAAGATCTCTGTATTTGCTTGAATTGAGATCTACTGCAACTCGATTACCAGTACCAAAGAAATTAGTATGCACAAAATTTCCATTCAACATTAATTTCTGATATCCAGAATAGCCGATTCCTCCTCCAAACTGTCCTGGCAATCCTTCTTTAATACTAAATTCAGCATCAACGAGATCGCTTGTTCCGGAAACTGGTACTGTCTCAAATTCAACCTCTTCAATAAAAGGTAACCTTTGAAGCCTAATTTTTGACCTTTCTAATCTACTTTTCGAATAATAGCCGCCTTCAAGTTGTCTAAGTTCTCTTCTAAGAGTGTTGTCATTAATAGAAGTTGTGTCACTAAAATTCACACGCCTGACATAAACTCTACTTTTTGGTTGAATATAAAAAACAACTTTGACTTCTTTTGAGTCCCTATCTAACTCAGGTATAGCTTCCACTTCAGCAAAAGAATAACCCTCTTCACCGAGTTCGTACTCAATTAACTCTGAAATAGATGTTAGAAGCCCTTGAGAGAATATTTGGCCAGGTTGAGCAAACACTAAGTTTTCAATCCTATCTCGAGGGATAACAAACTCACCTGTAAGCTTAACATCTGATAACTTATAAACCTCTCCCTCAGAAATATTGACAGTTACAAATATTCCTGTTTTATCCTGAGAAATAGCAACCTGTGCAGAATCAATTCTAAAATTAGCAAAACCTTGGTCAAGATAAAAACTTTCTATGGATTCAAGGTCTCCTTGAAGATCTTCCCTAGAGTATCGATCATCTTGATTAATAAAAGACAGCCAATTAGGCATTTTTAACTTTAATCTATCTAATAAATCTTCATCAGAGAAAATTCTATTACCAACTATATTGATTTGTCGAATTTGTGCTCTATCTCCCTCATTGACATCAACCCTGACAGTGACAGTATTACCAGGTAGATCTTCAACGGTGGTTTTAATTTTTACACTGTATTTACCAAAACTAAAATATTGATCAATCAATGATCTTTCTATTTCATCAAGTATTGAAGGGTCATAATTACGCCCTACCTTAAAGCCTATATTGGTTAGTGATTCTTCGAGATCTTCTGTTTTAATGTCCTTATTACCTTCGAATGTAATTGAAGCAATAGACGGTCTTTCTAAGACCGAAATAATAAGCACACCTGAGGGATCCTTTCTAAACTCAATATTCTTAAAAAAACCACTTGAATAGACTGAACGAATTGACTCTTGCACCCTAAGGTCATCAATTGTATCGCCAATATTGACAGGTAAATAATTAAGTAAAGCACCTTCTGATATTTTCTGTAAGCCCTCA
>Ga0163108_10001835_pt1 | contig 15501 bp, 15 predicted proteins | sample Fk1155metaG_FD_109644 | JGI IMG/M metagenome (GOLD analysis project Ga0163108, IMG submission 109644) | Marine microbial communities from the Central Pacific Ocean - Fk160115 155m metaG | ecosystem: Environmental > Aquatic > Marine > Oceanic > Photic zone | place: The Central Pacific Ocean...
ACCCCACATTTTCTGAGGCTATAAAAGAAGCCGCATTATCAGTAGATAAAAGGCAAATTCACTCTTAATCCCACATTATCTTATAAGATTTTTAAATTATCCTTTAATACCAAAGATAATAATCAATTATTCTAAATTACTTAAATTTTTGTAATCGTTGGCATTTCATATTTATTAAAACATTATTTTTTTAATTCTTGTTCTTTTCTTGGTCCAAAACTAAAAATGCTCTTGGTCCATTCTTGGTGCGGGAATGTATTTGCCTTTTACAAGTCGTTAAATAGTAAAGAAAAAAATATTAATAGTACACCGTAGCTGCGTTAAACTAGATTCCCAATCTAGGGCGGCGCAGCTTTTAATATTTAAAATATTTTAAAATTACTGTGAAATCTAAATAGCAGCTTCTACAGAATGGGCCTTGCTGTGCTTGGCTATCCAAGATAAGTAATAAATTTTATTAATTCACAATCTATTAGTCATATCTTTTTTTGCGAATGTAATTTGATTATTGTTTTTAGTGATCGGCAAATTGAATTCATCTATATAATGATTCCAAAAATCAGTGGAATTCTTAATTTTTTCAACTTGATCCAAATGGTACTTTTCTTCTTTAAATTTATCCAACCTTTTAAAACATTGAGCAGAAAAATAGTGAGCAAAAAGATGGTCAGGTTTTACATTTATAACATTATGAAAGCCCTGAATTGCAGTCTTATAATTTCCTAATCTCATATTAGCATTATAAACAAAATTCAATTCTAAATTCATAAAATAAGTCATGTACTGTACGTATTCAGATGTTAAATGTTCTGTTTCAATTACTGCTCTTTTGTAATTGGCTCTGACTGGTGGAATTTTATAATATTTTTTATCCATTACTGTTTGGTGCATTTCACTACCTGGAATTGGAGTAGCGACCATCACTCTGAACCAGTCTGCGTATATAGTTTTTAAAAATTCTCTACTATCCTTAATGTCCTGTTTAGTTTCGCCTGGCATGCCAATAATTATATTACAATCAGTATATATACCTATCTTTCGACAATTTTCTGATACTACTGGAATTTTATCTAATTTTAATGGCTTTCTCATTTCCTCTCTTAAAACCCTCATGCTTCCACTTTCAACTGGTAACACTAATTCATCAACACCCATGTTTTTTATGAGTTGTAAAAATTCTAGATCCAAAGCATAGATTGCAAGCGCATTTTGAAAAAACATTTTCATACCCTGTTTTCCAATTGTCTCAACTATTTCATATGGTCTTCTTTTGCCTGCCATAAAGTGATCATCTTGAACAACAACACCATCCACTCCATATCTGCTAATAAGTTTCTTTAAATCTTCTTCAACTCTCTCCCTACTATGATATCTCATATCTCTTCCATGTGCAGCATGTGATGCACAAAAAGTACATTTAAACGGACATCCTCTAGATGTCATTATTGGAATACTATAATTATTTAATACTTTATTATTTTCATTTTCATCTTCTTGATTGATAACATTATATCGATTTGCTGTTGGATTTAGTTTGTATCCTGGAAGATCCAAAATATCATAATCTAAAAATGGTATTTCGTCTAAATTATCTATAAAATTGTAAGAAAGTTTTAATCTTTCTTTGCTCGATTTTTCTTTTTCCGTTTTTTGTCGAGTAGCCCAAGATAAACTTTCTTCAAAATATTTTTTCCTATCTTCTGAATTTAACATTTCTAAAAGAGGTTTTTCACCTTCTCCAAAACATACTGCATCAACATATTGTGAGTCAGTTAATATTTCTCTAAACATAGAGGTAGGTAAATTTCCTCCAATAATTAAGATTGCATTTGGAAAAATATTTTTTGATAACTTTGATAATTCTAAAATGCTCTGATATGCCGGGGTAAATAAAGAAGAAATTCCCACGATTGTTGGATTAAAATTTTTTTTCCAACTTTGAAGTAAAGTTTGTTCAAAATATTCCTTGAATGTTTTGTAGTTAAATTCTTTTTCTTTATTTAATTCTACATTAAAATCAATCGCAGACGTTTCTACAGGAAAATGCTTCTTAATATATGCGCTTAAAGAAATTATTCCCAAAGGTATGTCTGTGATTAAAGAACCAAACAACTTGTCACCTTTTCGAATAGTGCTAATGTTTTTAGGAGGATTTACAAAATCATCAAATTCAATATTTGGTGGAACTAAAAATAATAGTTTATCTTTTGGCTTTTTACTTTCTAACATATCATTATTTACATTTTAAAATTAATATTACTAGTTTTACAATTTTTATTACAATAAATATATTAGCTAAATGGTTTAAACTATTATTGTTTTTATCAATTCAACACTTATTCACGGGGCGAAATTACAAATGTAATGCAGAGTCTATTTAGTAATAAGCAATGATTTTATTACTAAATATAGAGACATAACTTTAGTAAAGTTGGTAAGTAGTTGGTAAAGTATTTTATTTGTAAAACAGTTGAAATGACTATTGAGTCTGTCAGCTTATTTAAGTGCGAAGTGATGTGAGTAAATTATGAGTGTACTGCTCTAACCACAGTGAAATACAGGTAATAAATTTAAATATTACTTTTTGCTTGATTGTTTATTTGAATTCATTCAATAAATATTTAAAATAAAAATCTAAATTATAAATTAATTTTAAAATGAATATTAAAATTCAAAACAGAAACTTAATAATATTAAACTTATTAATTATTTTTTCTTTTTTTTTAGGCTTTATTTTACAAGAAAATTCTGCTGGTGGCGGTCTCATCGATTTTAATCATATTGCATATAATTATAATCTTATTTTCTCAAATAAATTTAGTGAAATAGATTGGAATAAATATGATTCTTCAAGATATCCGCTTCATTATTTTTTAACAAAAATTTATTTACCTTTAGATTTAAATATTATCAAACTAAATAATTTTTTAATATCCATATCTATTCCGATAATTTTATTTTATTCAATAAGAAAAAAAATTTTATTTAATAAAATATATAATCACCATTTATTGTTACTTACATTATGTTTTATTCTTTATTTAAGTCCATATTTAAGGACTAGTTCGTATTGGATGTTGGAAGAAAACTTTGGAATATTTTTTATAATTTTTTCAAGCATATTTTTTTATAATTCTTTTTTGAATAAAGGTTTTAAGCAATACATTAATATTGTTATATATTTGTTGTTATCTTATTTTGCTTTTTTTTGTTCTCAAAATCTTTTTGTATTTATAGTATTAAATTTTTTTATTCATATTAAATTTTTTTGGAAAAAAAAAATTATTATTTTTTTTATAATATTAACAAATTTTTTATTTCTTTTTTTGCCTTATCTATTTTTTGGAGATGTACTTTTTCAAATTACATCAAATGTTTCTACTTCAAGACTTGCTTTTAACTTAAATAATACCATTGATTATTTTTCAATTTTATTAATTTATTTAATCCCAATTTATTTTTTAAGTTTCAAAAAAGAAGAAATAATTATCTTTTTAAAAAAAAATTATCTTAAAATAATAGTTTTATTTTTATTATATCTAATTTTATTTTGGAATTATGAAAGTCATATTTTAGGAGGTGGTGCTATAAAAAAATTTTTATTACTAGTTTTTGGTGAAACAATTTATTATAAAGTATTTTTTATTTTATCATCATTTATTGGAATAGTTGTATTTTTTCATATAGTTAAGTTTAAAGAGAAAATTTTACTTTTATTTGTAATACCTTATTTTATTTTTATAACTTTTTTGGATAATGTTTTTCAAGAATATCTGGATCCATTATTCATGATATTTTTAATACTGTATACAAATAAATTTATTCAAATTAAGACTAAAGAATTATATTTTTTAGTTTTTTATTTTGCCACTTTCTTAATTTCAGCTAATATTTATTATTTGTTATACAAGATAGTATAGGTTTTTTAATTTAATTATATAAATTTAAATATATCTAAAAAAAATAAAAACTTTTGGAAAGATAAAAAAATATTGATTACAGGACATTCATTCTTTATGGGTGGTTGGTTAACACTGGCTTTAAGCAGATACACTAAAAAAATTTATGCTTTGTTTTTACCTCCAAAAACAAAACCTAATTTTTATAAAATTCTAAAAGTAAATAAATTTTTAAAAAAATCCTATAATGATAAAGCAAATATTTCTTAATCAAAAAAATAGATCTCACTTTATTTCTTTACTATTTTTATTCAAACTGAAAAATAAATTAGATAAAAATACTGAATACAAATTTGGCAAACCTAAAATTGGTCAATGGAAATGGCATAAAAAATGCCCCAAAAACTTAATTCAACCACATAAAATCTATAAAAAATTTTTCTAATTTCTGCTCTATTAAATAAATAATACTTTATATTAAGTATAATGATGATATTCGATTACTTATTTAATTAATTTATATTATATAATATCATTATGAATAATTTAGCACAAAATAAACCTCAGTTTAACTATTTGAGATCTGATCTCGCGCAGTCTCTTCCTTTGGAGTCCCCATACGTTATTTATATTGAAACATCATCTTTTTGTAATTTAGAATGCAAGTTTTGTCCCCAACATATTTCACCTGAGCATATTGTAAAAGATAATATGTCTGTTGAAACATTCACAAAACTAATAAATGAAATTAAAAATTTTAAGACCAAACCAAAGGTTATGAGATTTTGTGGATTGGGAGATCCATTATTTAATAAAAAGTTTGTTAATATTTTAAAAATTGCCTATGAATCTGAGGCAGTAGAAAAATTAGAATTAATTTCCAATGGTTTGCTTTTAAATGAAAAAATTATACCTTCCTTAGCCCAATATCTTGACAGGATAATAATATCTATAGAAGGTTTAAGCAGTGGAGACTACCAAAAATTTGCTTTAAGAAAGGTTAATTATGAAAAATTTTTGTCAAATTTAAAATTTCTTTCAGAGCAAAAAAAAAAGGCAAAATTACATATAAAAATTCACAACTCTGCAGTTCAGACTAAAGATAAACAGATTAAATTTTTTGATATTTTTTCTAATATAGCTGATGAAATATATATTGAAAACTTGGTAAATCTTTGGCCAGAGATTACTTCTAATTTGGGATTGGAGTCGGGTCATAGATTTGATGGAGGAGATTTGAATAAAGTTAAAGTTTGTCCACAAATATTTAAAAGTATGCAAATTAATTCAGATGGTAGGGTAATTCCTTGTTGCATAGATTGGAAAGGATTAAATATAATTGGCGATGTTAAGAAAAAAACTTTAAAAGAAATTTGGAACGGCGAAAAATTAAAGAATCTTAGAAATAAACATTTAGAAGGTAAAAGACATGATTTTAGTCCATGCAAGGGATGCACAATGAATGAATATAGTGATAAAGACAATCTCGATAGTAGTGCAAAAGAAATATATAATAAAATTAATCTCTAAAAGTGCCTTCAATTGTAAATAAGTGTCAGTGCTGCTATTCAAGCAATTTGTTATCACGACAATCAATTTTATCTCCTTTTTTTTCTTATAAAATGTTTGGTTATGTTCCTTTAAAAATTAAAAAAAAACAGTTTAATGATATTAAAGAAGGATATTCTTATTATGCTTGTAAAACACTAGAGTGCAAAAAATGTGGATTTCTTTTTTTAGATCAAAGGTTTGAGAAAGAAGAATTTAAAAATTACTATTTTGGATATCAAAATAAAAATTTTTTTAAACAAAGAGTAAAATTTGAAAAATCATTTAAGAATAGAATAAAAAATTTTAAATCCAGCGGGATAATTGCCGGAAAATTCAATGAAATTAATGTGGTTGAGAATTTTATATTAAAAAATATTGATAAACCAAATCATATTTTAGATTTTGGAGCGGGTGATGGAAAAGGTACCGTTTTTATTGGTAATAAAAAAATTAAAAAAACTCTTTTTGATCCATTTAACTATTCAAGAAATAACAATACTTATTCTAAATTAAAATTTAAAAATTTAAATATTGATCTAATTACATTGAGAAATGTTTTGGAGCACGTGCCTTATCCAATCGAACTATTAAAAGATATAATTAAAATGAGTAAAAAAAAAACCAAGTTTTACATAGAAGTACCAAAAGAAAAAATTATTGATAAAATTTCTAAAAAAAAAAGATATATTAAAAAGATTATTTGGACTGAGCATATTAATTTTTTTAATTTTAAAGCTTTAAAAATGCTTTTAGAAATTTGTGATTTGAAAATAATTAAAAAAGATGTTTTAGTTATAAATAAAGGAAATAAAGGAGTAACTGATAATGATAGAGAACATTATATGTTAATTGCTGAAAAAAAATGAAAACAAATTTTAAGCCACAAATGGAGTTTGATAGGATAAATTTAGGAGAATCGTCACCTTTATTGTCTCCAATGGTAATTTATATAGAATCATCATCATATTGTAATTTAAAATGTAATTTTTGCCCACAGTATCTTGATCCTGATAATCTTAATAAACAAAATATGGATTTAGACATTTTTAAAAAATCAATTGATGACATAAAAAAATTTCCAAATAAATTAGCAAAATTAAGAATGTGCGGAACTGGCGATCCAACCTTTAACAAAAAATTACCCGAAATGCTATATTACGCGAAGGAAAACGAAAATTTTTTAAAATTTGAGTTAATTACTAATGGCTTATTAATTAATGAAAAATTAATAAATTCATTTTCTGATAATTTAGATAGATTGATAATTTCCATAGAGGGTTTAAACGAAGAAAAGTACTTAAAATTCACAAATACAAAAATTAATTACCCCAAATTTATGGATAAACTTAATAAATTATATGAAAACAAAAAAAATTGTAAAATTCATATTAAGATTCACAATAATGCTGTCCCGACAGAAGAAGAAAAAAAAATCTTTCTAGGCAACTTTTCAGATATAGCAGATGAGATATATATAGAAAATTTAGTTGATCTTTGGCCCGAAACCGATTCTAGTTATGTAACTTCTCAAGATCATAGATTTATAAAAAGTAAACCAAAAAAAATTAATGTATGTAGTCAGATTTTTAAAACGATGCAAATTAATTCGGATGGAAGCGTTATACCATGCAGCATAGACTGGAAAGCTATTAATAAAATTGGAAATGTTGCAGAAGAAAATTTGTTAAGTATCTGGAATGGAAAAAAAATGAAAGAAATAAGATTAAAACACTTAAAGGGAAAAAGATTTGATATTTCTCCGTGCTTATCTTGTTCATTTAACGAAGTAAGCGATAATGATTATATTGATGATTATACTGAAAAAATATTAGAAAAAATTCAACCAAATATTTAAAAAATAATTAATTAAAATTTATTTCTTCTTTTTTTGAAACTAAAGGAAGTTTTCTTGAAAATGAAACTAGAACTAAAATGTATTCACCTATTATTCCTAGAGACAATAAAAGAAAAGATGAAATTAAGCATAATAATATAATTAATGGTGCAATTCCTAATGCAAAACTATTCCAAAATAATAGTTTATATAATAGAAAAAAAGTACCTATAAATATAAAAAGTATACTAAGACAAAATCCTATAAATGTAATAATTCGCATAGGAGCATTGGACATTTTTACAAAACCCATAATTCCAAAGGAATAAAAATATTGTAAATTACTTTTAGAAACTCCTTTTTTTCTGTTACTTTTTTTAATAGGTATAATTTCAGGATCTTCAAATAACTCCATAAGCAAGCCTCTTGTAAAAGGATCGGGGTCATAAACTTGTTCTAGAATTTTTTTGTTTGATTTGTCAAACATAAATAATGCTGTATTATTTATTAATTTTGTTTTAGAAAATTTGTTAAAAAAGAAATACAAAAAAATTTTTAAATTTTTAATGAAAAAGTTTTCTTCATTCTCTATTATTTTACCCACTGCATATTTTTTACCGTTTTCCCAAACATTTATAAATTTGCTTATTATTTCAACATCTTCTTGTAAATCGATAGTTAATGCTATTGTTAAATCTCCTGATGATTTTAATACGGAAGAAAAGAGCGATCTGTCTGGTCCATAATTTTTATTATTTAAAATTACTTTAAATTTTTTATTTTTTTCACATAAATTTCTTAAAATATCTATAGTACCATCGTTTGAATTATTGTCAGAAACTACAATTTCATAATCATATTTTTCTTCATATTTTTTTAACTCCAATGATACTAATTTTTCAAAATTTTCAATTGTGTCCTTTTCATTAAAACAGGTTGCGACTATAGAAATTTTTTTCATTAATAATTGTATTAGATAGAAAAATAATAATAAAATTTATTTCAAAAATATACAAAAAAATATATAAATTAAATTTAGCGCTAAATATATATAAGATTTTAAATTAACTATTGAAGTAAAAATGTCATTCAACAATAAACATAAAATTTTTTTTAAAAAAAATGGATATGTGGTTATTGAAAGCCTGTTGAAAAAAAAAAAGGTTTTAGAAATAAAAAAGAAAGTTTATGAGCTTTATGAGTGGGAAAAACAAAAGGGAAAATTATATAATTATAAATTTGATAAATCTAATAATACAAAAAGAATATGGAATTTGGTAAATAAAGGAAAAATATTTAGGGATTTGATACAAAATAAAACTGTTAATAGTTTTATGGAATGGATATTTGATAGAAAAACTATTCATCAAAAATATTATCTAAGTAGCTTTCAGGCAAATATAGTTCGGCCTGGTTCAAAAATACAAAAACTTCATGTAGATACGCCTGTACCTGAACCACTGCCAAATTGGCCGTTAAAGGCAAACTCAATATGGATGTTAGATGATTTTACAGAATTTAATGGAGCTACAGAAGTATTTCCTAAAAGTCATAAAAAAAAAAATAAGCCAAAAAATAAAGATGGAAAAAATAAAAAAATAATCAAATGCAAGGGTTGCGCTGGCAGTGTTATATTTACACATGGAGCTTTATGGCATAGAGCAGGAGCAAATAACTCTAATGAGGACAGGGTTGCTTTATTAGGTAGTTTTGCAGCAAGTTATACAAAAGAAATAGCGTCTGAAGAAGATCAATCGATTGTTGTGGATAAATTTACAATAAAAAAATCTTCTTCTTTTTTAAAGAAAATTTTAGGAGTGGGCCAAGGCATTAAAACTGGAGCGATTCAAATTCCAAAATTTAGAGATTAATTTGATTTAAAATTAATTTTTTTTAAATACAAATAAAAATTGACCTAAGATTGATAATAAAATCGAGGCGATTATTACAATAAACTGAGATATATAAATATTTAATTTAAAAATTTCTATACATATATAAAGAAAAAAAATGTTTATTACAAAAATAAATCCATAAAGCAAAAAACTTTTACTTATTTCATTTATAAATTGATCAAATGGCGTTTTAAAAATAAAAAATTTATAGTTTAAAAAAGAAAAAAATATAGAAGCAATGTTAGAAACAAATCCAACAAATATAATGCCATATATATTATAAAATAATTCAAATGAGAATATTCCTATTAAATACCCTGCGATAGAATTGATTATTCCTACAAATAAAAACTTAGAAATAAATTTTTTATTTAATTTTTTAAATTTTTTATTTAATAGATTTTCGATAAATTTTTTCATTGGTTAATAAATTTTTTGTAAACTTTGTGTGGAGAAATTAAATTTTTAGGAGATTTTTTAAACCATTTCCATTGATTAATTTTTGGATTTCCGACAATATGCTTAAGATTATTATTTAAGGGCTTTGTTAATTTACACAAATATAACAATGAAATAAAATGACTTCTATTTTTTTGATTTAAGTGAATTTCATTAACAACTATTGGCTTTCTGCTAAACTTAACCTTGGTGGATAATTCATGCTTTGCAACTTCGTTAATTCTTGAATTAATTTTTTCTTGAAATCGAATAATTCCACCAGGTAAATGCCAACCAGGTAAATATCTTTCACCTTTTTTTCTCCAGGTAAGCAAGGTCTCATTTTTGTTATTTTTAATCAAAAGATCAACATTAATAAATGGAGTCATTCTTCCAATAAATAAAAAAAAATCTTCAGGTAAAGATTTTTTTGGTTTATTTATTTTTTTTTCTAATTTAGCAATTAATTTTTTCATAATAAAAACAAATCTATAAAGAATAGAAAGATTTGTTAATAGCTAAATTTAAATAAGTTTTTTTTAAGGATTCTTTTAAATTATGTTTTATTTTTAAATTTAGTTTTTTTTTAGATTTAGATACTGATGGAACATATGAATTCTTATCAACTATTCTAGTATTTTTTTTTAATTTAACTTTTGAATTATTTTTTTCCAAATTATTTACCATTTTTGCTAATTTTTTTATTGAAACTCCTTTATCTGATCCTACATTGTATATATCATTATCTTTTCCAAAAAATAGAATATACAATAACCAAACTGTTAAATCTGCCATATACATAAATGATCTAATAGATTCACCCGTACTATTAATGATGATATTTTTATTAGAAACTTTGTTTTTAAGAAAGTTTCCTATTACGTAGTGTATATTTAGTGGGAGCAAAGGACCAACAAATGTAAAACACCTAGCAATAGATGATGAAATATTATTTGCTTTAGAATAAATTGAAACAAGAGTTTCGGCCATCTTTTTTGATTGACCCAAAACTGACAAATCTAGATTTGGATCAATATGATTAAGGTTTCCAACATCAGTTTCTCTCATTCTTTTATTTAGTTTAAATTCTTTTCCATAAACAGAACCTGAACTTATATAAAGAAATTTTTTACAATTATTTATTTTTGTAAGGTTTAATATATTTTTTGTTCCATCAACAATAATACTTATTTTTTCTAATGGATTTTGTTTATTAAAAGTTTCTAAAGCCGATGTAGTAGCTCCATGAATTATATAATCAATTTTATTTTTTGGGTAATTAAAATTTCTTATATCTCCAACAATAAAATTTATTATCTTATCTTTTAACAATTTATTTAATAAATTATTTTTTTTTCTTGTAAGTATAAATAGCTTTATATTTAGATTATATTTTTTATTAGCTTCAATAAATGATCTTACCAACCAGTAACCAAAAAAACCAGTGCAGCCAGTTAGTAAAAAACTTTTTTTTTTACTTTTTTTCCAAATTTTTTCTGTTCTTGATATAATCTCTTTAAAATCTTCGTTTAATGTTTCATTAAATTTCGATGAAATTTTTAACATTCAAATTAATCTTCAATAATAACTACTGAGTGCCACCAATATTCAGCTGCACTATCGATATGAGCTCTCCTGTTTAAGGTTAAATTATATCCGTAAGGCTCAATGTGATAGCCTATATTACTATCATTTACACTTTTTAATGATGAAAACCATAATAAAGGTGGGTATCCGTCATCTCTTTTGAGAATGCTTGGCGAACCAATTAAAGCTGACATTATTTCATAACCTCCAGCTAGCATGATATTCTCTGGTAATTTTGACACTGTTTCGATTGCTGCTGGAAATGAAAATTCATTTAATGAAGGGAACAATAAACCTGTAATATTTTGTTTATTTAATCTTTCGGTAATTTTTTCGTATTTAGAACCAGTCCAAATGTCTAGTTGGTTTTTCAAACTATTTTTGATGTGATTTATAAGTTCAAATTGCTCAAATTCATTTTTAAATGATGATTGCAAAGCTGGAATAAAGATTTCTTCAATGTTTGTGCCTATATCATCATTTTCAAGCTTTGGAATTATAAATGGAATTGAAAATCCTTTTAATATGTTTGATATTTTGTCATCTTTCTTTATTTTATCTTTTATATTTATAATTTTTTTTTCAAATTCAGTTTCATTGAAATTTAAGTTTTTGCATAAATAGTTTTTTAAATTATTGAATATTTTATTATTGTTGTAACCAAGAACTTTTTTTTTATCTAATTGAAAATAATTTCTAGATTTTTGATATACTTGATGTTTCGTCAAATTAGTTACACAACGACCATTGGCATCAAAAAAATTATTAGACATCTATATTTTTAAAATTATTTAAAATAGTTTATTTTCATCAGAAAAACCTTCTCCCCATGGTACTGGTAAATGACTTTTGCCTGCTGTTTTTTCTTGATGTAGTTTTATGAAACTCGGGTCTTCTCCTATAAGACAATCTGGTCTATGGGGTCCAAGCCATGGGTTTCTCATACCTCTGTCTAGTACTTCTTTAAGTGAAGTTTTTCTTAAATTTCCAAGTGAAAAATCTATATAAGGACAAGGAGTTACTTCGTTTGTCGATGTAATAGTAATAATACCTTTAACAGTTATACATCCTTTAAATGAGCCATAAGAAGGCGTCATGTGAGTAAAAATTTTATATTTTTTTTCTAACTCTCTAACAATATCTGCATCTTCTTTAGTAATTACAAATTCAGGATGATCAGTGGCACTACCAACAGGTTTTGCATAAGATATATATAAACCTATTCCTCTGTCTGTAGAAAACTTACACATGTCTTCGAATTCTTTAGTTTTTGCTCTTCCACCAATTAAAACAGTAGATAAAATTAAATTTAGATCAGCATTTAATGCGGCATCCACTGCCCTCATTACTTTTTTATATGAATGAGGTTTATTTCTGAACTTATCATGCTCCTCTTCGATAATACTATCTAAAGAAAGCTGAACTTTTTCAACTCCTATAGACTTAATATGTTTTGCTTTCTTATCGTCTAAAAACCATCCATTAGTATCAGAAATAATATAATGCTTTGAAGGATCAATTGCTTCAACAACTTGATCAAAGTCTCTCATTACCAAGGGTTCGCCTCCTGTTATCACAAATCTTGATATTCCTAATTCGTCTGCTTGCTTAGAAATATTTTTGATATCATCAAGTGTCATTTGAGGTCTATTTTCCTCAGTTTTTAAAACTTTTTCTAAATGTCTATCCATGTAATATTCGGCAGAGCAATGACTACATTGAAAATTACACAAATAATTTTTTTCAATTCTTATAATTGGACTAATTATACCTTTTTCCTCGTTTTCAGTTATTTTGGATAATTTTTTAGCAACATATGGATTCTTCTGAGCTAAACCTTGTCTCTTTTTTTTTTCTTCCTCAGAAAGATTTTGCTCAGAAAGTAATACAATTTGTTCCTGATGATCCATGAAGCTTTTTTATCAAAATAAAGTCATATTACAACCCATAAAACCAATAAATTAATTATAAATTCTTTATTAAAATCATTAAATTCTTATAGTATAAATTTTATTAGTTTATGAATATTCCAAAAAAATTATTTGTTTTAGAGATGGCTAACAATCATATGGGAGATGTTAATCATGGTATAAAAATAATAAATGAAATTGGAAAAATAACAAAAAAATATCCTTTCCATTTTGGGTTTAAGCTACAGTATAGAGATTTAAATACTTTTATTCATAAAAGTTTTAAAAAAAGAAATGATCTAAAATTTATAAAGAGATTTAGTAAAACCAAATTAAAGGAAAATGAATTTAAAAAATTAATTAAATGCATGAAAAGAAATAATTTTATTCCAATATGTACGCCATTTGATGAAAAATCTGTAGATAAAATAATAAAACATAAATTCGAAATAATAAAAATTGCAAGCTGCTCCTTTAATGATTGGCCTTTAATTGAAAAAATATCAAAAACAAATAAACCAATAATTGCTTCAACTGCAGGAGCAACAAGCAATGAAATAGAAAGAGTGGTAAATTTTTTTACTAATAGAAACAAAAACTTTGCACTAATGCATTGTGTAGCAGAGTATCCAACTCCAAAAAATAAAATTAATTTAAATAGGTTAAAATATTTAGTTAATAAATATCCTGATATAATTATTGGCTATTCAACGCATGAAGATCCACAAGATATAAATATAATATCTCAAGCAATTTCTATGGGTGCAAATATTTTTGAAAAACATGTGGGACTTGAATCAAAAAAATATAAATTAAACAAGTACTCAGCAAATTTACTTCAAGTTGATAAATGGCTAAAAAAAGCAAGAGATGCATATTCTAAATGTGGACCTGAAACAGGTGTCTTTAGAAAAAATTTAAATGAATTAAAAAGTTTAAATTCACTAAAAAGAGGAATTTTTTTAAAAAAAAAAGTTAAAAATGGAACTACAATAAGCAAAAATAATTTATATCTTGCCTTTCCACCTAGAAGTAATCAAATCACGGCAGAAAGTCTTTCTAAATATTCTGAAATTAAGGCAAAAAAAAATATAAATAAGGATCAGGCTCTCACAAGTAAAAATTGCAAAGTATTTAATAATAGAAAAAAAATTGAACAGATTATTGAAAAAACAAAAAATATTTTAAAAAAAAGTAATCAATTTTTATTAGGAAAATATGATCTTGAAATTTCACATCACTATGGTTTAGAAAAATTTTATCAATTCGGCTTAATTATGATTACAATACTAAATAGAGATTACTGTAAAAAAATTTTAGTTCTTTTACCAGGACAAAAACATCCAGAACAATGGCATAATATTAAAGAAGAAACTTTTCATGTGCTTTATGGAAAAATATATCTTAAATTAAACGGTATTGGTAAAAATTATAGCGCAGGATCTTTAATTACTATAAAACCTAAAACTAAACATGAATTTTCGTCATCAAAAGGTGCAGCAGTTATTGAAGAAATATCAACAACTCATGTAAAAAAAGACTCATTTTATTCTGATAGAAATATAATGAAAAACATGAACCGTAAAACAAATATTTCCTATCATTGGAATGTTTAAATTTAAAAATTCGTACAGAGTATCAGATTTAATCATTAAATATTTAGAAAAAAACAAAGTTAAAAATATTTTTTTGCTTCCAGGTGGAGGTAATATGTTTTTAATTGATGCAGTTAAAAAATCAAAAATTATTAATGGTATACCTTTTCATCATGAACAGGCCGCTACTATTGCAGCAGAATCATCTTCAAGAATCCATAATAATATTGGTGTTGTTATTGTAACAACAGGACCGGGATCATCAAATGCCTTAACAGGATTATTAGGATCTTGGATAGAGTCAATACCATTAATAGTTATTTCTGGCCAAGTTAAAACTACTGACATTAATAAAAAAATTAAACTTAGGCAACAGGGAGTACAAGGAGCGGATATTATTTCAATGGTAAAAAAAATTACTAAATACAGTGTTCAACTTAAAAGAAAAGATAATTTTAATTTAATTTTAGACAAAGCAATCAATATTGCAAAAAATGGACGGCCAGGACCAGTTTGGATTGAAGTTCCATTAGATGTTCAGTCAATGCTGGTAAAAAAAAAAGAAATTAAATTAAAAATAAATAAAAATAAAAAATTTTCTTTCTCATATAATATTAAAAATAGAATTAAAAAACTTTTAGATAATTCTAAAAGGCCGGTATTTTTGATAGGTCATGGTGTAAGGCTGTCTGGAGCTAACAAAAATTTTATTAAATTAATTAAAAAATTAAAAATACCTTGTGTTTTTACATGGAATGCTATGGATATATTAGAACATAACCACCCGTTAAA
>Ga0163108_10001836_pt1 | contig 15495 bp, 13 predicted proteins | sample Fk1155metaG_FD_109644 | JGI IMG/M metagenome (GOLD analysis project Ga0163108, IMG submission 109644) | Marine microbial communities from the Central Pacific Ocean - Fk160115 155m metaG | ecosystem: Environmental > Aquatic > Marine > Oceanic > Photic zone | place: The Central Pacific Ocean...
ACCACCAAGAGCAAAGACTCTTCTAGTAGCAAACGTAGTTTTAAAATCCTTTCACGTCTTTACATACCTTTAGTTATTGAAGACAAATGTGTAGGTACTTTTGGATTAGCAAGTTCTATTAAAAATAATTTCTCAGAACATGATATTAGAATACTCTCCTTAGTAGGAACATTGACAGCAATGCGCTTAATAACAATAAACAAAGAAGAAGAGAACAAAGAACATTTAAAGGAAAACAGTAAACTAATACGAAATCTCAATATAGTAAACACCTTTGCCGATGTTATTCATGAGAGTAATACTATTGATGATGTAGTCTGGTCTATAACACAAAACGCTATTTCAGAATTAGGATATTCTGACTGCGTAGTCTATCTTCTAGATGAAGCTGGTGAATACCTTATACAACGAGCTGCATATGGAAATAAAAATCCAAATGCAAGAGCTATATTAAATCCAATCAAAATAAAAGTTGGGGATGGAATAGTTGGGAGCGTAGCTATAACGAAAAAAGGTGAGGTTATACCTGATACAAGTAAAGATAAAAGGTATATTTTGGACGACATTTTAAGATTATCAGAAATAGCTGTCCCTATAGTTCACAGTAACAATATAATTGGCGTAATAGATTCTGAACATTCAGAAAAAAACTTTTTTCCAGAAGAACATTTAGAGCTACTCAACACTATTGCGCTAATGACTGCAACAAAATTAATTCAAATTAGATATAATAACAATTTATTAGAGTATCATAATAAATTAGAAAGTCTTGTTGAGGAAAGAACTTATAAATTAAATGAAACAACAAATCAACTAAAAGAACAAAGAATTTCAACAATTGACAGTCTAAACTATGCTTTAAGAATTCAGCAATCTATTTTACCGGAATTATCGATTTTTGAAGGGGTATATAGTGATTATTTCATCTATTACAAACCAAAAGATATTGTTAGCGGTGATTTTTATTGGTCCAAAAAAATTGGAAAAAAACATTTATTTGCTCTATGTGACTGCACAGGGCATGGTGTCCCTGGAGCATTAATGAGTATTATAGGTCATGATGCATTAAACAATATTGTTAAATATGTCAAGGTAGAAAATATTGCTGATATATTATTATCTCTAAATAGATATTTTTATGACTTTCATCAAAACAAAAAAAATTCTGAAAAAGTAGTTGATACAATGGATGTAACTTTAATATGCTACGACATAGAAAAACAAGCTATTAAATATACAGGTTGTAAACATAAATTCTATCATATAAGAAACAATAAAATTCAAGAATATAAAACAGACACTCATGTTCTAGGTTCAGAGATAGAAAATATATCTTTTAATTTTAACGAAATAAAAGTTCAAACAGGAGATGTTTTTTATTTATATAGTGATGGGTTTCCTGATCAATTTGGAGGAGAAAAAGGCAAAAAATTTAAATATAACAGATTTAAAGAATTATTACTTTCTATTAATCATATGACTATGCAAGAGCAAAAAATACAGCTTAATGAAACTCTAACAAACTGGCAAAATGGGAAATATAAATACTTTGAACAAATAGATGACATTAGCATTGTTGGATTAAAGATCTGATATAGATAAGTTTAAAAAATATAAACATCACAATTGCTTGTTAAAAAAAAGATTTTATTACTAATTATTATTAGTGATTGATTTAGATATTGCGGATTAATAAATTATTGATTATTCAAATATATTTTTTATGCGCACAAATTTCATTATTGTATTATCATTATTAATACTTACACAATCTTGCAATCAAAAAGACAATGCAAATAATAGTAATCAAAAAGAGGATAATCAAAAAGAGATAATAGTGCAGCAAGAAGACACCTCTACTTTATATTCTTACAAAAAAATAGATTATAAAATTGATAGTGGTCTAGTAAAACAAAATCAAGGATTGACTCACATACTTCCAAAATTTGGCATATCTCAAGCTATAATTTTTAATATATCAAATAATTTTGATTCTATTTTTGATGTAAAAAAAATACTTCCAAATAAAAAATATTATATGATTTGTAATAAAGATTCTACAAATTCACCCATTTGTTTTATCTATGAAAAAACAGCTACAGAATCGGTAATATTTAATTTTAAAGATTCATTAACTGTAGAAATAGTAAGGAAATCAATCAATATTAAAATAAAGTCTGCAGGAGGTAAAATAAATTCCAGCCTATGGAATGCTTTTATAGAAAATGGCTTGTCTGGAGCTTTAGTAATGGAAGTTGCAAAACTTTATGCCTGGACAATAGATTTTTTTGGAATTCAAAAAGAAGATTATTTTAAAATAATTTACGAAGCAAAATACGTTGAAGATAAATTCATAGGAATTGGAGAAATAAAAGCTATTTTATTTAATCATAGAGAAAAAGATTTTTATAGTTTTAAATATGACGTTGATACACTTCAGGGCTTTGCCTATTATAATGAAGAGGGGCAAAGCATGAAAAAAGCCCTACTTTCAGCACCTTTAGAATATGTTAGAATTTCTTCTAAATTTTCAAACAGAAGACTTCATCCAATTAAAAAAGTATATAGGCCTCATCACGGAGTTGATTACGCGGCTCCAAGGGGAACAGATGTTGTAGCGACTGGCGATGGCATTGTCACTTTTGCAGGAACATCAGGAGGGGCTGGAAAAATGATAAAAATTAAACATTCTGTTGGAAATATTCTGACAAAATATTTACATCTATATAAATACGCGAAAGGTCTAAAAAAAGGAACTTTTGTAAAGCAAGGGCAAAAAATAGGTGAAGTAGGAAGCACCGGGATGAGCACGGGCCCACATTTAGATTATAGAATATACATAAATGGCAAAGCTGTTGATCCTTTAGGTATAGATATTCCTTCAGCAGACCCTATTTCTAAAGAAAATTTAAGTATCTTTAAATCTAATATAAAAGAAATTAAAACTAAATTGGACAACATCAATTTATAAAGACATTAGAATTATATTTTTGTTATGATTAATCTTACTAACTTTAAAAAAGAGGCTATAATTAAATATAAAAGCAGAAAAAAATTTATTCTAAAATTAAAAAAACAAAAAAATAAAAAAATAGATACTCTTTTTAATGATGCTGATAACTCTGTTTTTAAAAAAATAGACTGTTTAACTTGTGCTTATTGTTGTAAAAATGTAGGCCCTTTATTTACAAATAAAGATATTCAAAGAATAAGTAAAATAATGAAATTATCACCAGGCAATTTTGTTAATAGATATTTAAAAATTGATGAAGATGAAGATTACGTGCTTAAAAATATCCCTTGCGATTTTCTATTAGAAGATAATTATTGCTCTATTTATGAATTTAGACCAAAGGCATGTAGAGAATATCCACATACCCAAATGAAAAATCAAAAAAAAATGTTGAATTTGAATCTAAAAAATTGTGAATATTGTCCTGCTGTAAATGAAATTTTTAATAAAATTTCTTGTTAATTAATATATGTGGTTAAAGTGGACTAAATATATAGCGATTTTTATTGGCATAAGTGTTACTATTATTGTAGGGGCTTTAGTAATTATTACTAGCTTTTATGAAGATGAAATAAAAGAATATGCAATAGAGAAATTAAATTCACATTTAAAATCTAAGGTAGATGTTAAATCAATTGATTTAACCATCTTAGACAATTTCCCTCAAGTCTCATTAAAATTCAAAGATGTACTAATATCCGATAATTTTGATAAAAATGATAGTCTATTTTATTCAGAATATTTTTATTTAAGTTTTGATTTATTAGACGTTCTAAATAAGAAATATAATGTGAAACAAATTTCATCTTACAATGCTTATATAAACTTAAAAGTAAACGATATAGGGAATGACAATTATAACATATGGAAATCAGACACAACAACAAGTAATAAAAATATAAAATTTAATCTTTCTAAATTAAAATTCAATAAACTAAGATTAAAATATTCAAATTTAATAAACGTTCAATCATATAGTCTAAATACTGATAATATTATATTATCTGGAGATTTTAAACAGAACATTTTTACCCTTACTGCAATAAGTAATTTGCAAGTTGAAACATTCTCATCAAACAATATAGAATATCTAAATAATAAAAAAGCAACAATAGATCTAAAACTCAAAATAGATAATGAAAAAGATATTTATTCTATAATCAAAGCTTCAGTTATTATTGAGAAACTAAATTTTAATTTAAGTGGTAATTACAAGAACAATAATGTACCAAGCATAGACATAGACATTAAAGGTAATAATATTAATATAGCCTCAGTTCCAAGTATATTTCCATTAAAGTCATTTAATATATTACAAGATTATCATGCTTTAGGTAATGTTGAATTTTTTGCCAGTATAAAAGGAGAGTTTAATTCTAATAAATTACCAGAAACAAATGCAAAATTCTCAATAAAATCTGGCAGCATAAAAGAACTTAGCACGCATGCAGAAATTAGTGAAATTAATTTAGAAGGCTTATATTCTAGTTTAGAAGAAAGTCTTAAAATAAGTTCCCTTTCTGCAAATTTATATGGAGATACAATTCAAGGCTCATTCAATTTATTAAATTTTTCTAATCCGAGGATACAAGGTAATCTAATTTGCGATTTAGGACTTGACAAACTGTCAAAATTTCATAAACTAAAAAACATATTATTATCGGGAAATATATCTAGTATTTTAGACTTTTATTTAATATACAATAAAATATCAGAAAAATATGACATTAAGAAACTACAAGGAGAAACAAAATTAAACAATATCGGCTTAAACATATCAGAATATAATGTTAACTTATCTGAATTAAATGGAACGCTTACGAATCAAAATATAATATTAGTTTCAGATATTTTAAGTGGCAAATTAAATGAATCAAATTTCAGAACAAAATTTACAATAAACAATTTTATAAATTATATAAGTTTAGAGGAAGATAACTTAAATATTATTGCTTCATTATTAATAAAAGAAGTTAATTTAGACAAATTGCTTATTTCCAATAGTAACAATAAGGACACTAATAATATTTTTTATTATTTACCTAACTTATCTTTAGATTTAAATATTGATGATTTACGTATTAATAAATTTAAAGCACATAATTTTCAAGGAACATTAATCTCTTGTCCTAATTATGTTAAGTTTGAAAATATGTCATTCAAAGCAAACAAAGGAATTTATAACTTTTTTTCGTTATTAAAACCTTTCAATAAAACAGATTATTCTCTTTATTTGAAAGGTGAAGCTAATGATATTGATATAAAATCATTATACTTTCAGACAGATAACTTTGGGCAAGATTTTATTACTCATAAAAACATTGAAGGAATTGCCAATTTAAACTTTATAATACAGTCTACTCTTGATTCTTCTTGGAATTTTATTGCTGATGAGCTTCGTTCTCAAATTAATATAGATATTTCTAAAGGAGAATTAATTGAGCATCAAGCTATGAGCGAAATAGCAAATTATTTTAGTAATAAAACATTATTAAAACCTTTTATAAACACTAAAGCCCTTTCTGAAAAGGTAAAACGAATAAAATTTTCTGAGCTAAGCAATACTATTTTAATTAGCAACAGCAATATTAGCATTCCTAAAATGGATATACAATCAAGTTTATTAAACATTGCTATCTCCGGAGAACACAGTTTTAATGACTCGATAAATTATCATTTTAATTTTAAACTTAAGGATGCTCTCATGAAAAAAAAATCTTCTAATTTTGGAGAACTTGAAGATGACAATACAGGGAAAAGGTTCTTTATTAGAATGTTTGGCACCGTAGATAATCCAATATATAAATTTGATAAAATAGAAAAAAAAATAGCCAGAAAAGAAGCGGTTCATGAAGAGAAACAAGAAATTAAATCTGTGCTAAAAGACGAATTTAGCTTTTTTTCTAATGATTCAAGTGTAAAAGAATTAAATAAAGAAATCAAACCGGTATCTTTTGAAGTTAACTGGGAAGATGATGATGAACTTGAAGAAAATAACATAGAGCTTGAAGAGAAAAAAAGAGGAGACCAAAAAGACACAAATAAAAATAAATGGTTAAAAAAACTAGGTATTGAGCAAAAGGAAGAAGAAAAAGCTGTTTTTGAAATAGAAAATTAATCTATAACAACATTCTCAATTTTGCCATTATTAAGTATCTCTAAAGTTCCAGGATTATACTTTCTACAAGTTTTTTTATACCTTCGTTCATAAGACTTACAAAACACTATCCCATTCCATAATTTATTATGATTATTTGTAATTACTGTTCCATCAATAATTAATTTTGCCTGTTTTTCTATATATATACTAGAATTCTCTGCCATAGATAACATAGATTTTACAGTTAATGTATTATAAGCCCTAATAATTATATCCCCGCTAATTAATATAGATTTGTTCCATGTAGTATCATCCCAAATTTCTATTGTTTTATTTTTATTATAATCCCCATTAGATGTTAAATTAATTAAATTAATATCATTAGAATATCTATAATGTATATAGCCAATTTGTTTAGGAGACAAATAGTTTCTACAAAGATTATAGCCCATAATATTATTACTTGTATTAGTAGAATTACATTTTATCCAGCCAAATTTATCATTAGGTGGAAGGTCATCAAATTGTGGATAATCTGTATGTCTTAAGCCTAAACAATGACCTAATTCATGAGCAGTTAATTGTGCAGTAGCATAATCGCCATTGTGAATTACTCTGGATATATTCAAATAATATGGAGATGGTCCACAACCAAAAGCAGGAACTTCCATTGTCGAACTAGTGTAAAAAATATGTAGATGACTTTTATCTTCGTTTGCTAAGTTCTTCCAATTATCTGAATGACAATTCTTGTCTATTTTTCTAAAAAAAGTAATATTTCCTAATGAATTAGATTTTTTTAACTTTTCTTGCATTTTAATGTATGTTCTATTATTCATAGAATGCACTGAAGTTCTATGATAAACACCATCATTAACACTAGAGCTCCCCAATATTAAACTATCAGTTTTTGATTTTAAAAAACTGTCCCATCTCCCACTTATAATAACTTCATTTTTTTCTAAATCTATCTCAATAATTTCCCATGGAAATTTACCTCCTACAGCAACACCCATATACATTCTCTCCCAAGCATCTTTATTTGTATAATAACTAATTGTATCAATTACAAATCTTATTCTAGAATCTGGAACGTAAAATTCATTTTTCAATCCATTGCCTTTTGGTACTGGCAAAAGGCTTGGGTTTTTTAAATTTTTATATATATTATTTATCCATAAATACTGCTTATTTATATACTCAGTAGAATCCTCTGTTAAATTTTCGGCATTAAACTGATCTTTCTTAATAATATGAACATGTGCTTTTATGCTTATTACAGGATGAGTATTATAGCTTGAGTTCTCGTGAGGGATATATAATTTTAAATTTTCATTTTGACTAAAAGAAGTGCTACAAAATATAAACATACAATAAAAAATAGAGAATATATTTTTTTTATTCATGCTATAAAATTACATATTTTTGCTATATAATGAATTTATCAAAAAATATTATTTTACTTTATTTTTCTTGTGCTATTATAGAAATTATTGGTGAGTTTCTAAGCATTGACACATTAGTATATATATTTAAACCTAGTTTAATGCCATTACTTTTTATTGCTTATTACCCTATTTATAAAGTTCATAAATTGAACTTTTCAAAACATATACTTTTGTCTATTGTTTTCTCATTTTTTGGCGACGTAAGCTTAATGTTAATTAGATATAATGAAGGCTTATTTATTGCTGGCTTAGCTTCTTTCTTAATAGCTCATTTATTATATATAATATCTTTTTATAAAAACATCAAGCCACTAAATCTCGAACTATTAAAAAGAAATTATATTTTTATTATAATATTTATAGCATTCTACATTTCATTATTATTCATTTTATGGTATAGTTTAAACGAAATGTTAATTCCTGTTGTTGTTTATGGTGCTGTTATTACTTTAATGGGAATATTTGCAACATTAAGAAAAATAAATAAAGAAAGTTATGTCCTGGTTCTTATTGGAGCATTGTTATTTATTTGTTCTGATAGCATAATCGCGTTTAATAAATTTATTTTTAATTCTGATTTATTTTATGCGCAAGCATATATTATGATTTTATATGTCTTAGCTCAATATTTCATTATCCGCGGTCTTAGCAAAACATAAATTCTCTTGTGCATCAAGGCAATTTTATACTATAAATTTGCACAATAAAACAAAAAAATATACTTTCGCAGACTTGAAAATTTAAGATATAAATAAAAAAATAACACAACATGGCAATTTACGCAATTTACTTACCAATAATATTATCGATAATTGGATTAATATACATGCTTATTAAAAAAAGCAGTGTAATGAAACAAGACGCTGGAGATGGAAAAATGAAGGAAATTTCTGATCATATTTACGAAGGTGCTTTAGCTTTTTTGAAAGCTGAATATCGTTTGTTAGCTATGTTTGTATTTGGAGCAAGTATTGTATTAGCAGGCGTTTCATACTATGTTGAATCTACTCATATTCTTATTGTTGTTGCATTTATAATAGGAGCTATATTTTCTGCATTTGCAGGTAATATGGGAATGAAAATAGCAACAAAAACTAATGTTAGAACAACACAAGCAGCTAAAACTAGCCTTCCAAACGCTCTAAAAATTTCTTTTGGAGGCGGGACTGTTATGGGATTAGGTGTTGCAGGTCTAGCAGTTTTAGGCTTAACAGCTTTCTTTATTATCTTTTACCAAATGTTTATGGGAGGGAAGTGGACTAACACAGCAGACATGACTGTTGTTTTAGAAACTTTAGCTGGATTTTCTTTAGGAGCTGAGTCAATAGCTTTATTTGCTAGAGTTGGTGGAGGTATTTATACAAAAGCAGCTGATGTTGGTGCTGATTTAGTAGGTAAAGTTGAGGCTGGAATTCCAGAAGATGATCCTCGTAATCCAGCTACAATTGCTGATAATGTAGGTGATAATGTAGGTGATGTTGCAGGAATGGGTGCCGACTTATTTGGATCTTATGTTGCTACAGTTTTAGCCGCAATGGTATTAGGTAATTATGTTATTAAAGATATGGGTGGCAACATTTCTGATGCTTTTGGTGGGATTGGACCAATATTACTACCTATGGCAATAGCTGGCGTTGGAATTATTATTTCAATTATTGGAACTTTCTTAGTAAAAATATCTTCTAATGACGCTAAAGAAAGTCAAGTACAAAAAGCTTTAAATATTGGAAACTGGACTTCTATAATTTTAGTTGCAATTTCTTGTTATGGTTTAGTAACATGGATGTTGCCAGAAACAATGCAAATGGAATTTTTTGGTGAAGGAAAACAAGATATTTCATCTTTACAAGTATTTTTTGCTTGTTTAGTTGGTTTAGTTGTAGGTGCTGGGATATCATCTTTTACAGAATATTACACAGGCTTAGGTAAAAAACCAATATTAAAAATTGTTCAGCAATCATCTACTGGCGCTGGAACTAATATTATTGCTGGTTTAGCTACAGGAATGATATCTACTTTCTCATCAGTTTTATTGTTTGCTATTGCTATATGGGCTTCTTATGCTTTTGCTGGATTTTATGGTGTAGCTTTAGCTGCATCTGCAATGATGGCTACAACAGCTATGCAATTAGCAATTGATGCTTTTGGGCCAATATCTGATAATGCTGGTGGTATTGCTGAAATGAGTGAGCAAGACCCAATAGTTAGAGAAAGAACAGACATACTAGATTCAGTAGGTAATACAACTGCTGCTACAGGAAAAGGATTTGCGATTGCATCTGCTGCATTAACATCTTTAGCCTTATTTGCTGCTTATGTTACTTTTACAGGAATTGATGGAATTAATATATTTAAAGCTCCAGTATTAGCAATGTTATTTATTGGAGGAATGGTTCCAGTTGTATTCTCAGCATTAGCAATGAACGCTGTTGGGAAAGCTGCCATGGAAATGGTAGAAGAAGTTAGGAGACAATTTAAAAACATTCCTGGCATTATGGAAGGAACAGGAAAACCTGAATACGATAAATGTGTTGATATTTCTACTAAAGCATCACTTAAACAAATGTTATTGCCAGGTATTTTAACTATAGGCTTTCCTATATTAATAGTTATTATAGGCATGCTTATTTATCCTGAAAATAACAAATTAGTTGCTGAGATGTTAGGTGGCTATATGGCAGGTGTTACAGTAAGTGGTGTACTATGGGCTATTTTCCAAAATAATGCTGGTGGAGCTTGGGATAATGCTAAAAAATCTTTTGAAGCAGGAGTTGAGATTAATGGAGAAATGACTTACAAAGGCTCTGATGCTCACAAAGCTGCAGTTACCGGAGATACTGTTGGAGATCCTTTTAAAGATACCTCTGGGCCATCAATGAATATTCTTATAAAATTAACTTGTTTAATTGGTTTAGTAATTGCTCCTATACTAGGAGGAGATGACCATGACAATACTACTACAGATAATAGCGAAGAAAATAAAACAGAAATTTCTGTTAATAATAATACTTTCATAAAAGAAACAAATAATATAGAGTTTATTACAGCACTTACTGAAAACAACAATAACACACTGTAGTTTAAAAGTCCTTTTCAGATAATGGTTTAGAAATAAAAAGTAACTGTAAGTTATTCATAATGAATAAAGTAGTATATTTGTTTAATAATTAATTTTATAAAAATGTTTAAATCAGATAAAATAAATAACAAAATTGTGGCAAATAACTTAAATTCTCCAGATAAATTAAATAGAATTGTAGAGAATACATCTATTGAAGGGAAAATAGATTCTAATTCAAATATTCGTGTTGATGGATATGTAAAGGGAACTATAACAACTAAAGGAAGAATTGTATTAGGGCCAACAGGTAAAATTGATGGTGATGTAATTTGTCAAAATGCAGATATAGAAGGTTCTTTAACAGGCACTATAAGTGTAAAAGAATTATTATCATTAAAAACTACAGCAAAACTAAAAGGCGATATAATTACAAATAAATTATCTATTGAGCCTGGGGCTGTTTTTGCTGGAACCTGCAGTATGGGAGGTGTGCTAAAAAACATTAGTGACAATAATAATTCTAAGGAAGTGCTTACAAATGAAATAAAAGAGCAAAGTGCTTAATCTTGCAAAATAATAATAAACTATTAAGACTCGCCGGGTCTGGATTACAAATGGGAATAATAATTGCTTTAGCAAGTTTTGCAGGTGATTACTTAGATGATATAAATAATAATTCAAAACCAATATATACAATAATTGGATCTTTATCTGGTGTAACGCTAGGCTTATATTTACTTTACAGAAACGTTGTTAAAAAATGAGAATAAAATCTACTCTTTGTTTTATATCTATTTCTATTTCTAGCTTTATATTACATTATTTTATGGGATTTAAAGTTATTGCTGAAGATGTATCTACACTGGTATATTACATACATATTATTTTATTTTCGTGGTCGTGTATTCATTTATTTGTACTGAGTAAGATTAATAATAAGAAAATCATACCTATCTTTTTTACTCTTTTAATATTAAAAATGCTAATTTCTGGACTAGTAGTATATTTGTTAAATAGATATCTAGCCATAGATACAAAGATCATTATTGCCAATTTCTTTTTTGCATATTTCTTTTATCTTTTTTTACAAGTATTTTTTTCAGTTAAATTTTTAAAAAAAACTACTTTTGCAGAAAATTAAATGTTTTTTTAAACAGAATTTAAATTAATTCATATATTTGAAATTATATAAATAACAAAACAATGCAAACAACACTATTAGTACCAACCGATTTTACCAAAGTAGCGCATACAGCAATACAGCATGCTGTTAAACTTTGTGAAACAATGAATTCTAAACTTGTAATAATGCACATAGTTAAAGATGGTGAAGATGTAAAAAAGGCAAATAGTAAACTTGAGAAAGAGAAAGAAATAGCATTATCATATGGAAGTGATTTTGAACTTGAGACTATTGTTAGAGTTGGAAATATTTTTGAAGATATAGGTCAAGTTGCATCTGAAATAAGTGCAAGTCTAATAATAATGGGGACTCATGGTGCTAGTGGCTGGCAAAAAGTTACAGGATCTCATGCTTTAAAAGTTATTACTAACTCTTCAATTCCATTCATTGTAGTTCAGAAACAAAATATGAAACACTCAGGATATGACGACATTGTTGTTCCTTTAGACTTACACAAAGAAACTAAACAAAAACTTGAAATAGTAAGTGATATGGCTCATTATTTTGACTCTAAAGTTCATTTAGTTACTCCTTATGAAACAGATAAATTTTTAAAAAATAAATTAAATGCAAACATTGCTTGGGCAAGAAAATATTTAACCCGTAAAAAGGTTAAAAGCAGTGTTCATATTGCAAAAAAAGGAACAAACCTAATAAAAGAAATAATCTCAGTTGCTGCAGAGGTTGATGCGGACTTAATAACAATAATGAACCTTCAGAAAAATTCATTAATGGGAATGATGGGCAGCCATTATGAACAGTCAATGTTAACAAACGAACTTCAAACTCCAGTGCTTTGTGTAAATCCAAAAACAACAACAGTAAGCAGTGGAACAGTATTTACTCGCTAATATTCCTACATAATGAATTCTTCTTATTCTGAGCAAGAAATTATCAGACGAGCTAGTTTAGATAAATTAATATCATATGGTATAAATCCATTCCCTGCAGAAGCATTTCCTGTTAACTCTTATTCGATAGACATATTAAATTCTTATAAAGAAAACCAAGAAGTTATTATAGCTGGCCGATTAATGAGAAAAAAAATTCAAGGAAAAGCGAGTTTTGGCATTATTCAAGATTCAAAAGGCAAAATTCAGGTTTATTTCAATAGAGATGAACTTTGTAAAACTGAAGATAAATCTCTATATAATGATATTTTTAAAAAATTACTTGACTTAGGCGATTATATAGGAGTAAAAGGCGTCTTATTTAAAACTAAAGTTGGAGAAATTACAATAAAAGCAACAGAAATTACACTTCTTAGCAAATCAATAAAACCTCTTCCTTTGCCTAAAACTGATAAAGAAGGGCAAGTTCATGATGCATTTACTAATCCTGAAATGAGGTATCGTCAACGATATGTTGATTTAATATTAAACCCACAAGTAAAAGATACATTTATTAAAAGAACAAAAATCATTAATTCAATGAGAAGTTTCTTTAATAAACGAGAATATATGGAGGTTGAAACTCCAATACTGCAAACTATACCGGGGGGGGCATCTGCAAGACCTTTTATTACTCATCATAACGCTCTAGACATTCCTTTATATTTAAGAATTGCTAATGAACTTTATTTAAAAAGATTAATAATTGGTGGCTTTGAAGGAGTGTATGAATTTGCAAAAGACTTTAGGAACGAAGGTATGGACAGAACTCACAATCCAGAATTTACTGTAATGGAGATATATGTTGCGTATAAAGATTACAAATGGATGATGAATTTTACAGAAAAGCTGTTAGAACAAGTTGCTAATGAAGTCCTAGGGTCTACTGATTTTATAGTATCAAATGAAAAAATCTCATTTAAAGGCCCTTTTAAGAGAGTTACCATGCGAGATTCTATTTTAGAAAATACTGGGTTTGATATTTTCGATAAATCTGAAGAAGAATTAAAATTATGGTGTAGTCAAAATAATGTTGAAATTGATGACAAAAGTGGTAAAGGAAAAATTATTGATGAAATTTTTGGTGAAAAATGTGAAGCTAAATGCATTCAACCTACTTTTATAATTGATTATCCTATTGAGATGTCTCCACTTTGTAAAAAACATAGAGATAATCCAAAATTGACAGAAAGATTTGAACTTTTTGTAATGGGCAAGGAAATTGCAAATGCCTATACAGAATTAAACGACCCTATAGATCAAAGAAAACGATTTGAGGATCAGCTCGAACTATCCAAGAAAGGTGATGATGAAGCAATGTTCATCGATTCAGACTTCTTAAGAGCTTTAGAATATGGAATGCCTCCCACCTCAGGAATGGGAATAGGAATCGACAGATTAGTAATGCTCCTCACAAACCAATCTTCTATACAAGAAGTTCTATTTTTCCCACAGATGAAACCGGAAGAAAAACCATTGCAATTAACTGAATCTGAAAAAATTATATTTAACATATTAAAAGAAGATAAAAAAGTAGAGTTAAAACATCTAAAAACTCAAACAAAGTTAAGTAATAATCAATGGGATAAAGCAATGAAAGGCTTATCTAAAAAAGGTTTAACTACTGTAGAAAATATAGAAAATGTAAAATATTGTTCGATTAAATAAAATCAATAAGCTACTTTGCTAGTGTAGTTAATTCTTTCCATAATGGATCTTTAGGAGGATTTGCTTTTATTATTAGCTTTTCATTTTTAATAGGATGTATAAAGGAAATACTTCTAGCAAACAAGTGAATAGACCCATCTCTATTTGTTCTTTTTGCTCCATATTTAACATCACCTTTAATATTGCAATTAATAAAACTCAATTGAACTCTAATTTGATGATGACGACCTGTTTTTGGATATATTTCTAGATAATAATAATTTTTACTTCTTCCTAATAGAGAATATTTCAATTCGGCATATTTACTTCCTTTTACTTGTTTTGAATAAGCCCGTGATTTATTTTTTTCTTGATTTTTCTTTAGCCAATTTATTAACTCTCCTTCCTCTAAAGGTGGTTTATTCTCTATTACAGTCCAATATGTTTTATCTATTTCTTTATCTTGAAATAGTTTATTCATTCTCTTTAAGGCCTTACTTGTTTTTGCAAATATACAACTCCCCCAACCGGCCTGTCAATTCTGTGTATTACACCTAAAAAAACATCTCCAGGTTTTGAATATTTCACCTTAATATATTCTTTTACCTTTTCTAATAAAGATTCATCTCCAGATGAGTCTTTTTGAACAATATCTCTAGCTAATTTATTAATTGCTATTAAATGATTATCTTCATATAAAACCTGGTTCTTCATTATTAATATTGTTCTTCTTTATTAGGAAATTTTTGATCTTTTACGTCTGAAATATATTTTTTAAATGCTGTAGACATTTCATTTGCTAAATTATGATATCTTCTTAAAAATCTAGGAGAAAATTCTTGAGTTATTCCAAGCATATCGTGAAGAACCAAAACTTGTCCATCAACTCCTGAACCAGCTCCTATTCCAATAACTGGGATTTGCACTTCTTTTGCAACTTTCTCAGCCAATTCAGCAGGGACTTTTTCTAAAATTATAGCAAAGCATCCTGTTTCTTGAAGTAACTTAGCATCTTCAATTAATCTATTAGCCTCTTCTTCTTCCCTTGCCCTTACTGTATATGTTCCAAATTTATATATTGACTGAGGTGTTAGCCCTAAGTGTCCCATAACTGGAATTCCGGCAGATAGAATTCTTTCTATTGATTCTATAA
>Ga0163108_10001837_pt1 | contig 15495 bp, 17 predicted proteins | sample Fk1155metaG_FD_109644 | JGI IMG/M metagenome (GOLD analysis project Ga0163108, IMG submission 109644) | Marine microbial communities from the Central Pacific Ocean - Fk160115 155m metaG | ecosystem: Environmental > Aquatic > Marine > Oceanic > Photic zone | place: The Central Pacific Ocean...
AGGTCTAAAAATGTAAAATCAGAACCCATATTTGAAAGAACTGCGCTAGCTTCCAAAATACTAAATATAGCAACCCCATCCGACCCTTCTGGTCTTAAAATAGTATGAGCCCAGCCAATTAAAGCATCAGAAGGAGACCTTCTCATCCTGTGCTCTACAAAAGGATCTTCAAAAGGGGTACTATAAAGATCTTTAACCTCAAGCTTTTTAACAGAAAGATTCAAAGGATCCATATCCATTAATTTGAAGGTTTCTTCAGGGTAAGCAGGTTTTAAACTCAAACAAAAAGAAAGCATTGAACCAGATAAAATTAAATTAAACTTTCTTCTTGATAAGATCTTAGACATTTCATTTAACATAAGAATTATCTCTAATTTGAATTATTATCATATCTGATTAAGAGTTTATTGATTTACGAATTGAAAACAAGTCTTGCCTAGAAAACTTTGTAAGATTTTTACAAAACTCACAAATTACTTCCAACCTTCCATCTGAGAATGTTAGCTCATCTAATTCTGCATTAGATATATTTAATAGTGTCTTTTTCACTCTATCTAATGAACATCTACAATTATCTTTAATGGTGATTTCTTTTTGAACTCTGACCTCAAAAGAGTGAAAAAGCTTATATAAAATATTTTCCATAGAAATCTGCCTTGATAAAACTTCGGACTTATTTAAAGACTTTAAAAAAAGACTAGCTTCTTCAAATAAATTTAGTTGGTTTTCAGAAGTATCATTCAATTCTTCTGGCGTTGCTTGAATTAATATGGCTGAAGAAATATAAGTTTTATTGGACAATTCAGAAAAACAAATAATTTCCGAGTTAGTTTGTTCGGATTTTTTAAAGTAATAATCAATACATTTTGAAAAACTACCTTTTTGTACTGGGATAATTCCTTGGTATCTTTTATTACTTTTGGATTCTATAGCCGTAAATGCTAAGTGACCATCATGCATTAATTGATCAATCGAAGCATCCTTTTTTATTCCGTTCAATGCGTTCTTATCATAATTAACATAACCCCTAATTTCCCCATTGTTGGAATAGTCAGCCAGCATTGTTTTTAGTTTTTCTTTTCCACTTGCTTGAATAGTAAAATACCCGTTAAACTTTAATAAAGATCCAATGCAACAGCATGAGCTTAATGCATCTGCTAAACATAAAGACACTGGCAAAGTATAATCATGTCTTTTCAATATACTATTTATTGCTTTATCTAATTTAACAAACCGACCTCTGATTGATGAGTTTTTAAGCGTAAAATACAAAACTTTATCAAAATCAATTATACCATTTTCAATCATTATTTAAACACCACCAAATAATAGATCGCTGAACATGCATTCTGTTTTCTGCACCTAAAAACACTAATGATTGCTTACTGTCTATAACCTCTGCGGTGACTTCATGCCCTCTATGTGCTGGCAAACAATGCATGAAAACCGCTTCTTTAGATGCCAATTTCATTAACTTTTTATTCACTTGGTAAGGCTTCAAGGAATTTTCATTATTCACAGTTCCATCACCCATTGAATTCCATGTGTCTGTTATAACTACATTTTTATTTTTAACAGCATTTTCAGGATTATTATCAATTGAAACTTTAGCTCCTTTTGCAATTGCGTCTTTTATTAAATTCCTTGGAAGGGAAAGATTTTCGGGAGTACATATTGTTAAATTTAACTTTGAAATCTCTGATGCTTCAACCCAACTACGAGCAACATTGTTACCATCCCCAAGCCAAATGATATCTTGATTATGAATCTTTCCTTTACTTTCCTCAATTGTTAGCATGTCTGCCATCACCTGACATGGGTGAGTTAAATCCGTAAGTCCATTTATTACAGGAACTGATGAATGGGTAGCAAAATCTAACATCATTTCGTGCTTAAAGCATCTAATGACTATTAAATCTACATAACGAGATAAAACTTTGGCAGTATCAGAAACTGTTTCCCCCCTACTAAGCTGAATATCAGAAGCTTGTAAAATTATCGGCTTTCCCCCAAGTTGAGTTATACCAACCTCAAAAGATACTCTTGTCCTAGTTGAAGGTTTTTCAAAAATTAAAGCTACAGATTTACCCGCCAATATTTTCTCTATACCTGTTTCACCATTTTCTTGAATATTTCTTTTTTCTTTTTTTGTTCGTTCCAAAATTGTTTCAATATCAATTCTTGAAATGTCTTTTATGTCAGTAAAGTTCCTCATTTATTGAACCTTTTTTTTGCAACATTTTTTAAAACTGATATCGCCAATGCAATTTCATCTAACTTTGCAGTCAATGGCGGAAGTATTCTCAAAACATTCTCTGCAGCCGCAACAAATAAAATTTTATTTTTTTTCAATTCAAATTGAACTTCATTAACCGGGTGATTTAATTTAATACCTCTGAGAAACCCTTGACCTCTAATCTCTGATATAAAATTAGGAAATTCAGACTTTATCTTATGCAATTCTATTGTTAAGAAATCAATTTTCTCAGAAAGATTAGGCAAAAAATCTTTTTCAGTTATGACATCTAAAACTGCATTAGCTGAAGCCATTACAAGAGGATTTCCTCCAAAGGTAGAACCATGACTTCCTGGTTTCATGGCAGATGAAACTCTTTTAGTCGCTAACACTGCCCCAACTGGCACTCCGCCGCCCAAACCTTTAGCTAGAGCCATCACATCTGGTTTTAAATCTGTTGTTTCATATCCAAATAATGTTCCCAAACGTCCCATGCCTGTTTGCACTTCATCAGAAATTACTAAACATTCATACTTTTTTGCAAGTTTTTGGGCTTTTGAAAAAAATTCTTTAGAAATTGATCTTGCCCCCCCTTCTCCTTGAACGGGTTCAATCATAATTGCAGCAACATCATGAGAGGAAAAATGCTTTTCCAATGAATCTATATCATTAAAATTAACATGTCTGAAACCTTTAGGAAGAGGCCCAAAACCTATTCTATTTTCTTCTTTAGAAGTTGCTGATAGCATTGATAAAGTTCTTCCATGAAAACAACCATCAACACAGATAATTACATTTCGTTCTGGTCGCCCATTTTCGTGCATATATCTCCTTGCCACCTTAACAGCACCCTCATTAGCTTCAGCACCAGAATTGGCAAAAAAAACAGACTCAGCAAAGCTATGGTTGCATAGTCTTTCTGCAAGTTTTTCTTGTTGAGAAATATTATAGAGGTTTGATGTGTGGATTAATCTAGCTGATTGTTTTTGAATTTCAGAAACTAAATGCGGGTGACAATGACCAATTGAATTTACAGCAATTCCGCTAGCAAAGTCTAAGTATCGATCTCCATTATTTGTAAAAAGCCAACTACCTTCACCTTTTTCAAAAGTTAAATCTGAAGGAGCGTATGTATTCATTAAAAAATTTGAGACCATTTATTACTTCCAAACTGAATTTTATTTTATCAAAATATTTTATTTTATTAATACCACCCAAATTAGGCAATAAAATGTTTTGAAAGTTTTAATCCTTGAGATTGATAATTTGAAGACATTCCTTTGCCACCATAAATTTTTCTTGGGATAGTTGACATTTTTTCATAAACCAAACGACAAACGGTTTGTCCTTCTTCTATTAAAAAGGGAACATCATGACTTCTAACTTCTAACACCGCTCGAGTGGGCTTAGCTCCTAAGTTAGCTAAACCAAAACCAGGATCAAAAAATCCTGCATAGTGCGCCCTGAATTCCCCAACCCTTGTATCGTAAGCCCTCATCTCAGCTGCATACTTTTCTGGTATTGCAACAAATTCACGACTAGCAAGAATATAAAATTCATCAGGATTTAGTACAAGGCCATCAGAAGATAAATCACGTGAAGTCACCATTTCCCAAAATAATTCTTTATCATAATAACCAATATTTTCTATATCTATTAGGTCTGCATGTTTTCTTGCTCTATATCCTATGAGTCCATTTAAACCTCCAGACAAGTCGATTGATAAGGGCACACCATCACGAATATCTATTTTTCCTTCATAACCTGAAATAAGAGACTTGCCTTTATGAAGATTTTTGGTTTCCTCATCACTTAACAAAAAATTACCACTTCTAAACCTTAGTTGGTTTAAACGAGACCCTGAATAGACTAAAACTGAGAATGTTCTTGGAGATATTTCAATGTAAAGTGGTCCTTTGTAACCATTTGGGACATTTTCAAACTCAACTGCGTTGTCTACAATCAACCTGGTAAAAATATCTAAACGCCCAGTACTTGACTTTGGATTAGCTGAAGCAGATATAGTTTTTGGCAGATTTAAACTTTCTTCTATCTCAGCTATGTATACACACCCTTTTTCTAAAACAGCTCCATTGTTTAAATCTATTTCATGCATAGATAGACGTGATACTTTATCACAAACCTTGTTTTTTATCCCAGGAAGAAATGAAGATTTAACACGCCATGCCTTATTACCTAAACTCAAATCCAAACTTGCAGGTTGAATTTGATCAAGAGAAATATTTTTTTCAGAGGCAATGATTTTTTGATCTAATAATGTTTGTATTTCAATATCAGAATATATTCCTGCAATTTGATTTTTAGCTAACATTTTTGATGCCTGATAAAATGCTTAAAATTATGATGTGATTTTATTACGTTTCCAACAATCAAGTAAATGAATAAAATTAAATAAAAGTTAAATTGACTTTATAATTAAACTAATAAAAGTTTAAATATTATGAATCAAAAAGATAATTATGTTAAAGACTTAAACAAAGTTTTAATGAATAAGGCTTTGGCATATTTAAGCAATTTTTCTTCAACAGAAAATAAACTCAAAAAAATTTTGTACACCTTTTCAGAAAATCACTTTAAAGAATCTGACATAATTCAAATTCAAAAAGAAATAATTTCAATCATTAATAGATGCAAGGAGCTCGGTTATATTGATGATGAGGAATTTACAAAAAATAAAGTTAAAAAGTATAACAATGCAGGCAAGAGTAAAAAAGCTATTGTCTTAAAGTTACAAAACTACGGTATAGATAAAATTATTGTTAACAAAGCAATTGGGGAATTTTTTAATTCAAAAGCAAATACTGAATTTAAAGCAGCATTAATATTTGCACGAAAAAAAAGTTTGGGCCCGTTTAACAAAAAAAATATAGATGATAATTTTCAAAAAGTTTTAAATAAATGGTTTGGATCGTTTGCTAGAGCAGGTTTCACCTATGAAGTGACACAAAAAGTCCTTAATATAAAATCTTCTTTTGAAGCAGAAAACTTTTTATGCAATATTGAAAATCAAGAATATTGAAAAATATTAAAGGAAACACAATGCCAGAACTAAAGTCATATGAACCTTCAGATCGTGCAAAAAAGCAATCATTGATAAGTCACAAAGAATTCAATGAAAAATATAAATTTTCTATCAATCAAAACGAAAAATTTTGGAGTGAAGAAGGAAAACGAATTGATTGGATTACGCCATATACAAAAATTAAAGATGTTTCATATGATCTAGATGATCTTCATATCAAATGGTTTTATGATGGGACTTTAAATGCTTCTTCTAACTGTCTTGATAGACATCTAGAAAAAAAAGGTGATGAAGTTGCTATTATTTGGGAGGGAGACAGTCCAAACGAAGAGAAAAAAATAACATACCAGGAGTTACATAATGAAGTTTGTAAATTTGCCAACGCTTTAAAAAATAATGGCGCAAAAAAAGGAGATAGGATAACTATTTACATGCCAATGATACCTGAAGCTGCAGTCGCAATGCTGGCCTGCACGAGAATTGGAGCGGTTCATTCAGTAGTTTTTGGTGGCTTTTCACCTGACTCTTTAGCAGGAAGAATTACTGACTGCGTTTCTAATATAGTGATAACTGCCGATGAAGGGATCAGAGGGGGGAAAAAAATTCCTTTGAAGGAAAACACGGATAAAGCAATAAAATTATGTTCTTCTGTTGAAAAATGTTTTGTTGTTAAAAGAACTGGCGGTAATATAGATTGGGTCGATGGACGTGATGTTTGGTACCATGAAGCTATATCAGTTAGTTCACCTGAATGCCCGCCTGAGGAAATGAACGCTGAAGACCCTTTATTTATTCTTTATACATCTGGATCTACTGGAAAACCAAAAGGTGTTCTTCATACAACTGGTGGCTATATGGTCTACGCGTCATTAACCCATAAGTATGTTTTTGATTATCATGATGGGGATGTTTACTGGTGTACTGCTGATGTTGGTTGGGTAACTGGACATTCCTATATTGTTTACGGTCCTTTAGCAAACGGAGCAACAACATTGATGTTTGAAGGTGTACCAAATTTTCCTTCAAATTCTCGGTTTTGGGAAATTGTTGATAAGCATCAAGTAAACATTTTTTATACAGCACCAACAGCTATTAGAGCTTTAATGAGAGAAGGAGACGGCCCTGTAAAAAGAACTTCACGTTCTTCTCTTAGATTGTTAGGTACCGTTGGTGAGCCGATTAATCCAGAGGCATGGAGATGGTATTATGATATTGTAGGCAACAAAAGATGTGAAATTGTAGACACATGGTGGCAAACCGAAACAGGTGGAATTCTGATAAGCCCATTACCCGGTATAACGTCTACAAAGCCTGGCTCCGCCACTAAACCAATTTTTGGGATTAGCCCAGTTATTGTTGACCAAGAAAACACAATTCTTGAAGGACCAGCTGAAGGAAATCTTTGCATCAACATGTCCTGGCCTGGACAAATGAGAACCGTATACGGAGATCATGACAGGTTTGCTAAAACATATTTTAGCACTTTCCCAGGAAGATATTTTTCAGGAGACGGTTGCAGACGAGATGAAGATGGCTACTATTGGATAACTGGCAGGGTCGATGATGTTATGAATATTTCTGGACATAGGATGGGCACTGCTGAAGTTGAATCGGCTCTGGTGGAACATAGTTTAGTCGCTGAAGCTGCAGTTGTTGGATATCCTCATGATATTAAAGGTCAAGGAATTTATGCATATGTAACTCTTATACTTGGCAAAGAACCATCTATTGAAATTGAAGGAGAGCTAAAACAGATTGTAAGAAAAATAATCGGACCTATAGCAACTCCTGATTTAATTCAGTTTTCTCCTATTTTGCCAAAAACACGCTCAGGAAAAATTATGCGAAGAATTTTAAGAAAAATTGCAGCTAATGAATATAAAGATCTTGGTGACATTTCAACCTTGGCAGACCCTTCCGTGGTTGAAAGCTTAGTAAAAAATAGAAAGAACGTTTAATTAGGTTAATAATAATTATGAGGACGTTTTACTAGAACATTCCATTGTTCTTGTACCTCATTAAAAACATATTTAAATGATGTAATATAGATTATATGGCTAAATTATATTTTTCTTATTCTGCAATGAATGCAGGGAAATCAACATTGTTATTGCAAGCTTCCCATAACTACGGAGAAAGGGGCATGCAAACTATCTTATTTACTGCCAAATTAGATAATCGATCCTTGGTAGGCAACATAACATCTAGGATAGGTTTGTCAGAAAAAGCTTTAACTTTTGATAATAAAGATAATTTGTTTAAGTTAGTCGAAAAAGGAAATCAAAAAGACAAAATATCTTGTGTATTTATTGATGAAGCACAATTTTTAACATTTAATCAAGTTTGGGAACTATCTGAAATAGTTGAAAAACTAAATATTCCAGTGATGTGTTATGGATTAAGAACTGATTTTCAAGGAAATTTATTTGAAGGGAGCTCTACACTTCTAGCTATTGCAGATGAAATAAAAGAAATTAAAACTATTTGCCATTGTGGGAAAAAAGCAATTATGGTTGTCAGATTAGATGGTAACGGTAAAGTTATTAAGGAAGGCGCTCAAATAGAAATTGGCGGAAATGAAAAATATGTCTCATTATGTCGAAAACATTGGAAATTTGAGATGGAATCCTATAAGTAAATTTCTGAAATTTAATTTTTTAATTTTATTATTATTAATTTTTTGCAAGATTTGAAACATGTTAGTTATAAACCCTCTTATAGAAGTTTTATTATTAGTTTTAAACTTATTTCAATGGTCATTAGTTATATATATATTAATCTCTCTTCTTGTGCAGTTTGGAGTAGTCAACCCATATCATTCAATAATTAATTTAGTTCAAAATTCTTTATCTCAAATTCATGAACCTATTTTAAATGTTTTAAGAAGGTACATTCCAATTTTTGGCAATCTTGACTTGACACCCTTAATAGTATTTGTAGTTATACATTTTATATCTGGTATACTTCGTAATAGTATAATTTAATTATTATTATATTTTTATTAGATTAATTTTTTTGGTTTGAAAATTTAAAAATTGAACCATATATATGTTAGTAATATTTTTAGGAATTAATAATGAGTTCATTTTTAATCGATGGTAAGGCATTTGCTGAAAGCCTTGTTAGTAATGTCGGAAATGCAGTAGAAATTTTAATAAAAGAACATAATTTTAAACCTGGACTAGCCGTTGTTTTAGTGGGTGATAACCCTGCAAGTGAAGTTTACGTTCGCAATAAAGTAAAACAGACAGAAAAAGCAGGTATGGTTTCCATAGAACACAGATTGCCTGAATCAACATCTGAAAGTGAATTAATAGAGCTAGTTAATAGTCTTAATAATGATGAAGATATAGACGGTATTCTTGTTCAGTTACCTTTGCCTAATCACATTGATGAAAACTCAATTATTAATGCTATTTCACCTTCCAAAGATGTTGATGGGTTCAGCATTCCCAATGTTGGACTTTTATCAACATCGGGTGAAGGTCTTATCCCTTGCACTCCATTAGGGTGTTTGCTCTTGCTAAAAGACTATTTAGGTAATTTGGCTGGAAAAACTGCTGTGATCGTTGGAAGATCAAATATTGTTGGCAAACCAATGGCGCAACTATTAATTAAAGAAAATTGTACAGTTACAATTGCACATTCAAAGACAATAGGACTTCCTGATGTTTGTAAAGATGCAGACATATTAGTTGCAGCTGTAGGAAGACCCAAATTTGTAAAAGCAGAATGGGTAAAAAAAGGAGCTGTTGTGATTGATGTTGGTATAAATAGGTTACCAGCAGTTGGAGATAAAAAAAGTAAATTAGTTGGAGATGTTGATTTTGAATCAGTTTCAAAAGTTTGTTCTGCCATTACTCCTGTACCTGGGGGAGTGGGGCCGATGACCATTGCTTGCCTCCTTAGAAACACAGTAACAGCAGCTTGCAAAAGAAGAAATGTTATTGAGCCAGTGATGTGATTAAATGGGTTGGATCGTTTTAATTATAAGTTTAGTAGCATTAGTTTCTGTTCTATCCTGGGGTGTTGTCACAATGGGCATAGGTGGAGAATATAACTCTAAATGGTCAAATAAAATAATGAGGTATAGGGTTATCTTGCAAGCAATTGCTCTTTTAATATTTGTAGTTATATTGTCATTTAGTTCAGGAGATTAAAGAGAATTGTGGTTACTTTAAATAAAATTTATACAAGAACTGGTGATAAAGGTGAAACAGTCTTGGTTGGAGGTTTGAGAGTAGCAAAACATAGTTTAAGACCCGATGCCTTCGGTGAAGTGGATGAATTGAACTCTATTATTGGCATTGTAAGGACATATATTAGCAAAGACGAACAGAGTGAATTAAATGATATTCTTGAAAGGATACAAAATGAGCTATTTGACTTAGGTGCAGATTTAGCCACTCCTGAAAATAGCAAAGATTCTGAAAAGAATTTGAGAATTACTTCGTCGCAGGTCAAAGGACTTGAAAATGAAATAGATAAATTTAATAAAGATTTAAATGCACTTAAATCATTTGTTCTCCCTGGGGGATCTAAACTTTCATCATGGCTTCATCTTGCAAGAACTGTAACTAGAAGAGCAGAGCGTAAAATAACAAAATTAGCATCTGAAGAAGGAATAAATAATGAAGTGATTGTATATGTTAATAGATTGTCTGATTTGCTTTTTGTGATGGCGAGACATTGTAATGACAATGGTAAAGCAGATATATTATGGCAACCAGGTGTAACAAGGTAAATTAATTAAAGAGAGGCAAAAACACAATGAAGATATTAGTACCTGTTAAAAGAGTTATAGACTATAATGTTAAGGTCAGGGTTAAACCAGATAACTCTGGTGTGGAACTTGCCAATGTTAAAATGGCCATGAACCCTTTTGATGAAATTGCTGTTGAACAGGCATTAAGAATAAAAGAGGCTTCTCAAGCTGATGAGGTTATTGCCATTTCTGTTGGAGTTCAAGAGTCTCAGGATACAATAAGAACGGCACTGGCGATGGGTGCTGACCGAGGAATTCTCGTAAAGACGGAACAAGACATTGAACCTCTTTCTGTAGCTAAAATACTTAAGTCAATTATAGAAAAAGAAAACCCAGGGCTGGTAATTTTAGGGAAACAAGCAATAGATGATGACTGCAATCAAACTGGCCAAATGCTTTCAGCTCTCCTAGATTGGCCTCAATCCACTTTTGTAAGTAACCTAGAGTTAAAAGATAAAAAAATCTTATCTGTTAGAGAGGTCGATGGTGGCCTAGAACACATTCAGTGTTCATTGCCAGCAATAGTAACAGTTGATTTAAGATTAAATGAACCTAGATACGCATCTTTACCAAATATTATGAAAGCAAAAAGAAAACCTCTTGAGGAATTAACACCTGATGACTTAGGCGTTGAAACTAAAAAGAGGCTTGAAGTGGTAAAAGTTGAAGATCCCCCATCTCGAGAAGCTGGCGTGATTTTAGGGTCTGTTGACGAATTAGTTGATAAATTAAAAAATGAAGCAAAAGTAATTTAGGAGTAAAATAATGTCAATTTTAGTAATAGCAGAACATGATAATTCCAATTTAAGTGCTGCAACATTAAATGCTGTTACAGCAGCAAAACAAATCGGTTCAAATATTGACGTATTGGTATTAGGCAAAAACTGTCAAGAAGTTGGGAAACAAGCTGGTCAAATTCCTAATATAAATTCAATTTTAGTTGCTGATTCAGAAGAGTATAAAAATTTCATTGCCGAAAATGTATCTTCTTTAATTGTTAGTCTCGCACAAAATTACACTCACTTGATTGCTCCATCGTCAACAACAGGAAAAAATTTTATGCCAAGGGTTGCAGCATTATTAAATGTTATGCAAATCTCTGATATTATCAAGGTGATTGATGATGCAACGTTCCAAAGACCTATTTACGCTGGTAATGCACTTTGTACAGTCAAATCTAGTGATACAAAAAAAATTATTACTGTTAGGTCGACAGCATTTGAAGCTTGCGATGATGAAGGTGGGAATGCAGAGATTAAATCTATAGATTGTACTGGAGAAACAAATAAATCCCATTATATAAAATCAGAACTTTCTAGTTCTGAAAGGCCTGAACTCACTTCTGCAAAAATTGTAATCTCTGGTGGACGAGGAATGCAAGATGGCTCTAATTTTGAAATGCTTGAAAAAGTTGCTGACAAACTTGGTGCCGCTGTAGGAGCTTCTCGTGCAGCCGTTGATGCTGGTTTTGTCCCAAATGACTACCAAGTAGGTCAAACAGGAAAGGTCGTTGCACCTGAATTATATATTGCCGTAGGCATCTCAGGAGCAATTCAGCATTTAGCTGGCATGAAAGACAGCAAGGTTATTGTAGCAATAAACAAGGATGAAGACGCGCCAATTTTCCAAGTTGCAGATTATGGTATTGTTACAGATTTATTTGATGCTATACCCGAGTTAGATGCTAAGATTGGATAAATGATTTTTCAAGATTATTGAACCAGTAAAGGAAAAGGTGGGGGAATATTCTTAAATTTAAGACTGTAATCAAGTTTTATTTTTTTCAATTAAATGAATTATCTTATTTTTGATTTCTTCACTATGCCATTCTAGTGGGCCTAGATGCCTATAAATAACTTTATAATTATTATCTTTCTTTATTATGACAAAAGTCTCAGGCAGTCCCTTAATATTTAATAATTTTCCAGCACTCCATTTTTTGTCTTGTAAAAATATCAAATCATCACCCCCTTTTTCTTTGAGAAACTTAATTAATTTTTGTTCGTTGCCTCTATCCATAGAAACAGCAATAATTTTTATTTTATTTTGATTAAGTTTTTTGGCTAATTTATTTAATGATGGCAATTCATCAATACATGGCAGGCACCATGTGGCCCAAAAGTTTAAGATCATTGCTTCATGGTTATATTTTTGTAAGTATGAATTCAGATTCATTTGCTTTTGATTTTCATCAAACAAAATTATATTAGGTAATATTTTTTCTTCAGAAAAAATTAAATCTTGGGAAAAAGATAAATTGATATGATTTAGGATTATCGTGCCTATGAAAATAGTTATGATTTTTTTAATTAATAATTTATTATTAAACACTGTAAGCTTCAATTCGGGAGAATCTTGATGGTTAATAAAAATATATCAAAAGATAATAAACAATCAAGTGCGATGTGGGGGGGGCGTTTTGATAGTAAGCCTTCCAAAATAATGGAAAATATCAACGCATCTATATCTTTTGATAAACGCCTGTACAAGGAAGATATTCTCACATCAATTGCTCATACAAAAATGTTGGGAAAGCAAAAAATATTATCGAAAGAAGAGACTTCAAAAATTATAAATGGTTTAAATCAAATACAGAAAGAAATTGAAAGTAATAAATTTACATTTAGTTCTGAATTGGAAGATATCCATATGAACATTGAAGACAGGTTAAAAAATATTATTGGCGAACCAGCTGGGAAATTACATACAGCGAGATCAAGAAATGACCAAGTTGCAACTGATTTGCGGCTATGGACTAGAAATGCAATTAAGACAATTGATCACTGTTTGAAAGCCCTTCAAAAGGAATTGATAGATTTGGCCGAAAAGAATTATAGCACTATAATGCCTGGTTTTACTCACTTACAGATTGCACAACCAGTAACTTTTGGTCATTATTTATTGGCTTATGTAGAAATGTTTGGAAGAGATCGTTCCAGATACTTTGATTGTTCCAATAGACTGAATGAAAATCCACTTGGTTCTGCAGCTTTAGCAGGTACAGCATTTCCAATCGATAGGACTTTTACTACAAAAGAGTTAAATTTCTCTTCTACGTCTTCAAATTCTATTGATTCAGTATCTGACAGAGATTTTGTAATAGAGTTTCTTTCTGTATCTTCAATTACATCAATTCATCTTAGTAGAATGGCAGAAGAAATCGTTATTTGGAGCACTGATCAATTTAATTTTATAAAATTATCTGATCAATATACAACTGGCTCATCCATTATGCCCCAAAAGAGGAACCCAGATGCAGCAGAACTGGCCAGGGGGAAGTCAGGACGAATTATAGGATCGTTAGTAGCTATCATGACTGTTTTGAAGGGTTTGCCACTTGCCTACAGTAAGGACTTACAGGAAGACAAGGAAGGAATTTTTGATGCTTTTGATCATTTATATCTATCTTTAAATGCCTGTATTGGTATGATTTCTGATCTTGAAGTCAATAGAACTGCAATGCTATCTTCTGCTTGTCTTGGCTATTCCACTGCTACTGATTTAGCTGATTGGCTAGTAATGGAATTAAATATTCCATTCAGAGAAGCGCATTCACACTCAGGAAAAGCAGTTAAATACGCTGAAAAAAATAAATGCTCTTTAAAGGACATCCCTATAGAAGCTTTCAGAGAAATCGACAATAGGATAAATAATAAAGTATACTCTTTTCTGAGTATTGAGAGTTCTGTTAATTCAAAAAACTCATACGGTGGAACATCACCAAAAGAAGTAAAAAAACAAATTAAGAATGCAAGAAAAAGGTTTTTAAGTTAAGGTTATGAAGCGTATTATTTATAATTTTGTTATTCTAATTACTACTATTCTTTTATTATTTAATTTTACAGGATGTGGTAAAAAGTCTATGCCCATCCCAGAAGACTTATCTTCAGAAGAAATTTTTTGATGCATTTCAAAGGATTCAAATATAACTCTAACAATGAACTTTACTGCGAGCATGTCTCTCTTAATGAAGTAGGCGAACAATATAAAACTCCGCTCTATGTTTATTCAGGTGAAAGTATTGTAAGTTCGTATAAAAATCTTGAAAGATCCCTCTCAAACACTAAAACTGAAATACAATTTGCATTAAAAGCAAATTCAACCTTAGGTATTTTATCGCTTCTTTCTAGGCTTGGATCTGGAGCTGATATTGTCTCAGGCGGAGAATTAAAAAAAGCCCTTTACGTTAACATCCCCCCTTCTAAGATCGTCTTTTCAGGTGTTGGGAAAACAGAAGAAGAAATTAAACTAGCTATTAATAATGGTATCAAACAAATTAATGCTGAGTCTTATCCTGAAATTGAAAAAATTATAGAAATATCAAAAGAATTTAAAACTAAAGTTCCGGTTGCAATAAGAGTAAATCCAGATATTGACGTCAAAACACACGAAAAGATTGCAACCGGATCAAGCCAAACAAAGTTTGGTTTACCAATGGAAGAAGCGGTAGAAATATATAAAAAACTAGCCAACGAAAAATATATAAAAACAATGGGTTTGGCAATTCACATTGGAAGTCAGATCTTTGACATGAATGAATTTAAATTGGCTTATAAAAGCATACTATCTTTAGCTAACAATTTAAGGGAGCTTGGGTATACAGTTCCTAACTTGGATTTAGGTGGAGGGCTTGGAGTAAACTACCATAATGGCTTGATTAATTTTTCTGATTACGGGGAAACGATATACAATGTATTTAATAATCAAGGTTTCAATCTGTCAGTTGAACCCGGCAGATCAATTGTTGCTAATTCTGGCATCCTTTTGACAAAAATCATTTTTATTAAAGAAACTAATAATAAAAAGTTTATAGTTGTTGACGGTGCAATGAATGACTTTATAAGACCAACTTTATACAATGCCCATCACAATATTGAACCTGTTAATATATCAAACAAACCAATTCAAAAATACGACGTTGTGGGGCCTATTTGTGAAACTGGTGATATTTTTATTAAAAATTTAAAATTGGGGAAACCTAAAGAAGGACAGCTATTATCAATTTTTTCTGCTGGAGCGTATGGTTCAGTAATGTCATCAAATTATAATTCAAGACCTCCGGCTGGTGAAATTATTATTTTTGATAAAAAAATACATGTCCTTAAAAGACAAGAAACGTTAGACGATCAAATCAAAAAAGAAAATCTTCCTACTTTATAAACAAAAATTTTTCCTTACTTAGTTCAGCTTTAAATTCATAAAAATTCAGGCTAGAAATGTTATCATATTCAAATACCTCAGATCTAAAGTGATTATATGATTTTGGTTTAATAATTGAATTTTCTGCAGTTAACTTAAATCTATTTATTACTAAACCTTTTTCATCAATACTAGTAATATTAACCTCTGGAGATAACTCAGATAAAAATCCTTTATTGAATATTTTACCCTTAACTATCATTATGTCACCATCAACTTCTGCAATAAAGTCGATAATTTCAAGGTTATTTA
>Ga0163108_10001838_pt1 | contig 15492 bp, 17 predicted proteins | sample Fk1155metaG_FD_109644 | JGI IMG/M metagenome (GOLD analysis project Ga0163108, IMG submission 109644) | Marine microbial communities from the Central Pacific Ocean - Fk160115 155m metaG | ecosystem: Environmental > Aquatic > Marine > Oceanic > Photic zone | place: The Central Pacific Ocean...
CAAAAAAATATTGAAAGTACTGCTTTGGATACAAATTTGGAAGCTGCTGAAGAAATATCAAGACAAATTAAAATTAGAGATTTGTCAGGCCTTATAATAATAGATTTTATAGATATGATTAACTATGGAAATAGAAGATTAGTAGAAAGAAAGTTAAAAGAAAAATGTAGAACTGATAGAGCCAGAATACAAATAGGAAGAATTAGTAATTTTGGATTACTTGAAATGTCAAGACAACGATTAAGAGAAAGTTCAGTAAAATGGGAAGTTTCTTTAACAAATGAATCTTTTGCTTTAAAGGTTTTAAAACTAATTGAATTAAAAGCTATCTTAAAAAAAGCAAAATTTGTAAAGCTTAAAATTTCTGAAAAAGTATCAACTTTTATTAAAGAAAATTTTTTAGAAGACTTAAAGTACATTGAGAAAAAAAATAAAATTAAAATTGACATAATCTCAGATAATACACTTATAGTACCTGAATATATAATTGATTTACAAAATAAAAGTAAAAAAATTTTAGAAAAAATTGAATCTTTCAAAAAATTAAAAACCTTTAATGAAATTAGATTTGAAAATAAAAAATCAGATTCAATTAAATTGAATAAAAAAAAGAAATTTTATAAAAGAAAATATTTTAAAAAAAAAACTAGATAATACCTTTTTGTGGTGACGAAGGATTGCCATATAAAGATTTGCTAATTCTTCCTGATAAATAAGATTCTCTGCCTGCAATAACTGAATATTTCATTGCTTTAGCCATCTGAAATGGATTTTTAGCTTTTGCAATTGCTGTATTAACTAAAACACCATCGCATCCTAATTCCATTGCAATTGTTGCGTCAGAAGCTTGACCTAAACCGGCATCAATAATTAATGGTAATTTTGTTTGGTCTCTTATGATTTTTATATTTGTTTTATTTTGAATGCCTAGACCGGAACCAATTGGTGCGGCTAAAGGCATGATTGCACATGCTCCAACATCTTCTAATCTTTTAGCCATTAACGGATCGTCTGTACAATAAACCATAACTTTAAAACCTTCTTTAGTTAGAATTTCTGTTGATTTTAATGTTTCAAGCATATCGGGATATAAAGTTTTTTTATCACCTAAAACTTCCAATTTAACTAATTTCCAACCTCCTATTTCTCTTGCTAATCTTAAAGTTCTTAAAGCATCATCAGATGTGAAACACCCGGCAGTATTTGGTAAGTATGTTATTTTTTTTGGATCTATATAATCCATTAATAATGGTTTTTTTTTATTTGAAATATTTACTCTCCTAACCGCAACCGTGACTATTTCAGCTCCTGAAATATTAATCGCTTTTGCACATTCTGACATACTCTTATACTTTCCAGTGCCAACTATTAATCTAGAAATAAACTTTTTACCGGCAATTTTTAAATAGTCTTTTTTCAATCCTATCCTCCGCCTATAAAATGAACAATTTCAATTTTGTCATTATTTTTTAGATTAATTTTACTTAATTTATTTTTATCTATTATTTCTTCATTTAATTCAACAGCGACTTTTTTAATTGGAATTTTTAATTTTTTAACATAGTTTAATAAACTCAAATCATCTTTAATTCTTGATATTCTGCCATTTACTGTAATTTTTATTTTGTTTATTTTTTTCATACTATATAAGTGTTGAATGAATAATAATATTACAATTATTAATGGTCCAAATCTTAATCTATTAGGTGAAAGAGAACAATCACAATATGGTAGTACAACTTTTGAAGATCTTAAGAAAATTTGTTTAGAAAAATCAAAAAAATTAAATATAAATTTAGACTTTCTTCAATCAAATGTTGAGGGAGAAATTGTCACTATTATTCAAAATGCAAGAAATAAATATGACGGCATAATTATTAATGCTGCAGGATTTACTCATACTTCTGTTGCTATTCGTGATGCTTTGGATATTTTTAAAAAGCCTATTATCGAACTTCATATATCGAATATATATAAAAGAGAAGAGTTTAGACACAAATCTATGATTAGCGGAGTTGTAACAGGAGTTATTTGTGGATTAGGAGCTAATGGTTATATTTTGGCCATAAATGCAATGCAAGAATTGCTAAAAAATGGAAATAGATAAAAAAATAATAAAAAAACTAATAGAGACCTTAGAAGATTTAAAAAAATCATTAAATCCTGATGAAATAAGCGATGTTAAAAAAACAGTTGAAGAAAAAATTGAAACTCACAAAGCAGTTGTAAAAACACCTATAGTTGGAACGGCTTATCTTGCTCCAGAACCAGGAGCTAAACCTTTTATTTCTGTTGGAAAAAAAATTAAAAAAGGTGAAACTGTAATGATAGTCGAAGCAATGAAAACTATGAATCATGTTCCTTCCACATCAGATGGTGTTGTGAAAAAAATCTGTGTTGAAGATGGCCAGCCTGTTGAGTTTGGACAAACAATTGTCATACTAGATTAATGTTTAAAAAAATATTGATAGCAAATCGAGGTGAGATTGCAGTTAGAGTCATAAGAGCCTGCAAAGAATGGGGAATTAAGACTGTAGCAATTCATTCTGATGTTGATAAAAAAAGTATGCATGTGAAATTAGCAGATGAGAGTGTTTGTATTGGACCTTATCAACCAGCAAACAGTTATTTAAATATACCAGCAATAATGTCAGCGATTGAACTAACAAATTCAGAAGCTGTTCATCCTGGCTATGGTTTTTTATCAGAAAATGTAAACTTTGCAAAAATTCTTGAAGAAAACAAAATTAAATTTATTGGCCCTTCTTCAAATTTAATAAAAATGATGGGTGACAAGATTGAAGCAAAAAGAATTGCAAAAAAATTTGGTTTACCAGTTATAGAAGGTTCAGAAGCTGGAGTTTCAGACATAAAACAAGCCAAAGAAATATCTAAAAAAATTGGTTTTCCTGTATTAATTAAAGCAGCAGGAGGAGGAGGTGGAAAAGGAATGAAAATTGTTCAAAACGAAAATGATTTTGATTTATCTTTTTCCGCAGCAAAAACTGAAGCACTCAAATATTTTGGTAATGATGAAGTTTATATAGAAAAATTCTTTCAAAACCCTAGACATATTGAAGTTCAAATATTATCTGGGAAAAATAGAACTATTCATTTGCATGAAAGAGATTGTTCAGTACAAAGACGACATCAAAAACTTATTGAAGAAACACCAAGTCCAATTTTAACAGATGAAATAAGAAAAGATCTATTTGAAAAAACAGTAAATATGGTAAGTCAAATTGGATACGAAGGCGCAGGAACTGTAGAGTTTATTTATGAAGAAGGAAAATTTTATTTTTTAGAAATGAACACAAGAGTTCAAGTAGAACACCCAGTAACTGAAATGGTTACAGGAATCGATATTATTAAAGAGCAAATTCATATCGCCTTCACAGGTGAAACTGCATTAACTCAAAATGATATAAAACCAAGAGGACATGCAATAGAATGTAGAATAAATGCTGAAGATCCAAGTAAAAACTTTCAACCTTGTCCTGGTACAATTGGAATATGTCACCAACCGTCAGGATTCAGAACTAGAGTTGACGGATCTATCTACCAAGGTTACACGGTAACTCCATACTATGATAGTATGATTTGTAAACTTATTTGCCAAGGTAGGAATAGAACTGAAGCAATTCAAAGAATGATGCGCTCACTAGATGAATTTGTAATAGAAGGTATTACAACTACTGTTGAACTTCATAAGAAATTATTAACTCATAAAAAATTTATTGATTCAAACTTTAATGTAAGTTGGTTAGATAAAGAAAAAATTATTTAATAACATTTTGTAAGCCAAATATCATAAACTGGATGGTCAAAAGGATTTATTGTAGGGCTTGAAGAAAATGTCCACCCATTAAATACAAAAACTTCATCATTACTTTTGTTGCTTAAATCTTTAACCTGAAGATAAGCTGTTATTTCAGGATTATCATCAAATTCTGAATTTTTACACTTTAAAGCTTTAATAGAAATATCTTTATATTTAATATTTTTACCAACTTTTATTTTGAGTAATTCGTTTTTTGAGCTCACTTTGTCCAAGATTTTTATTTCAACGAAATTTCCTTCAAGGAAATTTGATTCTTCAGCAGAATTTAAAGATGACACAATTGTAACAAAAATTATAATAAATTTTAAGAAACTAACTATTCCAGCTTTTGTATTTTTTATCAAATTCATGATTATTTTTTTTAGGATGATAAGAATTTGCTGTTCCAGTTTGGTTGGGTTGGTGTGGTTTTTGCCAGTTATATTTTTTTAAATCATGAGAATTTTCTATTTTATTATTTATAAAATGAATCCAAGAATACCACTCGTTAGGGATTTTTGATGCATCTACTTCATCTTTATAAATGACCCATCTTTTGCCAGATTTGCTTTGATAGTATTTATTGCCAAAAGAATCTTTGCCTATAAATTTACCAAAAAAAATTGTTTGAATTTTTGTTCCTATAGTCTGCTGATTCCACCAAATGAAAATTTGTTTTATAAGTGTCAACATAAAATTTTATTATTTATTTCAATTTAAAATTGTAAAAAATAAATTAGACTAAACCAATAATTTGTATATACAATATTTATCGTAAGACTCAAAAAAAAAATTATTTAAAGAATAATGGCAAAATACTTAGTAGAAACTTATTATACCTGTAGTTTTAAGGTTAATCACTATTTGGATAATATCAGTGAATCGGAGCTTTCTAGCTTAGAGAAAAGAGATGATGGTAAATTTGAGATTTTAGATGTTAAGTTAGATAGTAGAAAAACAAAAAATCTGGATCCTAAAAACCAAAATATTAAGAACCAAAAAGTAGATATAATTCCAGAAACATCAAAGCAAAAAATTATAACTAAAGACTTAAATAAAACATTCACAAAAAAAATTAATGAAGGAGTAAATAAAAGATTTAGTATGCCAGACAGAAGAAAAGGCTATATTCAAAAAGCAACTATTGGTAATCATAAAGTTTACTTACATACTGGCGAATATGAAGATGGAAAAATAGGTGAAATTTTTATTGATACAAGCAAAGAAGGTGAATTGGTAAAAGCGTTAATGAATAATTTTGCAATAGCTATTTCACTTGGTCTTCAATATGGAGTACCTTTGGATGAATTTATAAATGCATACGTCGACACTAAATTTGAGCCTTCTGGAAAAGTATACGGAAATGACAGAATATTAAGTGCTTCATCTATATTAGATTATATATTTAGAGAACTAGCAATATCTTATCAAAATAGAGAAGATTTAGCACATACTCCTTCTATAGGTAATACAGAAAAATTAAATATGGAAAGTGAAGAAGAAAATTCAGATGATCAAAACCAGTTTTTAAAACTTGTAAAAGATATTACTAGCAAAGGTTTTGTTAGAAGTAATTATAAAAAAAACTTAGTTGATTTGTCAGATATTAAAATTAATTTAAAAGGTAAAAAATAAATTATTTATTCTTCTTTAAAGATAAATTCAATTCTTTCAACTGATTTTCAGAAACTTTGGAAGGCGCATTCATCATTAAATCTTGCGCATTCTGATTCATAGGAAACATTGTTACTTCTCTTATATTTTTTTCATTTGCTAGCAACATAACTATTCTATCTATCCCAGGCGCTATACCGCCATGAGGAGGCGCTCCATAGCTTAAAGCATTTATCATTCCTTTAAATTTTTCATCAACCTTTTTTTTATCATATCCAGCTACTGAAAATAATTTATACATTAATTCAGGCATATGATTTCTGATGGCCCCTGATGATAATTCAACACCATTACAAACTATATCGTATTGATATGCTTTAATGTTTAAAGGATTTTTTAAATCTATATTTTTAATATCTCCTTGTGGCATCGAAAAAGGATTGTGACTAAATTTAATTTTATTGGTTATTTGATCTTTTTCAAACATTGGGTAATCAACTATCCAACAAAAAGCAAATTCATTTTCATTAATTAAATTTAAATCCTTTGCAATTTTATCTCTTGCTAAAGAAGAAATTTTTTCAACTTCGTTTATTTTTCCACAGGCAAAAAATATACTATCTCCTACTTCTGCTGAAGTAATTTTCATTATTTCTTTTAATGAGTCTTCTGAAAAAAATTTTCCTACTGGTCCTTTAGCAGAAATTTGTTTATCTTTTTCAAAAGTAAAATAAGCTAGACCTGAAGCACCTTCTTCTTTGGCCCATTTATCAATATTGTCAAAAAAACTCCGAGGTTTATCTTTGGTTTTTTTTGTTATAATTGATCGAACTTTTGAACCTTTGGAAACTAATTTTTTAAAAATATCAAATTTTACATCATTACGTGTAAATATATTTGTTAAGTCGCTTATTAATAAAGGGTTTCTCAAATCTGGTTTGTCTGTCCCATATTTAAGCATGCTATCTTCGTAAGAAATTCTAGGAAATTTTTCATTAATTATTTTTTTAGATGAAAATTTTTTAAATAAACTAATCATTAATTTTTCAACAATATTAAATATGTCTTCCTGTTCAACAAAAGACATTTCTAAATCTAGTTGATAAAATTCTCCTGGACTTCGGTCAGCTCTTGCATCCTCGTCTCTGAAGCATGGTGCTATTTGAAAATATTTATCAAAACCTGATACCATCACTAATTGTTTAAACTGTTGTGGCGCTTGAGGAAGTGCATAAAATTTTCCAGGATTTAATCTGCTTGGCACTAAGAAATCTCTAGCACCTTCAGGACTTGATGAAGTTAAAATAGGTGTTTGAAATTCCAAGAAATCCAATTCTTGCATTTTGTTTCTAATAAATGAAACAACTTTGGATCTCAAAATTATATTTTCATGAATTTTTTTTCTTCTTAAATCTAGAAATCTATACTTAAGTCTTATATCTTCGGCATAATCTTGATCACTAAAGATGGGCATTGGTAATTCTTTACAAGAACCAAGTATTTCAAATGAAACTATATTTACTTCTACTTCTCCGGTTTTAAGGTCAGAGTTAATTGTTTCTTTGCTTCTCTCTACTACATTTCCGCTAATCTTAATAACGCTTTCAAGCTGAATTTTTTCTAAATCTTTAAAATGTTTATTACTTTTATCAATAACGCATTGTGTTAAGCCGTAGTTGTCTCTTAAATCAATAAATAAAAGATTTCCATGATCTCGCTTTTTGTTAATCCATCCTGACAAAATTATAGATTGATCTTTGTTTTTTATTGTTAGTTCTGCGCAATTATGTGTTCTATATTTATTCAAATTATGCCTTTAATACTTCTTTAATAGTTTTTAAATCAATTGGTTTTTTCTTTTTTAAACTGATTTCATCAATTTTATATATGAATTCTGATATTTTGCTATATGATCTATCTATTCTTTTAATAATAAAATCAATCAATTTTTTATCAATTACAATTTGACGATCAGAAAAATTTTTTAAAATTAAAGCAAACATTAATTCATCATCAGGTTTTTCAATTTTGGCAAATAAACAATTATTTGTTCTAGATTTTAGATCGTCTAAATCAAAATTGATTTCATTAATTGGAACTAAAGAATTGATAATTAAATACTTATTGTCTTGGTCTATAATATTAAATAAAGAATAAATTAAACGTTCGTTAATATTTTGATCAAAATTGTCTAATACAATATTTTCATAAATTTTAATATCATTTAAACTTTCATTATTAAAAGAATGAGTATCAATATACTTACTTTTGCTTTTTTTTAAAAAAATACTTGATAAATGCGTTTTTCCAGAATGTTTTTCTCCAAATATATTTAAAAAATTTTTCTCCCATTTCGGCCAACTATTAATCAATTCAAATGCATAATAATTACAACTGCTCACATAATAATCTTCATCTTTAAAATTTTGCGTATATCCAAAATTTAATAATTGTTGATTTAAGTTTTTCATTGAATTTGCCAGATTTGATTTTGTGTTAATATTTTTATTTTTTGGTTTTCCATATCACTTAAAAAATTCTTGGGTGAACCATTATAAATTATTTTATAATAAACATTTTGACTATCGAATCTTAAAATTTCTACATGGGATACCATATCTGTTTCATCTAAAATTTTTTCAAAATTTTCAATTTTTTTATAAGATTTTGAATCAATAGAAATTGTTATTGGTAATTTTATAGATGTATTTATCTGATTTATTTTTTTCCAATAATTTTCATATGTATTTTTTAATGAAGATAATATAAAATTTATATTTTTTTCATTTGTTAAATCAATATCTTCAAATTTTTTATTATCTATTTTAAAAAATTTATTTAATTTTATTTTTGACAAAATTCTTAATTCTTCATTATTTTTATATATAATTGTTACTATATAATCATTAATATCATATTTGTTTATTATTTCTTTGAAATCGTAATCTTCGATAGATGAAATTTTTTGTGATAATATATTAATGTCCTCTAAATCTTCATTTGGCAAAATATAGCTAAGTAAAAAATATTTTTCATTTTTTTCATTCCATTTTTTATAAAGAATATTATCACTATGGAATAAAACTTTATCTAGTTGCTCATCAACTAGTATAGGGATTAATAGTATTTTTTTCTTTTTTGGTATTGATGGAAATATATTTTTACTTTCTAAAAATTCTAAAGTTTTTTTTTTGCTGAAATTTACATCATATTTTACATGATACTCATTATTTATAAATGTTTCATTGCTAATAGTAAAAGAATCAACAAGCCTTTTTATTGTTGATAAAGATGTATTTTTTATTTTTTTTTTATCATCTAAAATTGTAATCACTGATATCAGTCTTATAAATGCTTTCTTGAAACCTTTGTTTATAACTTTTTCCTTGTTAAAATTTAATTCAAAGGGTTCCTTGATCTCTACATTTGTTATTTCAAATAAATTTGCACTTAACGAAGTGGGGATAAATATATTTAAAAATAGAACGATTGAAAAAAAGATTATATATAGTTTATCTAAGCTATTTAAATTTTTTTTAATTTGCATAATTTATACTAATGAAAAAACATAAATTTACATACGAAAAAAGTGGCGTAAATATTACAGCTGCTGACAATTTTGTTAAATTTATATCTAAAATTTCACGTAAAAATAATAAAAACATTGGAGGTTTTGGATCAATATCAAATATACCTCAAAATTTTAAAAAACCGAAAATTGTTGCTAGTACTGATGGTGTAGGAACAAAGATTGAAATTGCAAATGCTTTAAAGAAATATGACACTATTGGAATCGATTTGGTTGCTATGTGTGTAAATGATTTAATAGTGCAAGGTGCAAAACCATTATTATTTTTAGATTACATATCTATTAATAAAATCGATTTAAAAAAACTTAAATCAATTATCAAAGGTATTATGAAAGGATGTAAAATTTCAAATTGTGAATTAGTAGGAGGTGAAACTGCTGAAATGCCCGGCACCTATCAAGATGGTAAATTTGATATTGCAGGTTTTTCAATTGGTGTTGTTGATCAAAATAAAATTCTACACAAAAAAAAAATTAAAAAAAATAATTTAATTTTAGCTGTGCCCTCTAGTGGAATTCATTCAAATGGATATTCTCTAATAAGATATATACTTAATAAAAAAAAAATTAATTTTATAAAAAATAAATTTCTTAAAAATGAATTGTTAAAACCAACTAAAATTTATGTAAAAGAAATTTTAGAATTACATAAAAAAAATTTAATAAATGGATGTGCTAATATAACTGGTGGAGGACTTGAAGATAACATTAAAAGAATAATACCAGAAGGATTAACAGCAAATATTAACTTAAATAAAATTAAAATTAAAAAAATATTTGGTTGGATAAAAAAAAACAAGATTGATGACAAGGAAATGATAAAAACATTTAACTGCGGCGTTGGATTTTGTATTGTAATTAATCAAAACAATTTAAATAGGGTGAAAAAATTTTTTAACAATGATTATAAGCCTTATGTTATTGGAGAAATAATTGCAGGTAAAAATAAAATTAGATTAAATGAAAAAATTAATTGGTTTAAAAAAAACTAGATCTGCTGTTTTTATTTCTGGCACTGGTAGTAATTTAAAAAATCTAATAAAATTTTCTAATAAAAAAAATTTTCCTATTTCTATAGAACTTATTATTTCAAATAAAAAAAAAGCAAATGGATTAAAATATTCAAATGAATATAAAATTAAAAAAAAAATTATAAATTTTAAAAATCATAAATCTGCTGAAACAAAAATTTTAAAAATTTTATTAAAAAAAAAAATAAATTTTATTTGTCTTGCTGGATTTATGAAAATTTTATCTAAAAATTTTATTAAGAATTTTAGAGGAAAAATAATAAATATTCACCCATCGTTACTACCTAAATATAAAGGTCTAAATACTCATGCTAGAGTCATTAAAAACAAAGAAAATTTTTCAGGGTGTACCGTTCATTTTGTTACTTCAAAACTTGATGCCGGAAAAATAATTATGCAAGAAAAAGTCAAAATCACCTCTAAAGACTCGGCTTTTTCTTTAAAAAGAAAAATTCTTAAAAAAGAACATAAAATCTACCCTGCTGCTATTAGAAAAATTTTAAATTAATCTTTGAAGAAAAAGCTAATTTCTATTTTTGCGTTTTCAACACTATCTGATCCGTGGACTGAATTTTTATCAATAGAAATTCCGAATTTTTTTCGAATTGTGTCCTCTTCAGCCTTTTTAGGATCTGTTGCTCCCATAATTTTTCTATTATCTAATATAGCGTCTTCTTTTTCAAGTATGATTACAACTATAGGTCCTGAAGATAAATATGCACATAAATCATTATAAAAAGGTTTGGTTTGATGTACTTTATAAAAATCTTCTGCTTCTTCTTTTGTAATATGAATTTTTTTATCTTTTATAATTTTAAATCCATTATTTAAAAAAATATTTTTTATTTCTTTTTCCAAATTTCTTTCAACTGCATCAGGTTTTATAATTGATAATGTTTGTTCCAAACTACTCATAGTTATCTTCCACAAATTTATTTAATAATCTCACACCATAACCTGTGGCACCACTGGGATTTAAAGCACCTCCGTATTTAGAAAAAGCCATTCCAGCAATATCAAGATGAGCCCAAGGTGTTTTGTCAATTATAAATCTTTGTAAAAATTGTGCTGCAGTAGTTGATCCGGCACCTCCAACATAGTTTATATTTTGCATATCAGCAGTTTTAGAATCTATAAGTTTATCATAGTTTTTATGTAACGGTAATCTCCACACTTTTTCATCAACCTTTTCACCAGCATCAAAAATCTTTTTTGATAGTTTATCATTATTTGAAAAAAGTCCCGCGTATTCAGATCCTAAACAAACAATTATTGCACCTGTTAATGTAGCTAGATCTACCATTAATTGAGGTTTGAATTTTTTTTCTGTAAAAGTTAAAGCATCTGCTAAAACCAATCTTCCTTCTGCATCAGTATTTAAAACTTCTATTGTTTTGCCGCTGTATGATTTAACTATATCACCTGGTCTTTGTGCATTTCCACCTGGCATATTTTCAACAAGTCCTACAACTCCAACTGCATTTATTTTTGCTTTTCTTATTGCAAAATTTTTCATCAGTCCTACTACTACAGCTGATCCTGCCATATCATATGTCATGTCTTCCATGAATCTTGCAGGTTTTAAAGATATACCTCCTGTATCAAAACAAACTCCTTTACCAACAAAACCTAAGGGTTTTGATTTTGATTTAGAACCTTTCCATTCAATGGTTACAAGATAAGATCCTCTTATACTTCCTTGCCCTACTCCTACTAAAGCATTTAATCCTAATTTTTTTAATTTCTTCTCATCGTATATTGTAACTTTTAATCCGTACTTTTTTAATTTAAGTAATCTTTTTGCGTATTCATCTGGATGTAAAATATTTCCAGGTTCTGACACTAAATCTCTAGTAAAAAATGTTCCTTCTTCTAAAGCTTTGAACATTAATTTATTTTTTAACGATGCTGCAGTCCGCTTTCCAATTAAATTAATTGTTATTAAATTTTTTGTTTTTTTTGATTTGTATATATTAAATTCATACGATTTTAATTTTAGGCCATGAATAAAACGACCTATAAAATCTTTTCCAGGTTTAGCTTTTAGACTATCATTAATTATTGATATGTCTTTAAACGAACTTTTTTTTATAAAATTGTAAAAATTTGCACCTAAATTTTCTATATCAAAACTTTTTAAATCTTTTTTTAATGATATTAAAATAACAGTAGTTCTTTCGTTTATGTTAAAAGAAATAACTCGATCTTTAGTATTTTTTCTATTTTTAGAAATTTTTTCAATATATAAAATTTCGTTTTTTGATAAAAAACCACCTGTGTTTTTTATTTGAAATTTATCATCAGCGAACAAAGCAATCACACCTGAATTGCTTGATTTAGCCTTATTTTTATAGACAACTTGAACAGTCATAGATTTTTAAATATATATACTTATGGTTGAAATGTTATATATGTTCAAAATTGCCATATTTCAATGAAAAAATTAATTTTTAAAAAACTTTTAAACGATATTACTAATTTTTTTCTTATTTCGGTTTTAAGTATTTCGATAATTATTTGGGTAATTCAAGCTGTTAATTATTTAGATTTCGTTTCAGAAGATGGTCACAGTTTCAGAATATATTTCTTATATACCCTTTTAAGCTTACCTAAAATTATAAGTAGAGTTTTGCCATTCATGTTTTTTATTTCTATTTTTTATATACTGGTCAAATATGAAGAAGAAAATGAACTTGTGATATTTTGGCTCAATGGAATTAAAAAAATAAAGTTTATAAACACATTGATAATCTTTTCAATTATTTTTCTTTTTGTGCAACTATTTCTGTCATCATATTTAATTCCAACTACTCAAGATTTAGCAAGATCTTTTATTAGATCATCAAACATTGATTCTTTTCCTAATTTAATAAAAGAAAAAAAATTCATAGATACGGTTTCTAATTTAACTCTTTACGTAAATGAAAAAACTGATGATGGAATATTTAAAAATCTAGTTTTAAAAGATGAAATTGATAAAACAAAATCACAAATTATCTATGCTAACCAAGGCGAAATTATAAAAAAAAATAACAATTATTTTTTAATTCTATCTGAGGGAACTGTAATTAATAAAGATAAAAAAAGTACAGATATTTTTAATTTTTCATCGACTCAATTTAATTTGTCTAAATTTGAAACTAAAACTACTACATTTCCTAAAATACAAGAAATTAGCACTTTTGTTTTAACAAAATGTTTATTATTTTTAAAACGTAATAACATAGTAAAAGAATTTAAATACAAATTTTTACAATGCAATCAAAGAACCATTAATCCTGTACAAAGAGAACTCTTTAAAAGGTTTCTATTACCTTTTTATATACCATTATTAGCTTTATTTGTTTCAACATTAATTTTAACATCGAAGAATAAATTTACCTATTCTAAATCTAAAACTAAAGTTTTTCTTGGAAGTGTTTTTCTTATTATAATTTCTGAAATGTCTATTAGATATATTGATAAAGAAAATTTAATTGCAATGATTTTTATTTTCATGCCATTTCTCTTATTTACATTAACTTACTACTTAATGAATAAAAGTTTAAAAAAAAATTTAAATTAAAATGATTATTAAAATTTATCAAAATTACATTGTTAAAAATTTTATAAATACTTTGTTAAAAATAACACTTATATTTTATTTTTTAATATTTATCATGAATATTTTTGAAGAAATAAACTTTTTTAAAGATACAGACTCTAATATTTATATGCCATTAGCTTTAACTTTCCTAAATGCACCATCGGTACTCTATGAAATATTTCCGTTTATATTTTTAATCTCAACACAATTTTTTTTCATACAATTAATTGATAAAGAAGAAATATTGGTTTTTAAAAAACATGGAGTTACTAATACACAAATTTTAAAAGTTATAATTATGACTTCTGCTTTAATTGCATTATTTATTAATATCGTTTTTTACAACATTTCCTCAAATTTAAAATTCTTATATCTAGATTTAAAAAATGAATATGCAAAAGATAATAAATATCTAGCTGTTATTACTGAAAACGGACTTTGGATAAAGGATGAAATTAATAATAAAATTAACATCATAAATGCAGAAAAAATTGAAAAAGATTTATTAGTCAATGTTGAAATTATTCAATTTAATAAAAATTTTGTTTTTGACCAAAGTATAATTGCTGATGAAGTTAATATTAAAAATTACAAATGGAAAATAAATAATGCAAAAGTTTCACAAAATGACTTTAATAAATCAATCAATAAAGATTTAATATTTGAATCAAATTTCAATTCTGAAAAAATCAATAATCTTTTTTCTGATATGTCTTCCTTGTCTTTTCTTAAATTAATGGATATGAAGAATAATTATAAAAACCTAGGTTACTCTACCGATGAAGTTGATGTTCATATACAGAAAATTTTTGCCTACCCCATTTATTTAATAATAATGACCTTGTTTTCCGCGATAATAATGATGAATATTAAGCATAATAGACCCAAAATATTTTCATTAATATTTGGAATAATACTATCAGTTACCATTTATTATATTAATTACTTTAGTGCAGTCCTTGGGCAAAATCTAAGCCTGCCTTCGTACATCTCTGTTTGGACACCTATATTAATAATTTTTTTATCTTGCTCAATTGGATTAGTTAGAATCAATGAAAAATAAAACAATTTTTTTTTTATTAATATTAATATTTTTGTTCCCTATAAATAAAATTTATAGTGATGAAATAAAATTTGAAGCAAAAGAAATTATAATTAAAAAAGATGGTAATTTAATAGAAGCTAAAGAAGAAGCAAAAATACAAGCTAGTAATGGTATTGAGATTAAGTCAGATAAGTTTTCTTACGATAAAATTAAATCAATCGCATACATTACTGATAATGTAACAATTATAGATACAAAAAATAACATTTTCATTACAGGAAATAATTTTATTTATTTTAAGAACGAAGAAAAAATTGTTTCTGAAGATATTGTAAGTATTAATATTGATGAAAAATATTTTGTAGAAACTAATAAAATTGAATATTTAACAAAAGATAAAACTATACAATCAAATTATAAAACTAATATGAAAGATACAGAAGGTAATTCTTTTGTTGTTAGTAAATTTAAATTTATAGTTTCTGATAAATTATTTAATGGAGAAAACTTAACATTTTTAGATAATAATAATAACGAATATATTTTTAAAAATGCAATTGTAAGATTAACTGATAAACAAATTTTGGGTAAAGATTTTGAACTTAATTTTAATAAAAAAACTTTTGGAAATGAAAATCAAGATCCAAGATTGAAAGGTACAAGCGTAAGTGTAAAAAATAACTTAACAATTGTAAAAAATGGAGTTTTTACTACTTGTAAAAAAAATAATGACAAGTGTCCACCTTGGTTAATGCATGCAGGAGAAGTTAAACATGACAAATCAAAAAAAATAATTAAGTACAAAAA
>Ga0163108_10001840_pt1 | contig 15484 bp, 14 predicted proteins | sample Fk1155metaG_FD_109644 | JGI IMG/M metagenome (GOLD analysis project Ga0163108, IMG submission 109644) | Marine microbial communities from the Central Pacific Ocean - Fk160115 155m metaG | ecosystem: Environmental > Aquatic > Marine > Oceanic > Photic zone | place: The Central Pacific Ocean...
CAATAACAATTATTTTTTTAGGATCATAATCGAATTTAATTTTTAAATAATCAAATTCACTGATATTATATGCAGGACCTGAATTGAACCAACGTTTTAATCGAATATAATCAGTTACTATCAAATCTATTTGAGATAGTTCTTCTAATCCATAATGTTTCATACAATATGAAATTGAATGGACAGGGAAAACATACGTATACTTTTTTCGTATTAAGCGTTCTTCAGAAATTGCGACAAAATCAACCATCTCATCATCAGAAAATCTAACAATACACGCCCCAGAATCATGATTTGCAAAACTAGACAACCCCAAAATATAATGAAATGAATGATTTTTTGTCAATGTATTCTTGTTTTTTCGAAATTTATCCCATATAACATTTACATAAAAAGGGATAATTTTACAATATATCAAAAATGAATCAAAAAATTGAAAATCCAAGATTAGCATACATTGGAACTGGTAAAATTTCAGAATTTCATATCCCCGCATTTAAAAAAGCTGGTTTCAATATTTCATCAATATCTTCTAGAAAAAATTCAAAAAACATTACAAATTTTGCAAAGAAATTTGAAATTGAAAATATAATTTGGGATTGGAAAGAACTCTCTGATAGAACTGATGAATATGAAGCAATAATGATTGCAACAGATACAAAAGTCACTGCACAAATTCTTGAAAAAATGAGAGAAACTAAAAAACCCATCCTAGTAGAAAAACCAGTTTCATTAAATTCAAAAGTGATTAGTAAGATGATGACCAAAAATCATAAAAATATTTTTGTGGCATACAATAGACGTTATTATAATAGTACCCAATTTGCAAAAAAATTTATTGATTCAAAACCCAAAGTGCATGCAATCATTTCTCTTCCAGAACTAAGTCATATTCATTTATATCAAAATGGTTGTCATGTTATTGATTTAATGAATTATTTTTTTGAAAATAGTAAGATGATACATCACAGCAAAATTATTTTTATGAATAAATTATATGGATTTACATCAATTTTTAAAACTAAAAGAGGAGACATAATTAATCTAATTTCAAATTGGAAAGCCCCATCAAATTTTAAAATAGAATTAATATATAAAAATGAGAAAGTTGAAATGCTTCCCATTGAAAAAGCATATTATTACAAAGGATTAGAAATTATCAAACCAGGCAAAGATAATGTTATTCGAAAATATATTCCAAAATTAATTAATGAGAGTACTAAAGAAATGTTTGAAAAAACTCTCAAGCCAGGATTTTACAAACAAGCAAATTTATTTTATGATTTTGTAAAATATGGAAAATATGATGAGAGATTATGTACGTTAAAACAATCTAAAAAGGTAATTGAGATAATTGAACAGTTAGCACCAAAGTAACTTAAATACTAAAAAACCATATCTGATAAAACAAACGGAGTTTCAATCTAAATAAAGAACAAATTATCAAAAATGGTTTAATAAACCAAAAACATGCGAATGAGAGATGTCAGATATCAGAGTAACTTATTCAGGACTAATTTCATTTTTTTTATCGCTTATTACAATTGTAATTGGAACTGGATTCACACTTATTCTTACTAGAACACTAACACAGGAAGAATTTGGAATTTGGAGTTTGATTTCATCATTAATCGGATATGTAATGATAACAAACCTCATAATTTCTTATTGGAGTACAAGAGAAACTGCTAGAAAGATAAAATCAGGAAAAACTGCAATTGTTGGCACAATGATTTTAGCGATTTGTGCAATAGCAGGATATATTGTAATATCAATTTTGATGGGAAATCAAACACAAACGAATTTAGACATTCTCATGTTTTCTTCCATTTTAATTCCACCCATGTTCCTATATGGAATTTTAGGTGCAATTAATTTAGGTTGGAAACCTGAAGTAGTTAGTTATGCAACAATCATTTTTGTGATTTCTCAAGTTACGCTTGCTTTACTTTTTGTTTACTATTTAGATTATGGGGTAAACGGAGTAATTTTAACAAATTTGATAGCATATTGTATTAGCATTGTAATTTTATTTATCTATGCTAAAAATCACCTAAAAAATAATCTAAATTTATTTTTCTTTAAATCATGGTTACGTTTATCATGGATTCCAATTTATCCAGGATTATTCATTTTAGTAGATACATTAGGAATTGTAATTTTTTCAGCTATGACAGGTTCTGTATTAGGAATTGCAATTTGGGCAGCAGCTAATACAGCTCCAGCAATTATCAAAAATGTTCAATTAATCTCACGAGCAGTATATTCAAAATTATTAGAAGGAGGTGAAAAAAAATATGTCGAAAACAATACAATTCAATTATTTTATTTTAATATTTTAATGACTGGAATAGTTATTGTTTTTGCAAAACCAGCTTTATTTTTATTAAATCCAATTTATCAAGATGCATCTATCGTGGTAATTTTACTTGCAATTCGTAATTTCTTTTATGTATTAACAAGCATATTTATTCAAAATCTTGGAGGGAATGAAACTATAGATTTGGATGAAAATGCTACATTTATGCAATATTGTAAAAGTAAATTATTTTATCCCAACACTTTAAGATTAATTCAGGCATCAATTTTCATTTCATTACTTCCTGTTGGCATAATGGTATTACTTCAAAATAATTATGAAACTATTCAGATTCTTAATTTTTGGGCAGCACTGTTAGTTATTTTTACAATTCCATTAGCAATTTATTTATATTTTATTACTAGGAAAAACCTCGAATTTTCTTTAAATTATATTGTTATTTTAAAATATGTTGCAGTAGCTTTTATTTCCTTTATTTCAATTCATATTTTATTAGAGGAATTTTTAATATATAATGAAAATATAATTGAATTTTTTCCTCAAATAATTGGATTTGTTATTTTAGCAATTTCGTTATACTTTGGTTTAACATTTGTAGTTGATAAGAAAACTAGAGATCTAGTTAAAGCAATTATAAAAGAAATAAGATAAAAATAATTAAGTAAAAAAATATTTCATATTTGATTAGTTTGAAGTCTTAGATTCTTCGTTTAATTGATTTTGAATATTTTTTATGGCAAGTTCTGTGCCACTAGTCCAACCATCTTTTGATGAATATTGTTCTATTTTTACCCCAATAGCTTGTCTAACCACATCTTTTTCAATATAACGGGTTCCATGCCATGCATTAGGTGCATCATGAAAAATTGCCATAGTATTATCAAGGTTATACGGTTCAAAAATTATTTCAGATTCATCCTCATCTGTAGACATGAATGTACCTCCAGGATCTCCCTTTTCCCAACCTTTAGAAAAATATGCCATCCAATGTAACGAACTAGGTCCAACATTATGTGCATGTGATAATTGAAATCCACCTTGCTTGTATGCTAAAAATGAGAATTCTTTAATTTTCAAATTTGGAATACCAGAATACTCACTAAAATTATCTAAAAATTCATCTGTTTGAATATATTGTATAAGATAATTCCAAGCATCACTCAATGTGGGATCATTTTTTTGATTTGCTAATTCTAACGGTTCAGGAATCTCTGGAATAAAAACATCTTTTGCATATTGATTTTTAAACATAGTATTATTCAATTTCCATGAATCATCTATTTTTGGATATGATTGGTATAATTCATCATAAAAATTCTTGTTAAAAATTTTTTCAACATATCCAAATTTAAACGGATTATTATTTTTAAAAGAGGAAGAATTGTCATGTAATTTGTCCCAATTTATAATATTTGTGAACTCTTTCAATCTTAAGCTCCTACCTTTTTTGAATTAACAATTTTATTATTTATTTTATATAAAACTCCTCTAAGTACAATTTTATACATTTTTTTTATTGCGATAGATAATATTTTATATTTTAATGGAATTTGTAAATTTCCTTTAAGAGTTACAACAGTTCCAGAATTATGTGCATCATATTTAACTTCCACACTAGAATTTTTAAACGGACCAGAAATAATTTCTGTAAATAATACATTATCTTTTCTTCTATGAGATGATCTTTGGACAATTTTTTTAGTTATTATTGTATGAAATTCTAATACTTCTTCAGTAATTATTTCTTCAGGGGTTTTTTCTATAATTGTAATATTTTTGATATGATCAGGTAAGTAATTTACATATGATTCATAGTCCATAGAATATGTTATCAATTCTTCAGGGTTTGATGATAAAGTTAAAGTAAATTCTAGATTACCCACAATTTGTAAAAATGCACTTTGGATATATACATTTTCAAAATTTCCAATTATCGTTAATCATAAATCATAATTGAGCCCACATTGTAAAAATATCGAATTAGATCGGTATTTAATTTCCTCATGCTCAAACTAAACAACCTCACACATCCATTTATCAGAATCTGGTTCAATAGTTCAATTTTTGTGTAATAGATTTTTTTAAATTTGTTTTATTTTTTATTGTTTTCTTGATTAATTTTTATTCTTGTATCACATTTTGTCTTGTATTGAAAGAAAAAGTTGTGATTACTGGTGGGGCAGGATTTGTAGGTTCCAATTTAGGAAGCATGTTACACCAAAAAGGGTACGATGTTTTACTTTTAGATGACTTAACATTTGGAAATGTGGACAATCTAAAAAAAAATGGAGAAACATTTGGAACATTTAAGAAAATAGACATAAGAACTTCTGAACTTAAAAATTATTTTTCTGATGTAGATTATGTTTTTCATCTTGCAGGAATTTCCACATTACCCATATGCCAAAGTGAACCTGTAAATTCCATTGATGTCAATGTAACTGGAACTGTAAACGTATTAGAAGCGGCAAGACAGAGTAATGTTAAAAGAGTGATTTTTGCCAGCACCGCAGGAGTTTATGAAAATAATTCAGAATTTCCTTGTAAAGAAGACGACTTAACAGAACCTAGTTTAACATATACATTAACAAAATCCTTTTGTGAAAAATTATGTAATTCTTATTTCAAATTATATGGATTAGAAACATGTGTTACTCGCTACAATAATGTATATGGTCCAAATCAAGATATTAAAAGAAAATCTCCACCATTTGTAGCATATGTTATTAGAGAAATTTTACAAAACAGACAACCAATTTTTCATTCAGACGGTAATCAAAAAAGAGATTATGTGTACATAGATGATGTCAATGAGCTTAATTTTTTATGCATGACTAATCCAAATGCAAAAAATCAAATTTTCAATGTCTCATCAGGAAAAGCATTTTCTGTCAATGAAATTTATGAAATCATTGTTTCAATCATAAATTCCAAGATTAAACCGCTCTATCGTAACTCGGAATTATTCTGGGACAAATATCCTAGTTTGTTTGAAGGAAATCATGTTTTGGATAAGAAATGGATTGAGAAAGAAGTGGACAAATTTGCTTTAAGCAGTACTGAAAAAGCTGAAAAAATTCTCAATTGGAAAGCAAAAATTTCAATGAGAGAAGGATTAGAATACACAATTAAACATGCACAAAAACTTCTAAAACAATAAAACAATGAGGATTATTGGTGAGCCATAATGGTAGTTCACGATTTCATCTCAGGATCAAAGTAAACTTTTTTTATTTTTTTGCATTTAAGAATGTGGAAGTACCATAAGTACTAGTAACAGTAGAAATTTTAATATCAAAACCTATTTGTTCTAATTTGTCTTTCATTTCATTTATCAATTCAATTTCTTCACCATGTAATTCGATTATAATATGGTGAAATTTCAATAATATTTTTGGATTGGAAGATCGTATTATCCCATACTCGTATCCTTCAATATCCATTTTTAATATTCCTGAATCTATTTTGTATTGATGAACAATATCTTCCAAGGTAATCTTTTCTACGATTTCTCCGCTTTCATCTATTGAACATTCTTTAATGTGGCCAGTAGTTAGATTGTTTTTATCAATTATTATTTCCCCACTAGTTTCAGACAAAATTGCTTTTCTCATAGATATATTTTCTAAATTATTTAATTTCACGTTATTTTTTTGAGATTGATAATTTATTTCGACAGGTTCAATAGAAATAATTTTTTTTGCACCACATAATGCAAAATAAATTGATGAATCTCCAATATTGGCACCTGCATCAACTACAATTGAGTTTTTGATAGGAAGTTCTGAATAATCTTTTGTAATGAATATTCCATGTATGTCTCCATTATGTCTCCAATCTGAAAACTTTGCAGTTTTATTTTTAAATTGAACTGACAACATTCCTTCTTTATCTATTTGACAATATTTTCATGCATTATTTCTAGACAGAAAAACCAAATCATGAAGGTAAAATACATCCATTTGAATTCCATCTTTAAATACTACATTAATTGGAAAATTATTTCTCAAAACACTAATCACCACACTGTCAAAATTCTTTACAGAATGTTTAATAGATATAATAAATTTTATTTTGTTTTTAAGTTTGCTTGATCCAAATCTCTTAAACATTTCAAAAACTGCTATTATTAATTATAAATTTGTTTAAAAATTCGTATAAATTATGTTCAGGGTTTAACTTCAGAATAAGGTAATCTTTGCTTTTTTTCGTAATCAATATTTTTGAATAAATAGGAGTTGATTTTTCTCCAGTTTAATTTAGATTTCATTTTAGCAGGAAAATTTTTGTTAAACAATAAATTTTGAAGTAATCTGAATCAAAATATAATTTGAAAATTATTTGATAAATATAACAAATTCACATTATAAGAAAATAATTTATAAGAAAATTTAGGAATGTGTGTATGAAGATAGGAGTCATCATTTCTATGTATGAAGAATATAAAAATACATTAGAAAATATTAAAACCATAAAAAATAATAATTTTCCAATTATATTGATTCAATCGAAACCTAAAGATCCAAATAAAATAATAGATTCAACCCAAGTGGATTATTATAAAATGTTTCCAGACATAACAGGTACTGGAAATCTTTTTACTGGAGATGCAGCAAAAACAATTTCTCATCCTTTAGGGAGAAATTTATGTCATGGGTTCAAAACCGCAAAATCTTTTGATGTAGATTGGTGGATTGTAATTCTAGGAGATGTTAAGATTTCTAATTTTAGTGGAATTAATAAAATAATTAATAAAATGAAATCTAAAAGTAAAAGTCTTGGAATCACTAGAGAAGTAGGTTTAACATTTACAAATAAATTTGGTAAATCAGGAAAGGTTGAAAAATCAAACACTCAAAATTTTGTTCCAACATTTTTTATCACAGACGCAAAATTAGTTGAAAAAGGAATTTTTCAAGAAATTGAAATTGTTAACCCCTTTGCAATGGAAGAATGCATGGGTGTTGCCGCAACTAGATTTTTTGAAATGAACAAAATGGAATTTTTCGAGCAATGCTACATTATTGCAGATTATGCATATCCAAAATTTATTGAAGGTTTAGAATACAGTAAAGACAGAACTGTGTTGCCACGCTATGTTGATGGCACAGTTAATGCAATTAGAAGATTTAGAACTAAATTTAGTACCTAAAATTTCAAAAATAATGAACAAACTTCATAAAACTACAATAACCACAAATATCAATGGTTTTTCTTTCACGAGAAAATAGTGTATTAACAAACAAACCTACACTTGAAACATTATTCTCACTTGAAAAATTTCCAACATATGTCGGGTGTGTCAATAGCAAACAATCTAACGATGTTAGTCTGGACTTAACAATTGACATATGTAAAGAAACGGGAATACTACAATTGAAACATTTAGCTCCATTAGATCAAGTATATCTATTTCCACATAATGATGCAATTGGTCCAACATGGAAAAAACATAATGAAGAATTCCTAGAATTGATTGAAGAATGTTCTCCCAAAAAAATTCTTGAAATTGGAGGAGGTTCAGGAAAACTTGCAAAAAATTATACAGAAAGAAATGCGGATGTGGATTGGACTATTCTTGATCCAAATCCATTATTTGAAGAGAGTGAAAAAATACATAGTTTAAAAAAATATTTCTCATCAGAACTAACTCTTGATCATGATTTTAATGTAATAATTCATTCACATGTTTTAGAGCATCAATCATCACCAGAACAATTTTTTGTTGATATTTCAAAGTTTTTGATTTTAGATGGTTTTCATATTTTTTCATTTCCCAACTTGAATGAATGGCTTTCAAAAAAATATTTGAATTGTATAAATTTTGAGCACACAATTTTTCTAACAGAAATGTATGTAGATTGTATTTTAAAAAGAACAGGTTTTGAATTGGTAAAAAAAATAAAATTTCATGATCATAGTATTTTTTACCTGACAAAATATACAGGTAAGAAAAATTTTGTGGCTTTTCCAAATTTATACGAACAAAATAAACAAACCTACCTAAATTATGTAAATTATTACAGAAATTTCATAACTGAATTGAATTCAAAATTAGTAAATTTTCCACATAAAGTATATCTTTTTGGAGCACATATTTTTTCACAATACTTGCTTGCTTTCAATTTAGATCAAAACAAAATAGAAGGAATTTTGGATAATTCTTCTTTAAAAATTGGAAAGCGACTTTATGGTACAAATCTTACCGTGTTTGACCCAAAAATTATTGCAAATGAAAATGTGGGCGTAATTTTAAAAGTTGGAACATATAGAAATGAAATTATTGAACAATTAAAAAAAATTAATCCAAACGTCACAATTTTTGAATGATACTTAACTGAATTATTAAAAAATTATTGGAAATGATGATTTCTCTCAAACATTTTTAATTAACACGGATTCTTCTTGTAAAAATGCAGGATTGAATTTGTATTTAATTTCTTTATGTCCAAACCAAACAACCTCCCAAGTCCATTTAATAGGATCTGGTTCGGTAATTTGATTTTTATAATGATATAATTTTTGATTTTGTTTTATCACTCCACCATTAACAAAATAATTTTTCCAATCAAACAGAAATTCCTCACTTTTTACCTCATCGAGATATTGTCTCAAAGTTAATAAAAATACTTGAAATTTTATAAGGTCATCAAGTATATCAGGTTGTGAAAAACAATTTACTTTGTTTTCAAGAAAATGAGTAAATTGTTTAATTTCATCATGTAATACGTCATCTTTTAGTCGTAAAAATCTAGCAACGCTTGCCTCTTCAAATGGCCAGCTAATATCACCAAGATCAGAATCATAATGAGCCCAACCATTACCAGAATATCCATCATCAATATGCTTCCTAAGGAGTTCATACTCTTTTGAAAAAAGGGAATTTTTAATCTGGCAATATTCTAAAATAGTTTCATAGAATATCATCAATGATACTCCATGTGTTTTATGGAAATATTTTGCAACATGTTCTAAAATTCCAAAACTATGAAATGTTTGAATTACCCAACTAAATTGATACATTTGTTTCAAATCATCAAGAGTATATGATGAAGTTCCAATCAAAATATTCTCATATTCTTGTATTCCTCGATCATCTTTAGGTGAATGTTGAAGAAAGACAGGGGAACGTATTGATTTTAGTTTATACTGTTCTCGATATTCAGGATAATTCATAGGAGCATTAGGTAAAAGCCCACAGTTGTAAAGTAAGATAGCACCTAGATCATTATCACCTAGTGCAGTTTCTAATCCAGCCTTGAAAGTATCCAGAGTCTCTCCAGGTAGACCCATAATCAGTTCAGTGTATGTAGGAATTCCTGCATCTTTAAATGAGGAAGTTAGACTTGAAAATGTATCAAATTTTAAATTTGATCTTTTAATTATTTTTAGAGTGTTTTGATCAAGGGACTGTAAGGATAACGTTACTGCGTTAAGTAAATCCACAGATTGGAGTTCTTTTGCAAGAGGGATGATCTTTTCAGAAGAAACTTTTGCCCAATTTGTTCTAAACGTTTCAGGAAATCCTGTTTTTGATTTCTCTTCAGTTAGTTTTTTAGTAATTTCAAAATCCCTATCCCTATAAATTCCAAAATTGGCATCACAACAATCAATGTAAGGGATTTTATTTTTTGCAAACCATTCTATTTCTTTGTATAATCTGTCTTCAGACCATTTTCTCATTTTTGTAGCAGTTGCACTACCCCAATCGCAAAATGTGCATGCATAAGGACATCCTCGATTCGTTTCCCAAGAAACTATCCATTGAAAACCATCTACCTTATCAACTAAATCCCATACAGTATTTGTTAAGTAAGGAGACGGAAAAGAATCAAAATCTTTAATTCGATCTTGTGGTTCAGTTGTAAATTCATTTGTAGAAATGCCTTTAACTTTAGAAAAATCTTTATTTCCTAAAAATTCTGTTAACAAATTTTCTAATATTAATTCCCCTTCTCCATGAACTATGATATCAACAAAAGGGTATTTTTTGAAAAATCCATCAATAATTAATGGAGCTTGAGGACCTCCAAAAACTATCAAACAATTAGGATTAATTTCTTTTACCCTTTTTGCCAAATAGGTAGTTATTTCCCAATTCCACACATAACAAGAACATAAAAGGACATCAGAATCCCTACATTCTTCAATATATTGATCTAATTTCTTTTCATCTCTAAAAACAAATGTTTTTTCAAATTTGAATTTTGAAGAAAGTGCTTCATTTGTTTTAATATGTGCAACAAGTAATGATATACTGTATGGGAAATGAATTCTGTTCCTATAAGTATAATTAAATTGAGAACTATTGATTTTATACATTATTTCACAGTATCGTAGAATTTTATATTATTTATAACATAAGCAAAAAATTTCCAAGTTATTGTTTCTGAGATACCAGAGTAAAAAAAACACTCAAATTTTATGAAAAATCATTACCAATATTGAATGAAAGTAAACAACTTGATCTTCGGGGATTCTCTGGGAATAAAATTGAAGTAATTCGTCTAGAAGGAGAAACATTTGTTAGAAAAACTGCAAAAGACAGTTCATTTAATTTTAAAATGGAGAAAGAGATTGATAAAATAAAAGAATTAGAAAAAATTGCAAAAATCAGCAAAAACTTTAAAGTTCCAAAAATAAGATCTGTGAAAAAAAATCAACATGGACTTTTAGTATATGAATTAGAATTCGTTCCAGGTGAAAGTTTAGACGTTTGTTTATACAATATGAATTCTAAAAAGATAAAATTTTTTGCTAAAAAATTGGGTCAAATTATCAATGAATTATCAGTAAAAATCGTTGTAAATAAACTTGAAGAAAAAGATTTTATTTTGAAAAAATTCAATGAATTGGATTTAGAATTAAATAAAAAAAAGGATTCAACAGGGATAGGTAAAGAACTTTTTAATGAATACAGTGAAAAAATCAAAAAATTAAAAATTAAAGAATCAGATCTGGCTAATGAAGATACATTTTGCCATGGGGATTTAGCTTTAGATAATATTTTGATTACAAAAAGAAATGAAATTTATTTAATTGATCCTTTATTCAACGATTTTGAAAGTGTAATGTGGGACTATGCAAAAATTCTTCAGAGTTCTATGACGTATTGGAATTTAATAAAATATCAAAATTTTCAGTTAATTTCAAATTATAAAAAAATCATTATTGCACCTAATGAACACATTTCTATGTTCCACAAACATTTTTTAAAAAATTTGAGAGGTGTTAATCCATCAACAATTTTACTGTATTTAACAGCAACATTGGCCAGAGTTGCAAAATATGCAAAAACAGACAAACAATTATTTGCATTGATAATTATTATAAACGAGTTATTAACAGATTATTCAAATGGAAAATGTAATTTAGATGGATCTCTTAATTCCCTGCGCTGGTAAATCTTCTCGATTTAGTACTACTCGTCCCAAGTATTTACTTACAATGCCAGATGGAAAATTAATGATTCAAGCAACTGTAGAATCATTTTTACCCCATTTTGAAAAGATATTTTTTGCAGTTCTTAAAGAACATGACGAAAAATTTGATTCATCAAAAATTCTTAAAAAATTATTTCCCACATCAGAAGTAATGGTTATCGATGAAGTGACACGGGGCCAAGCAGAAACAGTTGTCAAAATGTTAAAATTTTTCAACATTACAAACTCATTTTTAGTAAAAGACTCTGACTCACACTTTGAATTTTCTTCGTCATATGAATCAGATAAAAATTATGTTTCAGTATGTAACGCAAAAAAAACACCTGAAACATTACTTTACAACAAAAGTTTTGTTGAAATCTCAAATCAAGAATATATTTTACGAACTAGTTTAGATATTATATCAAATTATTTTTCTTGTGGAGGATATTTCTTTTCAAATGCATTAGAGTTTATTGAAAATTTCCATAAATATGAAGAGATGCAAATGGAAGGAGAGTTCTTTATTGCAAATGTAATAGATGTTATGATTGATAATAATCACATATTTCATCCAAAAGAATGCACAGATCTTAAAGATTGGGGCACACTTGAGGATTGGATAAATTATAAAAAATCAAAATCATGTTATTTTTTTGACATTGATGGAGTGATATATGAAAATGGAAGTGAGTTTTGGGAACCAAAATGGGGAGAGAATAAAGTTATGGAAAAAGCTAAAAATAAAATAAATGAATTATTTGATTCAGGTAACCAAATAATCCTAACAACCAGTAGACCTGAAAGATTTAGAGAAAAAACAATTGAACAATTGAATAGAGATGAAATATCATATCATCAATTAGTGATGGGGGTTTTTCACGGGACACGTTATTTGGTTAATGATTATAGTAACACAAATCCATACCCAGTTGCAAAAGCAGTTAACACTAAACGAAATTCTTGTGATTTTGTAGAGATGATAGATTAAATCAAAAATATTTCATTAATTTATGGAAACAAGCCAAAAAGAAAAAGTCATGAACGATTTTTTAATAGGGTGCAATTAGAAAATAAAATAAATAGACGTGTTTAATTGAAGAATCATGAATCAGAAATTATTTATCATAATAGGCATTCTTTTGTTTACATTTGGTGAATTATTTGTGTCTGATGCATTTGCATACATAGATCCTGGCACGGGTAGTATGATATTACAATCTCTAATTGGAGCACTAGTAGGTGCAGGAATCATACTAAAAGTATATTGGACAAAAATAAAGTTTGCAATATTAGATCGTAAATCAAAAAAAGATTCATGAATTTCATTGGATCATTGATTCAATTGTTAATGTTTTAATCCAAAAAGATTTAGACCATAAAATTAGAAAGTTAATATTGAAATTTCCTTCATTCTCAATGGGTCAAGTTTGGAAAGAATTACAAAAGTTTGAATCATTAAATGAAAATGAATCTGCAATAGTTTTTTACGCAGAAAATAAAGCATCAATGAATCATTTTAAGACATTAATTTTTGAATTGACAGAAAAAATGAGTTTAAAAATTTGTTATGTAACATCAGTTAAAGATGATCCAATGTTAACGTCCAAAAATCAAAAAATTAAATCATTTTACATTGGGGATGGGGCAGCACGAACAAAATTCTTTTTGGCATTAAAGGCTAGAATTCTGATTATGGACATGCCAGATTTAGAAAAATTTCACATTAAACGTTCCAAAGTGCATCCAGTTCATTATATCTATATTTTTCATTCAATGTTTAGTGTGCATTCTTACCTCAGAGAAGGAGCTATAGATAATTACGATACAATTTTTTGTGTAGGAGAGCATCATGTTAATGAGATTAAAGAAACTGAGAAAGTATACAAACTAAAACCGAAAAAATTAGTTTCGTATGGATTTCCAAGATTAGATACATTAATCCAACAACAACAAAATTTCACTCAAGTAAATGTAGAATCCGAAAAATTAGTTTTAATCACTCCCTCATATGGTGAAAATAATTTACTTGAAGTGTGTGGTGTAGAATTAATTGATATTTTATTAAAATCAGATTTTAAAGTACTATTACGTCCTCATTTTAAAATTCTAAAAGAATCTGAAGAATTAATTAAAACAATAAATGAAAAATTTGGAAAAAATACCAATTTTATTTTGGAAAAGGGGGTCATTCCATCAGAATTATTTCAATCATCCATATGTATGATTTCTGATTGGTCAGGAATTTCATTAGAATATGCATTTACATTTGAACGTCCAGTAATTTTTGTGGATGTTCCAAAAAAAATTCTCAACCCTAATTCAGATAATATTTCTTTAGAACCAATAGAAATTTCAATTAGACATAAAGTGGGATATGTAATTCAGCCAACAAAAATAGAAGAAATTCCCAATCTGATAACATCATTAAATAAAAACGAAAAAAACAGTGAAAAAATCAGAGGTATACGCTCCAAAACCGTTTACAATATTGGGAAATCAGCTTTAGTAGGAGCAGAATATATTCAACAATTAAACAAAAAGTTAAGTTCGAATAATTAAAAAATATACATTATTTCATGTATTGAGTAGTTCGTGTTTCCTCATCACTAAAAACTACACCAATTGTTCTCAACATTGTTACGTTATTTTTTTGGCAGAAATCAGTTAGACTGATAATGTAATCTTTAAATTTTTCTGGACTTTCATTTTTCTTAATCAAATTTGAAAATAGATCATCATGATCTAACATTATGATTTTTTCATTTCCTAAAATATCGGTAATGTCTTTGATGTTTAATACGCCTTCAGGACTTTCAATTTTAGGTACTATGGATACATGTTTTGGAATTGAATTAATAAAAAAATTAAGATCTTGTGATGAATTGACATTTGAAATAGCAAAATATCGAATATTTTTGTTAGAATTTAGAATAGATACCAAATCATCAAAAGAATATTTGTTGTTTGGAGGTTTTGTTCTACCAATGGGTAAATCCATAAAAATCTTAGAATTCTCATGTTTTTTTAGAAGAGAATTCAATTCATCCAAAGAATTAATCCATGCAAGATTTATTCGAAAAATAGAATTTTCTGGGAGTGAAATATCATAATTTGTAAGATTTTGTGAGAAAATTCGCATATTGTGTCAAATGAAAACGGAATATATTAATGAATTTTTAATAAAATTAAAATATTAAATAAAATCCGTAACTGCATTAATGTTTAATAAATCAACTACTATTCATCCAATTCTTTTTGCAATATTTCCAATTTTGTTAATTGTTACTTCAAACCTTGACGAAGTGATTTTCAAGGATGCAGGATTTTCACTTTTAATAGTTCTAGGAATTACCGCAATTTCTTGGGTATTTCTAAATTTATTTTTTAAAAATAAATTAAAATCAGGATTGCTCGTCTCATTAGGATTAATTCTATTTTTTTCATATAGTCATTTTGTAAGAACTGCTAGTCAGATAGGTATTGATGTTAGTGCATTGCCTTTTTCACATACCACTTATGCAGTTCCATTTTATGGTATAATGTTAATTGTTGGTGTATTTACCATAATTAAAATAAAAAAGCGTTTAAAAGATGTTACAGTTTTTGCAAACATCATTGGGATCGTAATAATTGTAATGTTATTACCAAATGTTGTATCTTATTCATTAGAAAATAGCAATCTGGATACTATCAATAATGAAATAGATTATAGAATTTTATATGAACCCGAATTAAATGA
>Ga0163108_10001844_pt1 | contig 15476 bp, 16 predicted proteins | sample Fk1155metaG_FD_109644 | JGI IMG/M metagenome (GOLD analysis project Ga0163108, IMG submission 109644) | Marine microbial communities from the Central Pacific Ocean - Fk160115 155m metaG | ecosystem: Environmental > Aquatic > Marine > Oceanic > Photic zone | place: The Central Pacific Ocean...
CATATCCAGCATGGTCGCATGCAATTGTGATAGTTTTACTCATAACTAAATTTTATCTCTTTAATTATTATTTAAAAAACTTTTTTTATATTTATATAAATCACTTTTAAGTCCTGAAGCCAAGAAATACATTCCGATTACGTTAGGAAAAGCCATTGCAAAAATCATCGCGTCGGAAAAATGAATTACGCTATCTAATTCAGATGCTGCGCCAATAACAATAAAAATACAAAAAATAATTTTGTAAAAATTTTCGGCATAAATATTATTCCCTACTAAATACGTCCAAGCTTTCATGCCGTAATATGACCAGGTAATTATAGTTGAAAAAGCAAACAATATTACTGCAAATGATAATATATAAGGAAACCAACTTATGTCTTTTTTAAATGCTTGTGAAGTTAACTCAACACCTGTAATACCAGAAGAAGGATCATAAACGCCGGATATAATAATAACTAAAGCTGTCATCGTACATATTATTATTGTGTCAAAAAATGGTTCAAAAAGAGAAACAAAACCAACTGACATATGTTCGTTACTTCTAACAGCAGAATATGCTATTGGTGCAGAGCCAATTCCAGCTTCATTAGAAAAAGTTGCTCTTTGAAAACCAACAATAAGGACTCCTAAAATTCCACCCATTCCTGCTTCTGGAGTAAAAGCTTTTGTAAATATACTAGTTAAAGCACTAGGCAGCATCTCATAATTTATGATAATTATCACCAATGCTGCTAAAGAATAAATACCCCCCATAAACGGAACTACTTTTTCTGTGACTCTTGCAATACCTTTTATTCCACCAATAATCACAATACCTACTACAACTGCTAGAAAAAAACCAAATAACCATCCATAGCCATAAAAAATACTTGCTTCCCCACCAGTTGCAATAAGTAATTGTTTAAATGATTGATTGGCTTGAAACATATTACCCCCACCGAAAGAACCAAATACTGCTGCTACAGCAAAAAAAACAGCTAAAATTTTTCCTAATCCCGCGTATCCTATTTCACTAAGACCACGACTTAAGTAATACATAGGGCCTCCTGAAACTGTGCCATTACTGTTAAAAATTCTATATTTTAATCCCAAAGAACATTCAACAAATTTAGCAGCCATAGCTAAAAAACCAGCAAAGATCATCCAAAGTGTTGCTCCTGGTCCACCTAAGGATACTGCTACTGCTACCCCTGCAATGTTTCCTAAACCAACTGTTCCAGAAAGTGCAGCTGTTAGTGCTTGAAAATGTGTTACTTCGCCTTTTGCATTTTTAAATCTATTTTTAAATTTCCCAGAAATAAGATCTATTGAATGTTTGAATCCCCAAATATTTACAAATTTTAAATAAAAACTAAAAAATAATGCTGCAAGAAAAAGCCACAAAACTATTAGCTTTAATTGAGCTTCACCGTATTGAACGCTATAAAAAATTATATTAGAAACAAATTCTGATACTGGTTCAAATTTTTCATTTATTAGATGATCTATTCTCATTTAAATTTTTTTTAATCCTTCATAAATTATTTTATAAGCATATTTTAATTCATTTTTTAAAATACAATAAGGTGGCATAATATAAAAAACATTTCCCAATGGTCTTAGTAATAATCCTTTATCTAAAAAAAATTTTTTTATTTTCTCAGGGATCATTGCTTTATATCCATTTCCAAATCCCTTAATATTAAAAGCAAGAATAGTCCCGCAAATTCTAGTTTTTTCAATTGAGTTTAATTTTAATAATTTTTTTAAAAAAATACGATGTTGTTTTTCAATAATTTTTATTTTCTTAAAGATTTTTTTTGATTTAAATAAATTTAGCGAAGCAATAGAAGCTGCGCAACCAAGAGGATTAGCTGTAAAGGAATGACCATGGGCTAAGGCTTTATCAAAATTATCTCCTAGAAAATTATTATAAATTTTATTTGTAGTTATCGTAAGTGATAACGGCAGAAAACCTCCCGTTAAACCTTTTGAAAGACATATAATATCAGGCTTAGTTTTAGTTTTTTTACATGCAAAAATTTCTCCTGTTCTTCCAAAACCAGTCATTACTTCATCATAAATCAAAAGATTGTTATATTTCTTTACTAGCTTAGATAATTTTTTCATAAAAATATTTCTGCAAATGTTCATACCTCCCGATCCTTGAATTAAAGGTTCTATTATTAAACCTGCTATGTCATTATTTTTTTTAAATTCATTTTCAATTTTAAACAAAATTTCGTTTTCTTTTTCTTCTATGTTTTTATCCCCGTACCATGTAGAAGGGTAATCAAATAATTTTATTTTAAAAAATAATTCTTTAAAAACCGAGAATAAATCAGAACCGCTTCCTAGACTCATGGCGCCAACTGTGTCTCCATGATATGCATTTTTAAAAGCTATAAAAGTTTTTCTTTTTTTATTTTCGTTAAACCAATATTGATAAGCTATTTTCAATGCTACTTCTACAGCAGTTGAGCCATTATCTGAAAAAAAAACTTTTTTTAGATTTCTTGGAAGAATATTAGTAATTCTTTTAGCTAACTCTATTGCCGGATCATGGGTAAAGCCACCAAATATTACTTGTTCTAATTTTTTTGACTGTTTGTAAATAGCTTTAGCTATATAAGGATGAGAATGTCCATGAGTATTCACCCACCAAGAAGATATTAAATCAAGATAAGATTTGCCTTTATCATCTTTTAATTTTGTCATTCTTCCAGAAACTATTTTTATTGGTTCACTAGAAATTTTATGTTGTGTAAATGGATGCCAGATATATTTTTTATCTTCTTTTATTGATTTTGAATTTTTCATAGTCTGAATTCTCTAATAAATTTTTTTTTAGACAATGTTTCTATTTTTTTCTTAGTTACATTATTAATTGATGAAATTTGTCCTAAAACTTTTATATTTCCAAAGTCCTCAATTGATTTTGCATTTTGATAACCTTCTTTCTTATTTTTTATATCATTTAAAATAACTCCAAATACTTTTATTTTATTTTTTTTTAAAATTTCTAACGTCATTAATGTGTGATTAATGGTTCCTAAAATAGATTTTGAAACAACAATTACAGGAAATTTAAATTTTTTAATCAAATCAATAAGTAGGTTTTTCTTATTCAAAGGAACAAGTATGCCTCCCGCTCCTTCAATAATCAACGGTCTATCAGAGTTTGGTTTTTTTATTTTTTTCATATTAATTGAAATTTTCTCGTAATTTGATGCTAAATGAGGAGATAAGGGTTTTTTAAATGAATATATTGGTTTATGAAACCTGTTTTTTTCAATCCCTATGTTTTGTTTAATATAAAAAGTGTCGTTTTCAATAAATTTTCCAGTTTGTATTGGTTTCCAATAATCAAAATTATATTTTTTCATCAGTATGGAAGAGAAAAATGTTTTTCCAACTCCTGTATCAGTTCCAGTAATAAAAAAACCTTTTTTACTCATAATATTAAATTCTATTTTTAAACATTTTTAAGGAATTAAATAATTTTTTTATATTGTCTTGACTATGACAACTTGAAATAGATATCCTTAATCTGGAACTATTTGGTGGAACTGATGGTGGTCTTATAGGAGCAACGTAAAAACCTTTCCTTTCTAATCCTTTTGATATTGAAATTGTTTTCTTTGAATCGCCAATAATTATTGGAATTATATTAGTTTGAGAATTTCCAATATTAAAGTTTTCTTTTTTTAAGTTTCTTCTTAAATAAAATGAATTTTTAATTAACTTTTTTCTTTCATTTTTTAATTTAGATATGATTTTAATACTTGAATAAATCGAAGCTAATAAACTAAAAGGAAGGGCTGTAGAATATATAAAACTTGGGCATTTATTTATTAAAAATGATTTTAAATTCTTACTGCAACTAATATAAGCTCCAAAACTTCCAAATGCTTTGCTAAATGTACCAGTAACGCAATCTATGTCATTGCTAAATTTTAATGATAAACCAAAACCATTATTGCCATAAATTCCTGTTGCGTGAGCTTCATCTAAAAATAAAAATGAATTATATTTTTTTTTTAATTTAACAAGACCTTCAATATCAGCAAAATCTCCATCCATGCTAAAAACAGTCTCTGATAAAATAAATTTGGGATTTGATTTAAATTTATTCTTTTTTAATAAATATTCCAAATGATTCATATCGTTATGATGAAAGCGAAAAAAATTAATATTTTTATTTTTACAACCTTCGTATATACATTGATGATTCAATTTATCTGAAAATACTATTGGTTTTTTTTTAAAAATATTTGAATCAAAAATCGAAGATAAGGTGGAGTAATTTGCTAAATAGCCTGTGCTAAAAATTATAGCTGCTTCTGACTTTTTTTTTTTTGCTAGCTCGTTTTCAGTTTTTTCATGAAAATCGAAATTACCTGATACTAATCTGGATGAACCGCTGCCTATTCCATATTTTTTAATAATCTTTATTGTATCATTTTTAATTGTTTTATTTTGTGATAAGCCCAAGTAATCATTTGAAGAAAAATTCAACAAAGTTTTTTGCTTGTATTTAACCTTAATAGCATTAATCCTTGTAAGCAATTTTAAGCTTCTATCAAGGTTCTTTTTTTTTAATTCAAATATAGAATTAAAAAAAAGTTGATTAAAATTAATTTTTTTCATTTAATTTCTATGATTTTTTACAATATATATTCTATTAAAACAGTGTAATTTTTTTTATACTTTATTTTAAAGTATAAAAGAATTTTTTTGGGATCAAATTTGGGATTATGAATAAAAGATTTACTATAGGTAAATTTCCTCGAACTAGGTTGAGAAGAAATAGGCAGTTTCCTTGGTCTAGAAATTTAATATCTGAGACTGATCTTAGTGTCAATGATCTTATATTGCCTCTATTTGTTACTGAAGGCAAAAAAACTATTGAAAACATAGGCTTGTTACCTTCTGTTAAAAGATACAGTGTAGATACAATTTTAAAAAAAATTGAAGAAGTAAAAAATCTTAAGATTCCAGCAATTGCTATTTTTCCATACATTGAAAAAAAATTAAAAACATTTGATGGTAAAGAAGCTATTAACAAAAATAATCTAATTTGCAGAGCAATTAAAGAAATTAAGAAAAATTTCCCTGATATTGGGTTAATTTGTGATGTGGCACTTGATCCATATACTACGCATGGTCACGACGGAATTTTAAGGAAAAATTATATTGCAAATGATGAAACTGTTGAAGTTCTATCACATCAAGCAATTATTCAAGCAGAAGCCGGTGCGGATATTATAGCTCCTTCAGATATGATGGATGGAAGGATAGGTGTTATAAGAGACAGGTTAGATAATGAGGGTTTTAACAATACAATTATTTTATCTTATGCAGCAAAATTTGCTTCAAATTTTTATGGCCCATTCAGAGATGCTGTTGGATCTTCAAAAACATTAGGTAAAACTAATAAAAAAACTTATCAAATGAATTTTAAAAATTCAGAAGAAGCAATTAGAGAAGTTTCAATGGATATAAATGAGGGTGCGGATATAGTGATGATTAAACCTGCGTTACCTTACCTTGATATAATTACTAAAATTAAACAAAAATTTAACATTCCAATTTTTGCATATCAAGTAAGTGGTGAATTTTCAATGTTAAAATTTGGTGGAGAAAAGAAAATAATAGATTATGAAAAATGTTTGTATGAAAGCTTAATTGCTATAAAAAGATCAGGGGCATCAGCAATATTTTGTTATGGGGCAATTGATATTGCTAGAAAACTAAAAAATGAATAAACCAACAAAAATTTATAACAATCTTAATTTTCATAATGCATCGCCACGTCCATGTCCATATATTGAAGGTAAAAAAGAACATTTAATATTTACAGATTTAACTAAGTTTATAAGTAAAAAGATACTTGAAAAATTAGTTTCTGAAGGTTTTAGAAGAAGTGAAAATATATTTTATAAACCCAAATGTAAAGATTGTAATGCGTGCATATCATCTAGGGTTGTTCTAAATAATTTCATATTTTCAAAGAATTTTCAACGTATATTAAGAAAAAATCAAGATTTAAAATTCAAAATAATAAAACCAAAAACAACACTAAGTCATTATAAATTATTTAAAAATTATTTAAAATTAAGACATTCAAAAGGAGATATGATCGATATGACCTATTTGGATTTTAGAACAATGTTAGAGATATCTCCCGTTGATACAAAAATTTTTCATGTTTACAAAAATAATATTTTTTATGGAGCAATGTTATACGATGTTTATGAGAATTCATATTCAGCCAATTATTCTTTTTTTAACCCAAAATATAAAAATAGAAGTTTAGGTACTTTTTTAATTTTAAAACTTATAGAACAAGCACAAAAAGAGAAAAAAAAGTTTTTGTATTTAGGATATTATATTAAAGAGTGCAAAAAAATGTCGTATAAAATAAATTTTAAGCCAATAGAAATTCTAAAAAATCAAAAGTGGGAAAACTTTTGAAAAAAAAAAAAAATAGACGAAAGTTTTTAAAAAAAACTGCGGTTTTATCTACAGCAGCTGTGTTATCTACATTTATTCCTCGAAAACTATCTGCTAGAAAAAAATATAATTGGAAAATGGTTACAACATGGCCAAAAAACTTTCCTGGGCTTGGAACAGGTGCTGAAACTTTTGCAAATATGGTTAATGAAGCTTCAGGAGGAAGAATTAACATTACAGTTTTTGGAGCTGGCGAAATAGTTCCTGCATTTGAAGCAATGGATGCGGTATCTAGTGGCGCTATCGAAATGGGTCATGGAGGACCCTATTACTGGAAAGGTAAAGTTGAAGCTTCTCAGTATCTATCAGCTATTCCGTTTGGGCTTACTCCGCAAGAGCAAAACTCATGGTTTGAAAAAGGAGGAGGACAAGAATTAGCTGATGAAATATACAAAAAGATGGGATGTAAATTTTTTGTATGTGGAAATACTGGTCCACAAATGGGTGGATGGTTTAATAAAGAAATAAAAAAAATAGAAGACTTCAAAGGTTTAAAAATGAGAATTCCTGGGCTAGGAGGCGAAGTTATTAAAGCAGCTGGTGGAACGGTTGTTAATTTACATGGTGGAGAGTTACTAACTTCAATACAATCAGGCGCTATAGATGCGTTGGAATGGGTTGGTCCTTACAATGATTTAGCTTTTGGAATTTATAAAGCTGGAAAATATTATTATTACCCTGGTTGGCACGAACCTGGTGGAGTTTTAGATTGTTTTATAAATTTAAAAAAATGGGATTCTTTACCAATTGATTTGAAAAAAATTATAGAAATATCTTCTAAAGCAACTACACAAAAAATTACCAATGAAATGATAGCTGGAAATAATTTAGCATTACAAACACTATTAAAAAAACACAATGTTAAATTAAAAGTTTTTCCTGACGAAGTTTTAGAAAAGTTAGCTAAATTATCTGAGAAAGTAATTTCTAAACTAACATCTACAGATAACTTAAGCAAAAAAGTTTATAAAAGTATTATTAAGTTTAGAAATTTATCAATAAAAAGATCTGAAATTTCTGAGAAGAAATATCTAGATTCAAGATCTAAATTTATAGAATATGAGTGAAAAAAAATTCTTAAATAAAATAGAAGACTTTGTATTAAGCTACTGGAATGGTGAACAAAAACTTTGGAAAGCTTTTTGGCTTATGGGTTTTGTTTTTCAAATTTTATTTTTATATTTTTTATTATTTCTTTTATATATTGGGGTTCTTATTGGACTGACATGGTCTATAAAAATTACCATTTTTATAATATCAAATATATATCAAATATGGATTTTAGTTTCTGTATGGAATTGCGCTTATAATGTAGAAAATAAAAACTGGGGGCATGTTTCAAGACTAATAGTCATATTAAATATTATATTTATTTTTTTAACCTATACAGGAATATTATCATTTGATTATCAAAATATTATTCAAAAAAACCCTTAATATAACTTTTCTGGTAACCATAAAGCTAATTCCGGAAATTTAGCAATTAATAAAAGAGCAATTATTTGAATTACCACAAAAGGAAAAACTCCAATGTATATATCAGAGGTTTTAATAGAAGCTGGGGCAATCCCTCTAAAATAAAATAAAGCAAAGCCAAATGGCGGAGTTAAAAAACTTGTCTGAAGATTAACTGCAATCATGATACCGAACCAAAGAGGATTTATATCCATTTGAAGTAATATGGGCCCAATAATTGGAACAATAGTAAAAACTATTTGGATAAAATCCAAAAAGAATCCAAGAACAAAAATTAAAATCATAAGAAATAACATTGCTCCTGTGGATCCTCCAGGTATTTGTTTTATAAATGAAGTTAAAATTTCTCTCCCCTCAAGTCCTATAAAAACTAAAGAAAAAATTTTGGCGCTTATAAGTATTAAAAATATCATTGAACTAATCTTTGTTGTGTCAAAAACTCCTGTTTTTAGAACTTTTAAAGAAAAACTATTTTTAAGAATACTTAAAAGCATAGCTCCGACAGCACCAAAAGACGCAGCCTCAGTTGGAGTTGCTATACCCAATAGAATTGATCCTAGAACAAAAACAATAAGAATTATTGGTAAAAAAATTATACTTAAAGTTTTTTTTAAAGTATTTTTCTTTTTTTTATTAATTATTGGTGGAGAATATTCTGGTTTAAAATAAACTATGATGAGTTGCCATAAGCAATACAAACTTACAAGAAGAATTCCAGGTATAATTGCACCTGCAAATAAATCAATTGTTGAGATTGGATTCGATGGTATTTTACCTTGGAGTAATTGTGATTGACTATATGCTCCTTGGAGTACATCGCTTAATAATATCAATACGATAGATGGCGGTATGATTTGCCCCAATGTACCAGAAGCACATATTAATCCTGAAGCTAATTTTTTATCATATCCCCATTTAAGCATCGTTGGCAAAGTTAAAAGTCCCATTGTTACAACTGTCGCTCCTACAATGCCAGTTGAGGCTGCTAATAAAGCTCCAACAATAACAACCGTAAAACCTAACCCTCCTCTTAAATTTCCAAATAAATTTGCTACGGTTTCTAACAATTCTTCTGCAATTTTAGATTTCTCTAAAATTAAACCCATAAAGATAAATAATGGAACAGCAACCAACAATTCATTAGTCATAGTTCCAAAAATTTTTGATGGAATTAAAGCCAAAAAGTCTGCGCTTAAAAAACCAAGGGTTGTTGCAATCATAGAAAATAAAATAGCTGTACCTGCTAAAGTAAATGCAACTGGAAAACCAAATAATAAAAAAAAGAATGTGGTTGCAAACATAGAAATGCTTAATATTTGAACTGTCATACTTTAATTAAGATTTAAAAAAGATTTTTTTTTCTTTTTTATTTATTACTAAAAAACATCTTAAAATTAAGGCTATTGTTTGAATAAATAAAAAAAAACAAAATAAAATTATAGAAGTTTTATAAATATATAAAAATTTTATTCCACCGGCTTCTCTTGATTTTTCTAAGCTAAGCCAAGACTTTAATATATAGGGTATAGAATATTTGCTAACTATTAAAATAAAAGGAATAATAAAAAGGATAGAAAAAAAAATATTTACATATGCTTTATATGTTTCGCTAAATCTTCTATAAAAAATATCGACTCTTACATGTTTATCATCTTGTAAAGTATAAGCGGAAGCTAATAAAAAAACTAAACCATGCATCCAAATATACAATTCTTGCATCCAAACAAACCCTGTATTAAAAAAATATCTAAGAAGAGCGACAGAAAAAGCTGTTAAAGTAATCGCTAATATTAACCACGAAATCTTTCTTCCAATTTCTGAAGTAATATTTTCTATAAAAATAATTATTTTTTTTAAATCAGTCATTATTTTTTTAGGTTAAAATCTTTTTTCGATAAAAAGGCATTTTTTTATTATTTTTTCTTAAAAATTTATCTATAAAGAATCCTGACAATAATAAAGCTTGTTTTAATGAATCTTCATTAGGTTTTACATTTCTTTTTATTAAAAATTTTGGCAATTTGAATAATTTATCTTTGTATTTTTTGCCTTCCTCTTCTGATACTGCTTTACCAGATTTAGGTGAAATATATATAAGATTTTTTTTTTTTCCAGAAACTACACATTTTTCTAAATCGAGACCATATCCTAACTCTGATAATAAAAATAATTCCCAGTAAATATACTTTATAACCCATTCATCAGATAATAAATCTTCTATTAAATCTACAGTTTTATTATATATAACAACGTAAGGATTGTTTCTTGGTAAACTAAGATCAATTATAGAACAAACAGTAAGTAAGGTATTTAATCTATTTTGGTCATCAAAATAATTAACGCTGTTATTTTTAATTAATTCAAATCTACAATTCCACAATTGATCATCTAATCTAAAAGTAGACTTTATATAAACTTTATTTCCTATTTCATATGTTCCAAAATCTTTTTTTAATACTCCTTTTACTAGACCTGAATTTATTCCGTGATTTAAAGAAAAAAAAGTAATTAGCAAAGAACTTTCTCTATATTTTTTTTTTTTTATAATAATTCCTTCATCGTTTATTTGCATTTTATTAAAGTAATTTGTTTTTTAATATGTGTCCTACCATTTTTTTTGCAGAACTAATTTCAGCATCTTTAATTGTTTTTGCAATTGCTGAAAATCTTTTTACACCTTTTAAACAAACTTCTATTTCAAATCTTGGATTGTGAGGAGGACCTATTTTTTTTTTTAAAACATATTTAGGCAAATCTAATCCTTTTTTTTGCGCAACTTCTTGCAATAAAGATTTGGGATCCTGTGGTGGGATAATATTTTTTGAAACTTTTTTTTTCCAATGATTATAAATAAATTTTTTTGCATTATCTAAATTTGTATCTAAATATATAGCACCAATTAATGCCTCACAAACATCACTTAAAATAGATATACTTTTTTTTAATTTTAAATTTTTCTTCTCAGAATAATTAATTTTTAACATTTCTTTTACACTAATTTCATTTGCAACCTCTAACAACGCTTGTTTAGATACTAAATTAGATAATCTTTTTGATAATGCTCCTTCATTTTCATTAGGATACTTTAAAAATAAATATTCAGATAGAACAAGAGATAAAACTCTATCTCCAAGAAATTCTAATCTTTCATAATCAGTATTTGTTTTATTTTTATAACTTGAATGTGTAAAAGCTAAATCAATTAAACTTTTATTTCTAAATTTATAATTAATCTTTTTTTCAAATTCATTTATTTTCATAATAAGTATTTATTTCTTTATTAATTATTTTACCAATACGATCAAACCTTATCTTCCATTTCCAAAATTTTGTAATTCCATAATTTTTTTTGTCTATTGAAAAAAAAATAATTTCTGCCTTTCCAACCAAATTTTCAAAAGGTACATAGCCAACGTAGTTTAAAACTCTGCTATCTACAGAATTGTCTCTATTGTCACCCATCATAAAAAAATGATTATCTGGAACAGTGTAGACAATGGTGTTGTCATTAGGTCCAGCATCGCCTCTAGACTCTCTGATATAATGATGTTTCCCATTTAAAAAAGATTCAACGTAATCATGTTCATTCAAGTAATTATTTTCAAATGTGATCGATAATCTATCCTCTACTTCATTCTTAACATTTATCCTTTTAACTTTTTCTCCATTTATGTAAAGAATTCCCTCTTCTACTTGTATTTTATCTCCGGGAAATCCTATTAAAGTTTTTACATAATCGGTTCTATTATCGTTAGGTGTTTTAAAAACTACCACGTCTCCTCTTTTAGGTTCTTTTTGAAAAATTCTTTTTTTTATTAAAGGTAAAGAAAAAGGTAAAGAATGTTTGCTATAACCATATTTATATTGCGAAACAAATATAAAATCACCTATTAATAATGTCGGTATCATTGATCCTGAAGGTATTGTAAAAGGTTGAAAAAAAAATGTTCTAATAAATAATGCTATAGCGCCAGCAGATATAATTATTTTAAAAGCTTCCCACTTACTCTCACTTGTGAAGACAATATATAAAACTAAAAGTATTAATAAAATTATTGAAACTTGCATATAAAAATTATTTCTTTAGAAAACTTATAATAACATTAGAAATTACATAGTCTTTTTCGTCAGAAATTGAAACATTGATAGCTACTTTATAACCGATTGGAGTTTTTTTTCTTAAATATTTTTGGGCACGATTACTTAAATCAATAAAAGGCTTGCCATTTTTTTCATTTTTTAATGAAATATCTTTAAAAAAAATGTGTTTAGTAAATCCTGTACCTAATGCTTTTACAAAAGCCTCTTTAGTCGCAAAAGATTTAGCTAATTTATTTGCTTTAAAAATTATTTCTTTATTATTTTTTATTTCATCATCAGAAAAAACTTTTTTTACAAATAAATCTCCATATTTATTTAATACTTTTTTTACTCTTGATATTTTTAATAAGTCTATGCCAGTCCCTAAAATCATATTTATTAAGCTGATTTAAGATAAAAATTCTTTTTCCTCGAATTATCTATTATTGTTCTCATTTTTAAAATTGATTCTTTTAAACCAACAAAAACAGCTTCTCCTATTATAAAATGTCCAATATTCAGTTCGGTTATTTCAGTAATTTTTGCTATTTTTTCTACTGTTTTATAACTAATACCATGGCCGGCATGACATTCTAAGTTATTTTTTTTTGCAAAAATTGCCGATCTTTTTAATTTTTCATATTCATATTTTTTGTTCTTTTTATTATCACATAAATCGCCAGTATGAATTTCCACGGAAGAAGCTTTTAAGTCTTTACATGTAGATATTTGATTTATATTTGGATCCACAAAAACACTAACTTTTACATTATTTTTTCTTAATTTTTGAACAAAATAGGAAATTTTTTTTTTATTTTTTATTACATCCAATCCTCCTTCTGTTGTTATTTCCTTTCTTTTTTCTGGAACCAAGCAAACTCTTACTACTTTCGAAGAAATAGCAATGTTTAACATTTCTCTTGTGGGTGCCATTTCTAAATTTAAAGGTATTTTTAATTTTTTTAATAAATTTTTAATATCTATATCAGATATATGTCTTCTGTCCTCTCTTAAGTGAGCGGTTATATTATCAGCACCAGCATTTTGAGCAATTAGAGCAGCTTTTAATGGATCAGGATGCAACCCCCCTCTCGCATTTCTAATTGTTGCAACGTGATCTATATTTATTCCTAGTTTTAATCTAGAATTCATTTATTTACCTTTAATTCTATTTACAGATGAAACTGAGTCTAGTGATCTAATAGAAGCTATTATAGTGGTAAAATGGTTTAAATTTCTTACTTTAACATCTACTAACATCTCAAAAAAAGTTTTTTTTCTTGATGTTAATTTCAAATTAATAATATTACCTTTGTTATTACCTATTGCAGATGCAATTTCACCTAAACTTCCGGGTTCATTAATTACTATTATCATTATTCTACCCACATAATCCTCTAAACTAACTTTTTTACTATCCCAAGAAAGAGAGATGATGTTATTTTTTTTATATTTTCCAATTTCATTGCAATCGATCGTATGTACTGAAACTCCTTTACCTTTAATCATAATTCCTATAATTCTATCACCTGGCATCGGACAGCAGCATTTAGAATAATTGATAGCTACGCCTGGAAGTAATCCTTTTAATGGAATTGAATCTTTTTTTCTACTTTTAGTATTTTCAATATTAGATTTCTTTCTAATTTTTTTTAGAGTTGGATAAATCGCATGGACAACTTTAAGTGGATCAAAATTACCTTTTCCAATTCTAAAGTACAAATCCTCAATTGAAGATAATTTAAAATAATTTAATGTTTGTTTTAAATTAGATTCATCAAAATTTTTATTATTTTTAGAAAAAAAATGTTTAAGAATTTTTAAACCTAAAATTGAATATTCTTTATATTCCTTTGTTTTTATAAACTTTTTTATTCTACTTTTTGCTCTGGGAGTTTGAACAAAATGAGACCAATTAGGTGATGGGTTTTGTGATTTTGATTTTATTATTTCTACTTGATCGCCATTTCTCAAATAATTTTTTAAAGGTGTAATTTTACCGTTAACTTTTGCACCAGCACATATATCTCCGAGTTTCGTATGTACGGCATAAGCAAAATCTATTGGTGTAGATTTTTCAGGCAAAGCAATTAAATCTCCTTTTGGTGTAAAACAAAAAACTTGATCTTTAAACATTTCCATCTTTGTATTCTCAAGAAAATCATCAGGTTCGGATGAGGTTTCAACTATATCGACTAATTCTCTCAACCATTTATATTTTTTTCCTTCTTGTAAATTTAAATTATTTTTATATTGCCAGTGAGCTGCAACTCCTAATTCGGCTATTTTCTCCATTTCTTTTGTTCTAATTTGTATTTCAATTTTTTGACGAGCTGGACCAAAAATTGATGTGTGAATAGATTTATATCCATTTTGTTTTGGTAAACTTATATAATCTTTAAATCTGCCAGGTACTATAGGATAACTTGTATGAATTGCTTTAAGACATAAATAACACTGGTCTATATCATTTACAATTATTCTAAAAGCCATTACATCAGATAATTGCTCAAAACTAATATTTTTCTTTTTCATTTTTTTCCATATAGAAAACGGTTTTTTTTCTCTTCCAAAAATTTCTGCTTCAATATTAGATTTTTTTAATACATTCTGTAATTGTTGAATAATTAATTTAATATTACTTTTTCCTTGGGATTTAAGAAAATTTATTCTTTTTATAATTGTAGATTTAACGTCGGAATTTAACTCTCCGAAAGCTAAGTCTTCTAATTCATCCTTTATTTTCCGTATACCTATTCTATCAGCTAAAGGAGCAAAAATTTCAAGCGTTTCATTTGATATTTTTTTCTTTTTACTATCATCTTTTAAATATTTGATAGTTCTCATATTATGTAATCTGTCAGCTAATTTTACAAAAAGAACTCTAATATCTTCAGAAATTGCCAAAATAAATTTTCTTAAATTTTCTACTTGTTTATTTTTATTAGATTGTTGGAGAGTAATTTTTGATAATTTTGTTACTCCATCGACTAAATTAGCTACTTCTAGTCCAAAATTTTTTTTTAGTTCTTCTTTAGTTGCTAAAGTATCTTCAATAACATCGTGAAGTAAACCAGTTATAATTGAGTTTTCGTCTAATTTCATTTTAGCCAATATGTTAGCCACTTCAAATGGATGAGAAAAAAACGGGTCCCCAGAAGCCCTTGTTTGGCTCCCATGGGCTTTTTTTCCAAAATCATATGCTTTGTTTATGTTTTTAACATTTAGTTTTGGAAAATAATTTTTTACTTTCTCAACTAATTTTATTTGCTCACTCATTTTTTTTTTTTTTTTTTTTTTTTTTTTTTTTTTTTTTTTTTATTTTTAAATTTTTTTTTTTTTTTTTTTAAATAAAAAAAAATAATTTTTTTTTTTTAGAAAAAAAAATAATTTTTAAAAAAAAAAAAAAAATATTATTTTGG
>Ga0163108_10001845_pt1 | contig 15475 bp, 11 predicted proteins | sample Fk1155metaG_FD_109644 | JGI IMG/M metagenome (GOLD analysis project Ga0163108, IMG submission 109644) | Marine microbial communities from the Central Pacific Ocean - Fk160115 155m metaG | ecosystem: Environmental > Aquatic > Marine > Oceanic > Photic zone | place: The Central Pacific Ocean...
ACATATCCTTTTGGCAAGACAAGTTGGAGTTCCAGCTCTTGTTGTTTACTTAAATAAAGTTGATCAAGTAGACGATAAAGAAATGATAGATCTTGTTGAAGAGGAAATTAAAGAACTTTTAACGTCATATAAATTTCCGGGTGACAAAATACCAATCATTAAGGGTTCTGCTTTAGCAGCGGTAGAGGGAAAAGATGAAGCTATTGGAAAAAATTCAATTTTAGAATTAATGAAAGCCATAGATGAGCACATACCTCAACCTACAAGACCAAAGGATAAACCATTTTTAATGCCTGTGGAAGATGTATTTACTATATCTGGACGTGGTACGGTTGCAACTGGACGTGTCGAACAAGGAGTTGTTAAAACTGGTGAAGAACTTGAAATAGTAGGCATTAAAGAAACAAGAAAAACAGTTTGTACTGGCGTTGAAATGTTTAGAAAAATTTTAGACTCAGGTGAAGCTGGCGATAACATTGGTGCTTTATTAAGAGGTGTTGAAAGAGATGATGTAGAGAGAGGTCAAGTTTTATGTAAACCTGGATCAATAACTCCTCATACGAAATTTGAAGCTCAAGCATATATTTTAAAAAAAGAAGAAGGTGGAAGACATACTCCTTTCTTTACAAAATATAGACCACAGTTTTATTTTAGAACAACAGACGTTACTGGAGAAGTTGAGTTACCTGCTGGAACTGAAATGGTTATGCCTGGTGATGATGCTAAATTTACAGTGAAATTAATTACACCAATTGCAATGAATGAAAAACTTAATTTTGCAATTAGAGAAGGTGGCAGAACAGTAGGGGCTGGAGTAGTAACAAAAATTTTAGAGTAAACTCCATAGGAGTGTAGCTCAATTGGTAGAGCGCCGGTCTCCAAAACCGGAGGTTGGGGGTTCGATTCCCTCCGCTCCTGCCAATAACGTTAAAATAAATTATGATAAACCCTTTAAAATTTTTTCAGGATGTAAAACAAGAAGCATTTAAGGTTACTTGGCCTACAGGTAAAGAAACAATTCAAGGAGCTTTAATGGTAGTTGCTATGGCAATAATAGCCTCATTATTTTTTTTGTTGCTTGATCAAGTTTTAAAATTTTTGTTAGAAATGGTCCTGAAAGTGAGTTTTTAATGAAAAATTGGTACATTGTTCAATCTCATTCAAGTTTTGAAAATAAGGTTGCCAAATTAATAAAAGAAGAAGCGGAAAAAGCAAAAGTTTCTGAAAAAATTGAAGAAATTGTTGTGCCCACGCATAATGTTACTGAAGTTAAAAGAGGCAAAAGAGTTCAAAGAAAAAAAAAATATTTTCCAGGATATGTGTTAATTAAAAGTGAAATGGATAACAATATTTACCATATGATCAAAAATATAAAAAAAGTATCTGGATTTCTAGGATCAAGAGGTTCACCAATTCCTGTTTCAGACAAAGAAGTGGAAAAAATATTAGGCCAAATTAAAGATGGTGTAGTACAACCAAAATCTGCTATAGAATATAACATTGGAGAAACAGTTCAAGTTATTGACGGACCTTTTGCTTCATTTAGTGGAATGGTTGAAGATATAGATGAGGAAAAACTTAGATTAAAAGTTTCAGTATCAATTTTTGGCCGTCCTACTCCAGTAGATTTAGAATATAACCAAGTAGAAAAAGCAAGCTAATGAAAAAAAAAGAAATATCCGGATATGTAAAATTACAAATTAAAGGTGGACAGGCTAACCCAGCACCTCCTGTTGGTCCAGCTTTAGGACAAAGAGGAATAAATATAATGGAATTCTGTAAAGCTTTTAATGAAAAAACAAAATCTTTTGCAGGGAAACCTGTTCCGGTGATAATAACAGTTTATAAAGATAAAAAATTTGATTTTATTATTAAATCACCTCCAGCGTCTCATTTTATTAAAGAAGCAGTAAAATTAAAAGGTGGCTCTAGAGAACCAGGTAGAAATATAGTAGCATCAATTTCAAAAAAACAATTAGAAGAAATAGCAAAAAAAAAGATGGAAGATTTGAATGCAAATGATTTAGAGGAAGCATCAAAAATAATAGCAGGTTCTGCTAGATCAATGGGTATAGAGGTAAAAGAATAATGGTATCAAAAAGATATAAAAAATTACCTGAAAAAACAAAAGAATTACCAGTAGAAACTATTGAAAAAGTACTTTCAGCAGTTAAAGCAAATTGCACAACTAAATTTGATGAATCTGTAGATTTAAATTTTCAAATTAATAACAAGCAAAAAAAAAATGAAATCAATATTAGAACAGTTATAAATTTGCCTGGGGGCACAGGTAAAAAAGTTAAAATCGCCGTTGTATGCGAAGATGCAATAATTCAAGAAGCGAAAGATGCAGGCGCTGAAATTGTAGGAGGTGATGAACTTATTGAAAAAATAAAAGGTGGCGATTTAAATTTTGAAAAAATAATTTGCACATCTGGAATGATGATCAAACTTTCAAAACTTGGTAAAATATTAGGACCCAAAGGTTTAATGCCGAACCCAAAACTTGGCACTGTTACAAACGACATTAAAAAGGCAGTTACTGATGCTAAATCTGGACAAGTCGAAATTAGAAATGATAAAGATGGTAATATTGGATTAAGCATTGGAAAAAAATCATTTCAAGATGATCTATTATTAAAAAATTATAATGCTGTTATTGATGCTTTAGAAAAAGAAAAAGCAAATATAACAATAAAAGGCGATTTGATTAAACAAGCATTTATAACTTCTAGTATGGGAATTTCGTATAAACTAAAATTAGGAAAAAATATATAATAGTTATGATAAATAAAGATCAAAAAAAACAATATATTGATGAAATGACAACTCAGTTTGATAATTCTGAAGCTGTTATAGTCACGCATTATCAAGGTTTAACTGTTACCCAATTAGATGATTTGAGAAAAAGAATGAGAGAACATGGTGTTATATTTACGATTACCAAAAATAGAATTACTAAATTGGCTCTAGAAAAAACTAAGTGTAAAGATATATCAAAACTGTTTACTGGACCCACAGCTGTAGCTATGTCTGAAGATGCTATAATTTCTGCAAAAATATTAACAAATTTTTCTAAAGAAAATAAAAACCTTAAAATTCTTGGGGGAATTATGGGTAGTGATATTTTAGACGTTGCAGGAGTTGAAAATGTAGCAACTCTCCCTACATTAGACGAAGCTAGAGCTAAAATTGTAGGAATATTAAGATCTCCAGCACAAAAAATAGTAAGTATTTTACTTGCACCAGCGTCAAAAATCGCTATTTTAGCGCTCGAAAAATCAAAAAAATAACCAGGAACAAATAAAATTATTATGGCTGACTTAAATAAAATTATAGATGATCTATCAAGTTTGACTGTTGTTGAAGCAGCAGAACTTTCAAAACAATTAGAAGAAAAATGGGGCGTTACAGCTGCTGCTGCAGTAACAGCACCATCAGTAACTGGAGCAGCTGGAGCAGCACCGGCAGAAGAAAAGGATGAATTTACTATCATGCTAACTTCAGCAGGTGATAAAAAAATTAATGTTATCAAAGAAGTTAGAGCTATTACTGCTCTAGGTTTAAAAGAAGCTAAAGACTTAGTTGAAGGAGCACCAAAAGAAGTTAAATCAGGAGTTAATAAAAAAGAAGCAGAAGAAATTAAAGCTAAGCTTGAAGCAGCTGGAGCAAAAGTAGAACTTAAGTAATTAATTAGAAAGATTTTAATTGCTAGTTAATTTTTTAATTAGCAACAAGATATAGATGCAATTATCTTTTACTGAAAAAAAAAACATTAGAAAAAGTTTTGGCAAGCTTAAAGAAACTTTATCAATACCAAATCTTATAGAAGTTCAAAAAAATTCATATAAACAATTAACAGAATTTAAGAATGATATTGATCAACATCTTATAAAAGGATTTGATAGAGTATTTAAAAGCATTTTTCCTATTGAAGACTTGAACGATAAAGCAACATTAGAATATGTTTCTTACAAGTTAGAAAAACCTAAATTTGATGTAGATGAATGCATTACAAGAGGCTTAACCTATTCAGCCGCTCTTAAATGTACTCTGAGGTTAGTTGTATATGAAATAGATCAAGAAAATAATACTAAAGATATATTTTCAGCAAAAGAACAAGAAGTTTACATGGGAGAAGTTCCAATGATGACTCAAAGTGGAACTTTCATAACTAATGGAGTACAAAGAGTGGTAGTAAACCAAATGCATAGAAGTCCTGGAGTCTTCTTTGACCATGATAAAGGAAAATCCCATGCAAGCGGAAAGTTGCTCTTTAATTGTAGAGTAATACCCAATAGAGGTTCTTGGCTTGATTTCGAGTTTGATGTCAAAGACTTTCTGTATTTTAGAATAGACAGAAAGAAAAAAATTTTTGTATCAACGCTATTTCTTGCTTTGGGGTATACCAAAAATGATATTGTTAAAGAATTTTACGAAAAAGAAACTTATTTATTTGATGAAAAAATAAATAAATGGAAAACAAAATTTGATCCTGAAAATTATAAAGCAAAAAATTTTTCTGAAGAAGTAATAGATTCTAAAACAAAAAAAGTTGTAATTAAATTGGGTGAAAAAATTAATTACTTAACTGCAAAAAATCTTGCCAACAATGGCTTAAAAGATATTTACGTATCTAATGAATCTTTTTATGGGAAATTTCTGCATAAAAAAATTAAAGAAGAGGAAGAAACATTTAATATTGGAACGGAATTGAATGAATCAATTATTCAAAATTTTATAGAAAAGAAAATTTACACAATAGAAATTGCTAAAACAAATTCAATTACAAAAGGGCCTTATCTTTTGCAAACTATATCGAATGATAAAAATGAAAATAAAAATGACGCTATTACTGAAATTTATAAAGTTTTAAGACCAGGAGAGCCTCCAACATTAGAAATAGCAACACAAATATTTAACAACTTGTTCTTTAGTTCAGTTAGATATGATCTTTCAGATGTTGGAAGAGTTAAAATTAACTCTAGACTTAATTTAAATTGTTCAGACAAGATCACTATACTAAGAAATGATGATATATTAGCAATAATTCAAAAAATGCTAGATTTAAGGGATGGAAAAGATGAGATCGATGATATTGATCATCTTGGAAATAGAAGAGTTAGATCAGTAGGAGAATTAGTTGAAAATCAGGCGCGCATTGGCGTTTATAGAATGGAAAGAGCAATTAAAGAAAAGATGACAACATTAGATGTAGAATCAGCTATGCCTCAAGATTTAATTAATGCAAAACCTTTAACAATCTCACTTAAAGATTTTTTCGCTACATCTCAGCTATCTCAATTTATGGATCAAACAAATCCATTATCAGAAATTACTCATAAAAGAAGAGTATCAGCATTAGGACCTGGCGGATTAACTAGAGAAAGAGCTGGTTTTGAAGTTAGAGACGTTCACCCAACTCATTATGGAAGAATATGTCCAATAGAAACTCCTGAAGGACCAAATATAGGATTAATAAATAGTTTATCAACTTATTCAAAAATTAATAAATACGGATTTATAGAGAGTCCATATAAAAAAGTTGAAAATGCAATAGTTCAAGATAAAATTGAATATCTTTCAGCAATGGAAGAAACAAAATTTACAATTGCACAAGCTAATTCATTATTGGATAGTAATGGAAAATTTAAAGAACAACTTGTTTCTTGTAGACAAAATTTAAACTTCATACTCTCAAAATCCGATAACATAGATTATATTGATGTCTCTCCTAAACAACTTGTATCTGTGGCAGCATCATTGATACCATTTTTAGAAAATGACGATGCAAATAGAGCATTAATGGGATCCAATATGATGAGACAAGCAGTTCCATTGCTTAAACCTGAAGCACCATTAGTAGGTACAGGAATTGAAAGCGACGTAGCTTTAGATTCAGGCGTAACGATTGTTGCTAAAAGAAATGGTATAGTTGATAAAATAGACGGAAAAAGAATAGTAATTAAAGCGTCAAATGAAAAAGATTATTCTCAATCAGGTGTAGATATTTACAATCTTCAAAAATTTAAAAGATCTAATCAAAATACATGTATAAATCAAAAACCATTAGTTAGAGTAGGAGACAAAGTAAACTCTGGTGATATAATTGCAGATGGACCTTCAACAAAAATTGGAGAACTAGCATTAGGTAAAAATGTAACTGTAGCTTTCATGCCTTGGCAAGGATATAACTTTGAGGATTCAATTTTAATATCCGAAAGATGTGTAACAGATGATGTGTTTACATCGGTACATATAGAAGAATACGAGATTATGGCAAGAGATACCAAACTAGGAGAGGAAGATATAACCAGAGATATACCTAATGTAAATGAAGAAGCTTTAAAAAACCTAGACGAATCTGGAATAGTATATATTGGTGCTGAAGTTAAACCAGGAGATATTTTAGTAGGAAAGGTTACCCCAAAAGGAGATAGCGCTTCAGGACCAGAAGAAAAATTGTTAAGATCAATATTTGGCGAAAAAGCTATTGATGTTACAGATACATCGCTAAAAATGCCAAGTGGTAGCGGGGGAATTATCGTAGATGTGAGAGTTTTTAATAGACATGGTATTGATAAAGATGAGAGATCAATAACAATAGAAAGATCAGAAATTGAGAGCGTTCAAGAAGATAAAAAAGTTGAAGAAGAAATTTTAGAAAGAAGCATCAAACAAAGAGCTTCAACAATACTTTCAGGCACAAATTTGAATAATAAATTAAAAGACATTGAAAATGGTTCAAAATTAAATGAAGAAAATTTAAAAAATTTATTAATATCTGAATTATTTAAAATAACCACTAAAGATGAAAGAAAAAATGACGCCTTATCTCAGTTAAAGGATCAATACAACACAGCAAAAAAAGACATACAAGATCGTTTTGAAGACAAAGTGTTAAAAATTAAGCAAGGCGATGATTTGTTACCAAGTGTAATGAAAATGGTTAAAGTTTTTGTTGCTATAAAAAGAAGACTAAGACCTGGAGACAAAATGTCAGGAAGACATGGAAACAAAGGGGTTGTGAGTAAAATTGTACCTGTAGAAGATATGCCTTATAGAGAAAATGGAAAACCAGTTGATATAGTTTTAAACCCTTTGGGTGTACCTAGCAGAATGAATGTGGGTCAAATTCTAGAAACACATTTAGGTTGGTCTTGTACAGAACTTGGAGAAAAGTTGAATCAATTAGTAAATGAAAATCAAAAAAAAATTGAAAAAACAGAAAAAATTAAATCTTTTTTAAAATCTGTTTATGGTAAACAAGTTTTTGATGAAAACATAGATAAACTATCTGTTTCCGAATTTAATGATTTATGTGAAAATATTCAAAAAGGAGTTCCTATATCAACACCAGTTTTTGATGGAGCTAAAGAAAGTGATGTGACAAAAATGTTAGAATTAGCAGATCTACCAAGCTCTGGACAAACTCATTTGTGGGATGGAAGAACGGGTAAAAAATTTGATAGAGAAGTTACGGTTGGAACTATTTATATGCTTAAACTGCATCACCTAGTAGAAGACAAAATTCACGCAAGGTCTACTGGTCCGTATAGTCTGGTAACACAACAACCTCTTGGTGGCAAAGCTCAACTGGGAGGACAAAGATTTGGTGAAATGGAGGTTTGGGCACTAGAGGCGTATGGTGCATCTTATACATTACAAGAAATTTTAACAGTAAAATCTGATGATGTTGCAGGTAGAGTAAAAGTATATGAAACGATTGTGAAAGGTGAAGAAAATTTTGAATCAGGAATTCCCGAATCATTTAATGTACTGGTAAAAGAAATAAAATCTTTAGCCCTAAATGTGGAGTTAAATTAAAAATGAGCAAAGAGTTATCAGATTTATTTAAAAATTCAGAAATATCAAAATCTCAAAATTTTAATAGTATAAAAATAACATTAGCCAGCCCGGAAAAAATTAAATCATGGACCTATGGTGAAATAAAAAAACCAGAAACAATAAATTATAGAACGTTTAGACCTGAAAAAGATGGTTTATTTTGTGCTAGAATTTTTGGTCCAATTAAGGACTACGAATGTCTATGTGGTAAATACAAAAGAATGAAATTTAGAGGAATCATTTGTGAAAAATGTGGAGTAGAAGTCACTAAATCTAACGTAAGAAGAGAAAGAATGGGCCATATTAATTTAGCAACACCAGTGGCACACATATGGTTTCTTAAATCTTTACCAAGTAGAATTTCGTTAGCTGTTGATATGAAACTTAAAGAAGTTGAGAGAGTTCTGTATTTTGAAAATTTTATAGTTATTGAACCTGGATTAACTGGGCTTAAAAAAAATCAACTTCTTGGTGAAGAAGAACTAATAAAATACCAAGACGAACATGGAGAAGAATCTTTTACAGCTGGTATAGGAGCAGAAGCAATTCGTGAAATTTTAAAATCAATAAATTTAGAAGATGAAAAAAATTTGTTAATTAAAAAAATAAAAGAAACAAAATCAAAAGTTTCTGAAGAAAGATCTATAAAGAGATTGAAATTAATTGAATCATTTATCGAAACAGGAAATAAACCTGAATGGATGATTTTAACCACAGTTCCTGTAATACCGCCTGAATTAAGACCTCTAGTACCTTTAGACGGAGGACGTTTTGCTACATCTGACCTTAACGATTTATATAGAAGAGTAATAAATAGAAATAATAGACTTAAAAGATTAATGGATCTTAAAGCCCCCGATATCATTGTTAGAAATGAAAAAAGAATGCTTCAAGAATCTGTTGATGCATTGTTTGATAATGGAAGAAGAGGAAGAGTAATTACAGGAACAGGAAAAAGACCTCTAAAATCTCTTGCTGAAATGTTAAAAGGAAAACAAGGAAGATTTAGACAAAATTTGCTTGGTAAACGAGTGGATTATTCGGGTAGATCAGTAATTGTTGTTGGACCAGATCTTAAACTTCATGAATGCGGTCTACCAAAAAAAATGGCTTTAGAATTATTTAAACCTTTTTTATATGCAAGATTAAGTAAATTAGGTTTAGCAACAACAATAAAACAAGCAAAAAAACTTGTAGAAACAGAAAGAAATGAAGTATGGGATGCACTAGAATTAATTGTTAGAGAACATCCCGTTATTTTAAACAGAGCTCCAACATTACACAGATTAGGAGTCCAAGCGTTTGAACCAAAATTAATCGAAGGAAATGCTATAGAATTGCATCCTTTAACATGTGCAGCTTTTAATGCAGATTTTGATGGTGATCAAATGGCCGTTCATGTTCCATTAAGTTTAGAAGCTCAATTAGAAGCAAGAGTTTTAATGATGTCTACAAACAACATTTTAAGCCCATCAAATGGCAAGCCTATAATTGTACCAAGTCAAGATATGATTTTAGGAATATATTATTTATCACATCCCGCATATCAAACGGAAAAAATCGATGGGTATTTTGTTAATACTTCAGAAATTGAACATGCTTTAGAAACTGGACAAATAAAAGTACATTCAAGAATAGTTTCAAAATTTGAAACTGTTGATAAAAATGGAAATATAAAGTTTGAAAAACACATAAGTACAGTAGGACGTTTTCTTCTTGCTGCTTTACTACCAAATAATATTAACAATAAATTTTCTTTAGTTGATAGATTATTACCAAAAAAAATTGTATCAGAAATAATAGATCATGTATTTAGATTTTCAGGTCAAAAAAATACAGTCATCTTTTGCGATAAATTAAAAGATCTAGGTTTTAAACATGCTTTTAAAGCAGGAATTTCATTTGGTAAAGATGATTTAGTTATACCAGAAAACAAGCAGCAGTTAATAGATGAGACAAAAAAATTAATTTCTGATTACGAAAACCAATATGCCGAAGGTTTAATCACAAGAGGTGAGAAATATAATAAAGTCATTGATGCTTGGTCAAAGTGCACAGATAGAGTAGCTTCAGAAATGATGAAAAGAATTTCTGCTACTGAAATTTCAAAAGATAGTTTAAAAATTAATTCTGTATTTATGATGGCTGATAGCGGGGCAAGAGGATCTGCTGCACAAATGAAGCAACTTGCAGGGATGAGAGGACTTATTGCAAAACCATCTGGAGAAATTATAGAATCTCCAATTACATCAAATTTTAAAGAAGGCTTAACTGCATTAGAATATTTTAATTCTACGCATGGAGCCAGAAAAGGTTTGGCAGATACTGCGCTTAAAACTGCAAGCTCAGGATATTTAACCAGAAGATTGTGCGATGTTGCTCAAGATTTAACAATAACAAAAAAAGAATGTGAAAATCCAGGATTTATAAAACTTTCAGAAGTCTTAGAAGGAGGAAACATAATGGTTAGTCTTTCCGAAAGATCTCTTGGTAGAGTCATAGCTAAAGATCTAAAAAACCCACTTACAGGTGAAATAATAATTAAAAAAGAAGAAATGATTGATGAAGCGGCTTGCGAAAAAATTGATTCAGCAGGAGTTAAAATTTTAAATGTTTATTCAGTGATGACGTGTAGTTCTAAAATAGGAGTTTGTGCAAGATGTTATGGTAGAGATTTATCTAGAGGAAAAATAGTTCATGTAGGAGAAGCTATAGGAATGATTTCAGCTCAATCAATAGGAGAACCGGGCACACAGTTAACCATGAGAACTTTTCACGTTGGAGGTACAGCCTCGGTAAAACAAGAATCTCAAATTATATCAAACTCTGAAGGGAAAATTAAAATAACAAATACAAATTTACTAGAAGATTCAAAAAAGAACCTTATTGTTATGGGTAGAAATACAGAACTATCAATTGAAGATGAAAATGAATTACAAGTTGCTTCCTATAAAATTCCATATGGATCAAAATTATTTTTTCAAAATGAAGACAAAATTAAAAAAGGAATCAAAATTTGCGAATGGGACCCATATACTACGCCAGTTATAGCTGAAAAAGATGGCATAGCAAACTACGTAGATTTAATAGATGGTATTTCATTAGCAGAAACTACTGATGACGCTACAGGTATTTCAACAAAAGCTGTAGTAGATTGGAAAACTCAATCAAAAAATTCAGATTTAAAACCTAGAATCACTTTAAGAGATGAAAAGGGTAAAATAATAAAAAAAGCTGATGATAATGAAGCAAGATATTATTTAGTACCAGACTCAATTTTATCTGTTAAAGATGGACAAAAAATATCAGCAGGTGATGTAATTGCTAGACTGCCTAAAGAAACAACAAAAACAAAAGATATTACTGGAGGATTGCCTAGAGTTGCTGAATTATTTGAAGCTAGAAAAGCAAAAGATAGCGCTATCATTGCTGAAAATGATGGAAAAGTATTATTTGGAAAAGAAGTTAGAGGTAAGCAAAAAGTTACAATTGAATCTGATAGTGGTGTAACTTCAAATTATTTAATTCCTAAAGGAAAACATATAAATTTTAATGAGGGTGAAAAGATCACAAAAGGAGAATACTTACTAGACGGTCAACCTTTGCCACATGATATTTTAAGAATATTAGGTATAGAAGAATTGACTGACTATTTTGTAAATCAAGTTCAAGATGTATATAGATTACAAGGTGTAATTATTAATGATAAGCATATTGAAGTGATTTTAAGACAAATGCTTAAAAAAATTGAAATTAAAGAATCTGGTGATAGCAACTTATTACCTGGAGAAATTATAGATAGATTAAAATTTGAAGAAATAAATAAAGAACTTAAATCTGAAAATAAAAAAATTGCATTAGGAGAAAGAGTTTTAATGGGAATTACAAAAGCATCGTTACAAACTGAATCGTTTATATCAGCAGCATCATTCCAAGAAACCACCAGAGTTCTTACAGACGCTGCAATCAAAGGAAAAACTGATAAATTAATAGGTTTAAAAGAAAATGTTATTGTAGGAAGATTAGTTCCAGCAGGCACTGGTTCAATTAAAAATTTGTGGAATAAAAAAGCGTTAGAAGATGATAAAAATTTTTTATCTGAAAAAGAAAAATTAGAACCCTCAGAACATCAGATAAATCAATAAAAATAATCAATATTTAAAACTATTTTAATTTGACAAATGTAATTTCTATTGTATTTTGTCGATATTTTTGGTTGGAATGTAGTGACAAGATCACTAAACGCTGCCACAAATAACCTGTCAGTTATTTCATCAAAAATAAATAAATATAATAAAAATTTATGCCGACAATTAATCAGTTGATAAGAAAAAGTAGAACAAAGCCTTTAGTTAGAAATAAAGTACCGGCTTTACAAAAACAACCTCTCAAAAGAGGTGTTTGTGTAAAAGTTTATACAACGACTCCTAAAAAACCAAACTCTGCATTAAGAAAGGTTGCAAGAGTTAGGTTGTCAAATGGTTTTGAAGTAACAGCTTATATTCCTGGTGAAGGTCATAACTTACAAGAGCATTCTGTTGTTTTAATTAGAGGTGGTAGGGTTAAAGATCTACCTGGAGTAAGATATCATATTCTTAGAGGAAATTTAGATACACAAGGTGTAGCAAATAGAAAACAAAGAAGATCACTTTACGGTACAAAAAAAGGTAAATAAAAATGTCAAGAAAAAGAAGAGCTCCAAAAAAAATACCTATAGTAGACCCTAAGTATAAATCTGTGATTATTCCAAAGTTGATAAACTCTATTATGTATGGTGGAAAAAAAATAACAGCTGAAAAAATTGTTTATGATGCAATTGATAAAATTAAAACCAAATCAAAAGATGAACCTATATCAGTTTTTAACGATGCAATTAACAATGTAAGGCCTACAGTTGAGGTAAGATCTAGACGTGTAGGTGGAGCAACTTATCAAGTACCTGTTGAAGTTAAATCAAAAAGATCTCAAGCACTAGCATTAAGATGGATCATAGATGCATCAAGAAAAAGAAAAGATAAAAAAATGTCAGATAAACTTTTTAATGAAATTTATGACGCTTATCAAAATAAAGGATCTGCTATCAAAAAAAAAGAGGATACTCATAAAATGGCTGAATCAAATAAAGCATTTGCTCATTTTAGATGGTAATAAATTATGACTAGAACGCATACACTGGACAAGTATAGAAACATTGGAATTATGGCACATATAGATGCGGGAAAAACAACTACAACTGAAAGAATTTTGTATTACACAGGAAAAAGTCACAAAATAGGAGAAGTACATGATGGAGCGGCAACTATGGATTGGATGGAACAAGAACAAGAAAGAGGAATAACTATTACTTCAGCTGCCACTACATGTTTTTGGAATGAACATAGAATTAATATAATTGATACACCTGGCCATGTTGATTTTACAATTGAAGTTGAAAGATCTTTAAAAGTTTTAGATGGTGCAGTAGCTGTTTTTGATGGTGTAGCTGGTGTTGAACCACAATCAGAAACAGTTTGGAGACAAGCAGATAAATATAAAGTGCCAAGAATTTGTTTTGTAAACAAGCTAGATAGAACTGGTGCTGATTTTTTTAGATCTGTAGATATGATAAAGGATAGGCTTGGAGCAAAACCTTTGGTAATGCAAATACCAATAGGAATAGAGTCTTCTCTTCAAGGTGTAGTAGACCTAATAAAAATGAAATCCATTGTCTGGAAAAATGAAGATTTAGGTGCGGCATGGGAAGAAAAAAAAATTCCAGATGAATTAAAGGAAATTTGCAACAAATATCGTAAGGAACTTGTTGAAACAGCTGTAGAACAAGATGATAAATTAATGGAATTATATTTGAGTGGAGAAGAAATAAATCAAAAAGACTTAATAAAATGTGTTCGAAAAGGATGTTTGTGTTTTGATTTTGTTCCAGTTTTAACTGGCTCAGCATTTAAAAATAAAGGTGTACAACCACTATTAGATGCAGTTGTAAATTATTTACCTAGCCCAAAAGATATTGGATCTATAAAAGGCACAAAACCCGGATCTGAAGACGAAATAGAAATGAAATTTGAGGATAATGCTCCATTTTCTGCATTAGCATTCAAAGTAGCCAATGACCCTTTTGTTGGAAGTTTAACTTTTATTAGAATTTATTCAGGAACAGTAAAATCTGGAACAGGTATTTACAATACTTCTAAAGATAGAGATGAAAGAGTTGGCAGGATGCTGCTCATGCATGCAAACTCAAGAGAAGATATCAAAGAAGCTAATACTGGTGATATAGTAGCATTAGCAGGATTAAAAAATACCATAACAGGTCATACATTGGCAAATAAAGATAATCCAGTTTTATTAGAACCAATGGAATTTCCAGATCCTGTAATTGAAATTGCTGTTGAACCCAAAACAAAAGCTGATCAAGAAAAAATGGGAGAAGCTTTAGGTAGATTAGCTAAAGAAGATCCTTCGTTTAGAGTTACTTCTGATGAAGAATCGGGTCAAACAATTATAAAAGGTATGGGAGAGCTTCATCTAGATATCATAGTTGATAGAATGAAAAGAGAATTTAAAGTTGAAGCAAATGTAGGAGCTCCCCAAGTGGCTTACAGAGAAACTATACTAAATTCAGCTGAATTTGATTATATACATAAAAAACAAAGCGGTGGAGCAGGGCAATTTGCTAGAGTAAAATTATCTGTAGAACCATTAGAACCAGGAAAAGGAAGAGAAATTGAAAGTAAAATTAAAGGTGGAGCTATACCAAAAGAATTTATACCTGGAGTAGAAAAAGGAGTAGAAACTGTGGCTGACGGTGGAATTCTAGCAGGCTTCCCAATAATTGATTACAAAGTTACAATATTAGATGGTTTGCATCATGATGTTGACTCGAGCGTTCTAGCTTTTGAACTTGCTTCTAGACAATGTTTTAAAGAAGTATGTACAAGGGGAACTTTAAAATTACTTGAACCAATAATGAGAGTTGAAGTAGTAACCCCAGAAGATTACATGGGTGACGTTATTGGAGATTTAAATAGTAGAAGAGGACAGATAAATACTCAAGAACAAAGAGGTAATGCAACTGTTATCACAGCAATGGTACCATTAGCTAATATGTTTGGTTATATTAATAGTTTAAGATCTTTGTCACAAGGAAGAGCACAATACTCAATGTTTTTTGATCATTATGATAAAGTTCCACAAAATGTACAGGACGAAGTAACTAAAAAAACAGGATAATAATGGAAAAGCAAAATATAAGAATAAAACTTAGAGCTTATGATAATAAAGTTCTTGATCAATCAACTGAAGAAATAGTAAATACAGTAAAAAGAACAGGAGCAAACATAAAAGGTCCCATACCACTTCCAACAAAAATAGAAAAATACACAGTTTTAAGATCGCCACATATTGATAAAAAAAGTAGAGAACAATTTGAAACAAGAACTCATAAAAGATTAATTGATATTATAGAACCAACACCAGCTACAGTTGAAGCACTTATGAAACTAGACTTAGCATCAGGTGTTGATGTGGAGATTAAGATTTAATGAAGGAAATTGCGCTAATAGGCAAGAAAATTGGAATGTCACGTGAATTTTATAAAACGGGACAATCGGTTCCAGTGACTATATTA
>Ga0163108_10001846_pt1 | contig 15474 bp, 11 predicted proteins | sample Fk1155metaG_FD_109644 | JGI IMG/M metagenome (GOLD analysis project Ga0163108, IMG submission 109644) | Marine microbial communities from the Central Pacific Ocean - Fk160115 155m metaG | ecosystem: Environmental > Aquatic > Marine > Oceanic > Photic zone | place: The Central Pacific Ocean...
ACCGGACCAACCGTCACATCCTAGCATCAACTGCGTGACCGACGCAGTGTTGACCAATTATACTGGAGACGGCCGATTCGGCAGAAACCTGCCGAGGTTATCGGGGTTTATTCCGCCACGGCAGGCCTCGTTGGAGGGGCATGGGAACGACCGCGTGATCAGCAGCAGTAACCAATTCAAGTATCTCCACGACCCCGACGTGCAGCGGATGCTGCGGGTCAAGGAGGGTGACCAGGAGGCGTTTGCGGAACTGGTCGAGAACTACCGGGAGCGACTGATACATATTTTCTCGCACCTGGTCGGCGGCCGGGAGGCGGCCGAGGATCTGGCACAGGAGGTCTTCATGCGGATCTACCGGGCCCGCGAGAACTATCGGGCCACGGCCAAGTTTTCGACCTGGCTGTTTCGTATTGCCAACAACCTGGCCAGTAACGCACGGCGAACGGCGGGACGGCGGCGGGAGGTGACGATTGCTCCGGACGATTCCGGCCCGTTGGGATCCCGGCCGGCCGAGCAACTGCTGGCCGACAAATCATCGCTGCTGCCATCCCGGCAATTCGTCACGCGGGAGACGCGCGAGCGAGTCCGCGGCGCGGTCGAAAACCTCAACGAACGACAACGACTGGCCGTGCTGCTGCACAAGTTTGAGGGAATGAGCTACGCCGACATCGGCCTGTCAATGGACATGACACCACAGGCGGTCAAGAGCCTGCTGTCGCGGGCCCGCGAGAACCTGAAGGGCGAGTTGAAGAGATACGTCGGTAACTAGGCCATCCACCCATGACAACACCATCCGACCAGACCCCTGATCTGCCCATCGACGGGCCGAGCGAACCCGATACCGTTGCGGAAGATTCCGGATTGGATTCATTCACCGAGCCGATGGCGGTTCCGCCGGGGGATTCCGACAAGAGCCCGGTTGAGACGGGCGAAACAACGGCCGAGTTTTCTCCGCAGTGGCGCGACAACCTGGTGGCCTATCTCGACGGCGAGCTCAGCGAACAGGACATGCAGCAACTCGACGAGGTCCTCATCAGTGACCCGCTGGCACGGACCGAAGTCGATCAACTTCGCCAGACATGGGATTTGCTCGACGTGCTGCCGCGACCGGTGGTCACCGAAGAATTCTCGGCCCAGACAATGGCCGCGATCCAGGCGATCAAGCACGAGGAGCAGCCACGGACCTCCGAATGGCCCCGCCGCGGCCTGTTCGCCGCGGGGTGGCTGATTGCAGTGTCGGTTTCGGCCATCGCCGGGGTTCTGCTGGCCGATCGACTGTTGCCCGACCCCACCGATCATCTCCTGGAGCACCTCTCGGTCATCGAACGTCTCGATGTCTACAGTGAAATCGGCAATGCCGATTTCCTGCAGGCTCTTGCCAAGACCGGCCGTTTTCCTCGTGACATCGGTCCCACTGACCCCCAGGCAGGAGACCCGCCGCTGTTGCTGACGGCCGTCCCGGCTGAACAGCAGAAACGATCCGAACACGTTGCCACCCTGTCACAGGAACGTCGCAGGCAGCTGAAAAAGAACCTCGCAAGTTTCAACCAGCTTGCCGACTCGAAACGACTGGAACTGGAACGGCTCGACCAAGAGATCGTCGAGTCTTCCCGGCTCGCCACTGTCGCTCACGACTTCCACGACTGGCTGAAGACGCTTCAGCCATGGCAGCGTGATACGCTGCGCCAGACCAGCGAAAACGCCAAGAAAACCGAGTTGGCCGTATCGTATCTCGAGGCACAGATTCAGGTCCGATCCAGGCAGCCACTCAGTGGTCTGTGGTCCGGCGTCCGCAACATCGGCGGACCAAGGCTGAGTCCGGAGAACTTCACGGCTGTCATCGCGGTGATTGAAGCGCACCTGAAGGTTTCAGCCCAACAACAGGAAACGCTGAAGGGGCTGACGGGGTCGCGTCGCTCGTTGCGGGTTCTTGAACTCTCCGTCGGCGTGCCCTCGTCGCGATCAACTTCCGGGGGTCGGTCGAAACGATCCCGGTCCGGCCAACGTCCGCCCTGGCCCGGTCGGGAACTGGCCGGGGCCATTCGTGCCGCGATCAAGGATGAAGCCGTGCAGAAGTCACTGGCAAAGACGGACGAGCAGCCCCAGAGACAGGACAGGATCTACTGGCTGATCGTCCGTGGGCTCTACCAGGAATGGCTCCGCGAGTACCGGGAGGACCAGCCAAGCAACCGCCAACTCCAGGAGGTCTTCGTCGAGCTCTCGACCAAGGAGCAGGACCAGTTGATGAGATTGCCGACCGTGGAATCCCAGAAGCGACTGCGAATGCACTACTTCCGCAAGAACCAGCCCGGCGACGGCGTGAGCATGCTCCAGCGGATCTACCGGCTTGCCACCCGGATCCTGTCGCAACGCGGTGGCCGCACCGGCACTCGGTCCGGCAGCGGGAGACCTCCTTCGCGTCGTCGGCCGCCACCACCGTCTAAGGGCTCTGCCCGGCCTGGTGAAACTCGTTGACCACCTTGCCGTACACGTCGTGGTGGCGCACGGCGATAGAGGGCCGATCACCCGATCGCGACACCGTGACGCCCAGGAAACCTCCGCCGACTCGATGAAACCGCTGGACCAGCGGATCGCGACCGGGTGACCCGCCGGCGTGCTTGTCGCTGGCCGGCCCGCAGGAAAACTCCCGCAGCCCAGTCGACGGGTCAACCGACAGGTATTGCCAATGCCGGTCGCCGCAGATGACCAGGAAATTGCCGAGCTTTTCTTGCCTGGTCCAGTTCCGGAAATGGTTGCCTTCGGTCGCAAACGCCTTGTTCGAATGGTTGTCGTTTTTGCCCTTGGGACGATCGGGTCCGACGATCGGCGTCGGGCTGATGAGCACGCGAAAACTGGCATCACTGGCCAGAATCGACTTCTTCAACCAGGCCAGTTGCTCACGTCCCCAGATCGTCTTGTCCGGTCCGTCAGGCATCGTATTCGGTGACCGGAAGAGCCGTCCCTCGACCAGCCACACCTGCAGGCCACGTCCCCAGCGGACGGTGCGGTAGGTCAGTCGTCCCATCGGGACCTGCTCGCGGTAAATCGAGAACCCCTGCCGGAAGGTCAGTGGCAACATCCAGCGGGCCTGCTTGGTCGGCCAGCAATCGTCACACCAACTGTCGTGGTCATCGACTTCCCAGTAACCGGGCACGTGACGATGGAAGGCGACGTGACGTGGCAGCGAGTACATGCGATGCCAGTGATAACGCGCCAGGGCAACAGTCCGCGCCCGCGGTGCCTCGCTGTCGAGATAGACGGTGTCACCGGTTGGGACAATGAAACGGGGTTTGAGCTTCGCCATCGCCGGGTAGATGTGGTACCCGGCGGGATGATCGAGGTCCCAGTAGGACTGACCGGTGACGACGGTGAACGTCGTGTCCTGCCAGGTAGCAGCCGACGGCGGGGTCTGGAACGACCCGTCGGCAGTCGCGGTGACCTTTGACCGGGAGTCATCACGTGCCTCGACTACCACCTGGTATCCACGTCCCGGTTCCAGTCCCTCGAGTTGAAACTGGTGCACGAAGTCGCCGGCAGCCGTCACACCGACCCAGGAGGTGGTCCGCCGTGGCGATTTCCGGTCCCGGGGTCGCCAGTGCAACCGAACCTCGCCGGCAGCACCGGTGATCTCACCCTGTCGATCGGCCACGGCGATCGGCGACCGGACATAGTCGGTGACCCGCCGGGTCCGTTTTTTCGGCTCACGGTGTCCGTCCCGGTTGCGATCACGGGTCGCGGTGATCCGGGTCCAGACAATCGCCGTCGTCTGATTCACTTCGCCGACCCGCAGGCCCATTCCCAGGTGGGCGGCGTTCACCGAAGCCGTTCCCGCCACCAACAACACTGCCAGGCAGCAGACAATTCTCGCCGATCGTGACATCGTGACCCTCTCGTGGCATCCGGCCATCGGTTGCCGCTGGTGTGCCCGGAGCCCCTGGTGGCCCCGGTTCTTTCCTGCCCGGGACGACAACACCCGGCCCTGACTGGCAGGACCGGGTGTCGCGTGGTCGGTGCATCCGTTTGAGCAACTCAGACGTTTTTCAGTCCGACGTTGATATAGGAGTGCACGTGCGGTGCGCCGCGGAAGTACGACACGAAGGTCGGACCTTCCAGTCGCCACACGTCCCAGATCTTGTCGTTGCCGAGATCTTCGGCGGGGTAGAAGGCCATGTTGAGCTTCGCTGTGCCGCCACCAGCGTCAAGCACCTTCAGGGCCTCGTCGATGTCTTCCTTACGGTAAGGCGACAGCACGGCCTTGATCGTCGACCGGACCAGTTTCTGCTGGTCCTTGGAGAGTTCACCCACGGAGATCCCGGGGAATTTTCCTTTCTTGCCCTGCAGCAGCACGGCGGTCTCTTCGGGGTTCTTGCCCACCGTTGCGGCCTTGACCTGCTTGGCGTCCAGGGCCTTGAAGACCTTGTCGGCCGCCTGGGTCTGGTAGTAGTACAGTTGCTTTTTCGGATCGCTGACACCGTGCCCGTAGACGATCGGGCCGCCGAAGGCCACACCGCCGACACTGTTGCCGTCGGCTCTGAGCGTCAGGTGACGCCCGGTCAGTTCGAACTCGAAGCCGCCCTTGCCGGGCTTGCCGAACAGCGCGATGTGGTACTCGCTGAAGCCACCCTTGTCGTCTTCCATCTGCTGCATCGCACGATCGTAGCCGTCTTCGCTGGTGAGGCCCTTGACGACCTTGTCGATCAACACGCGTTGCGCGGCGGTGTAGAAATCACTGCCGATTGTCGGCTTGGTGATCGCCCAGTTGGGATGGATCTTTTTCCGCAGCGGATGATTGAACGGGAAGGCGATGGCCTTCTTCTGGGCTGCGGTCAACGAAGCGTAAAGTTGTCCGGCGACGGTTTCGGCATCGCTTTTCGCGGTGGGCGCCGCCTGCGCTGTACCCAGCAATCCAGTGGCTCCGACGGCCAAAGCGCTGCCACCAAGAGTCCTGACGAAATCACGGCGCGACAGATCGCCGCAGCCGGAACAGGCCGGAATGTGTTCGTATGTCATGGCGAATTCTCCCTGGTACTGATGTGAGTTCAACTCGGAGATCGACCCAACGACTGGGCACCGACAGCCTACCCACCGGCAATCACGCGGGCAACAACAACGGACCAAGAAGTTTCATCGACGAGAATTCGGCACGGCGGCCGGAGATGCCGTGACCATTCTGCACCGGAATCGTCTTGCCTGGCCGCCATCGTGTTCCGTGGCATACAGACCCGGCCAACGGTTACAGTACGATCGCACGCACGATCTGCCTCACCGGAGCCATCCCATGATGCCTGTCGTCTCCACGATCCGCCGTTTGCTGCTGTCCTCGTTGCTCCTGGGCCTGTCAACGGCAGCCCTGCCGGCCGCCAACGGGCCGCCCTTGCCGGGCACTGCCCCGTTGACGATCGCTGGACCACTTGACGTGGTGATGGTCGACGGGATCAACCGGTTTGCCCTGCGTGAACTGGCCCGGACCCCATCCGTCCGAGCGACTCACTGGAAGCAGGACTTCTCCAGCCAGGCAGCGTACGCCAAGAGCGTGGCCGGCAACCGGGCCCGGTTGAAGACGATCATCGGTGCCGTCGATCCCCGGATCGCCTCAACCGACATCCAGCTCGTCGCAACCATCGACCGGCCGTCACGTCTGGGCGGCACAAAGGCCTGGTCGGCTCATCGCGCCCGCTGGGATGTCCTCGACGGTGTCACCGCCCGGGGGCTCGTGCTGATCCCGACCGGCAAGCCCGTCGCCAACGTGATCGCCCTTCCCGACGCTGACTGGACCCCCGAGCAGTTCTGTGGCCTGGCCCCTGGGGTGCCGGCCCAGGCCCAACTGGCCCGTCGCCTGGTCGAAAACGGTTGCCGGGTGATCGTGCCCACGCTGATCAGTCGCGACAGCACCTTCTCGGGCGACCCCCGCGTCCGCTTCACCAACCAGCCTCACCGCGAGTTCATCTACCGGATGGCCTTTGAACTGGGCCGCCACGTCATCGGCTACGAGGTACAGAAGGTCCAGGCGGCGATCGACGCGCTGGCGGGCGAGAACCAGCTGCCCACCGGCGTCGTCGGCCTCGGCGAGGGTGGCCTGTTGGCGTTGTTCGCGTCGGCCGTCGACACCCGGATCGACGCGACGATGGTCTGCGGGTACTTCGACCAGCGCGAAGACGTGTGGGAGGAGCCGATCTACCGAAACGTCTGGAGCCAGCTGACCGAGTTCGGTGATGCCGAGCTGGCCGGGCTGATCGCACCGCGACCCCTGGTGATCGAAGCCTGCGCGGTCCCCGAGGTCTCCGGTCCGCCGGCTGCCGGCAAGGGCCGCGGCGGCGGGGCGGCGCCGGGTTTCATCGAGCACTGCACGCTGGGACAGGTCCGCGCCGAGTTCGATCGTGCGGCGAGAATCTACGGGAAACTCAAAGCCGACTCGCGGATCGCCCTGGTCGCTTCGGGCGAAGGCGCCAGCACGGGCGGGACGACCGAGGCACTGGCGCTGGTGTTGGCCGGGCTCGGTCGCAAGGCCGCCGTCAGCGGACCGGGACCGGCTCCCACCGTCGAGGGAGACCTGCCCGACGCCGCCCGCCGGCAGGGTCAACAAGTCGGCGAACTGGTCGCCTTCACCCAGGTGCTGCTGCGGCGATGTGCCAAGCTCCGCGACAAGCGATGGAGCGGAGCCGATCGGACCAGCCTGGCCACCTGGGCCAAGACCGCCGAATCGTATCGCGACATGGTCTACGACGAGTTGATCGGCAGGCTCCCCGAGCCGACGATACCGCCCAACGTCCGTACCCGGCAGGTTCTCGACACCAAGGACTACCGCGGTTTCGAGGTGGTGATCGATGTCTATCGTGATGTGATCGCCAGCGGCATCCTGCTGCTGCCCAAGGACATAAAGCCCGGTGAAAAACGGCCGGTGGTCGTCTGCCAGCACGGGCTGGAGGGTGTACCGATGGACACGATCACCACCAGCGGCAACGGGTTCCGCTACTACAAGTCCTTCGCGGCGGAACTGGCCAAGCGGGGCTTTATCACTTACGCCCCGCAAAATCCCTACCGCGGCCGCGACCGCTTCCGATCGATCCAGCGCAAGAGCAACCCGCTGAAGCGGTCGCTGTTCAGCTACATCATCCCGCAGCACAAGCGAACGCTGACCTGGTTGAGCAGCCTGCCGAACGTCGATCCCCAGCGGATTGGTTTTTACGGGCTGTCCTACGGCGGCAAGACGGCCGTGCGGGTCCCGCCGATGCTGAAACAATACGCCCTCTCGATCTGCTCGGCCGACTTCAACGAGTGGGTCGTCAAGAACACCAGCAGCGAGGACGGGTACAGCTACGTGTTCACCGGGGAATACGAGATCTTTGAATGGAACATGGGTCACGTGGCCAACTACGCGGAACTCTCGAACCTGATGACCCCGCGGCCGTTCATGGTCGAACGGGGCCACCATGACGGCGTGGCTCCCGACGAGTGGGTCGGCTGGGAATTCGCCAAGGTCAAACGTCACTACGACCTGATCGGGATCGGCGACAGGACCGAGATGGAGGTCTTCACCGGTCCGCACACGATCAACGGCCGAGGGACGTTCGATTTCCTGCACCGCCACCTGAAGTGGCCGGTTCGCACCACCGGAAAGACGAAAAAAAAGGACTAGCCGGCCTGTTGCGGTTGTTCAGTCCAGATCCTCGCCAGTGAAGATCCTCTGGTAACTGGCATAACGGGAGGCATGGATCAGGTCGACGGCAGCGGCCTGCTTGACCGCACACCCCTCCTCGTGCGTGTGCGAGCAATCCGGGAAGTGGCACAACGCCACGAACGGCCGGAACTCGACGAAAAAACCCTCGACCTCCTCGGGGATCACGTCCCACAACGCCATTTGTCGGATGCCCGGCGTGTCGACGACGAAACCGCCGGAATCGAATTCGATCAACCGCGTCCGCCGGGTGACGTGACGCCCCTTCCCGGTGCCCTCGCTGATCTCCCCGGTCTGCAGTTTCAGACCCGGCTGCAGGGCATTCAGCAACGACGACTTGCCGACACCGCTTTGCCCGGCGAAAACGGTTTCGCGGTTGTCGAGCAGATTCCGCAACCGATTGATCCCCTCGCCGGTCTCGGCACTGGTCAGGGCCACCTCGTAACCGAGCCGGGCGTAAAGTCCCGACCAGCCGACCAGGTCAACCGGATCAACCAGATCGATCTTGTTGAAGCAAACGACCGCACCGATCTCACCCTGCTCGGCACTGACGAGAAACCGGTCGATGAGCACCGGTTTCAGGTTGTCGGCGGGGACGACGATGACCAGTTGATCGACATTGGAAACCAGCACGTGTTCTCGACGGCGGCTTCCCCGCGAGAGAATCCCTCGCCGGGGCTCGACCCGCTCGATGACGCCGGTCTGGTCCCCGTCGACGGCCACCAACACACGGTCCCCGGTCACGACGGCGTTGCGCTGATCGCGGGCAAGTGAACGGACCAGCTTGCGGACGGTGCACTCCAGCAGTCGACCATCGTCGAGCTGGACACGGGAGGTTTGGCCGATCGCGCTGAGCACCCGTCCGGGATGGCAACGGGACTCGTCGATGTCGATCTGCAGATCACCGGTCGCATTTTCGGACGCAATCACCGTGCGGTAGCGACTCGTCTCGCCCTTGCCCGACACCCGTTCCCCGGCCGCGATGTCCTCGACCCGCTCGGGATCGTGCCGGACCTGCTGGGTCAGGTTGCCGCGGCGGGCCCGCTTACCCCGGTTCTTCCTCAGCGCCACGCGGACCTTGCGTTTCTGCTTTTTCTTGCCCATGTGATCCCGTACCCGACACATTCACCTTGCAGAAAACTGTAGCGCCGCGGCCACGACGGGTCAAATCGAGAGACCCGGCCGATCCCGCCACGGTTGCCCTCGTCCGATCATGGCCTGTCCTGTTTGATCACATCGGGAGCATCGAACCACTATAATGATCTGCGAGGGGTCGGAGAGGGCCGAGTGGTCGCTGCGCGGGTGCTTTTCGGAGTGCGTCGCGTGGAGGAAAGTCCGGGCTCCACAGGACACGGTGGTGGGTAACGCCCACCGTCCGCAAGGACAGGGAAAGTGCCACAGAGAACAGACCGCCGATCGGGGGTCCGCCAGGATCCCAGGAGGCAAGGGTGAAACGGTGCGGTAAGAGCGCACCAGCAGGCCGGGTGACCGGCCTGGCTCGGTAAACCCCACTGGGAGCAAGATCAAGCAGGGAGCCTTGTTGGACTGGTCCGGTCCGCCGTGACTCCCGGGTCGATCGCACGAGGCGACGGGCAACCGTCGTCCCAGAGAAATGACCACTCTCGACACAACCCGGCTTACAGGCCCTCTCCGTCCCCCTCGTTTTTTCAGCCGTCCTTTTCCTCTTGCCCCCGCGTCAACCGACCTGCTATCACCCGCGCGCTGAAGAGGTCGAGCGTCTTTGCTGCGAGAGCACGTGATGAATTGCCGTTTGAGTCGCTGCCTGGTCTGCCTGGCCATTGCCACTGCCGGCTGCCATGTCGGCAACTTCTCGGCCTCGATCGACAGCAACACGCTGCTGCCCCGGGTGGAGTTTTCCGCTGTTCCCGAGCAATGGGAACCCGAAATCGAAAATTCCACCGCCGACGGCGAAAAAACCGCGCCAACGGCCGCGGCCGGATAACCGGGCGGCAGCATTGCCCGCTGTGGCGGTGATTTCCGGACCTCGACGTTTTGAATTGACGCTCGAGGGCCGCTCACTACAATCGATGCCGCACCTTGTGAATCGGCATCCTGGAGCCTCGCGGCCGTGCAAATCGAAGTTACCCGCCATCATGGCGAATTGGCCAATGACGTCCGGCCGTTGATCGTCGGGAAAGCCGAGGAGCTTCGGCACCTGCCTGAACCGGTCGCGGCAATCCAGGCGACCGTTGACATGGTACAGCTCCGGGGCGTCGAAGGTGGATCTGACGACCGCCCGCTACCGAAACCCGATCCCGCTGACGACCACGTCGGTAAATGACCCCTGGCAACGACAACACGGAGCGATCGATGCTGTTGACGGACTTTGTCGTCTCCGATGCCATCCTGCCCAACCTCGACGCCGACACCAAGGACGCGGCAATTCGCGGCATGGTCGAGAGTCTTTCGGGGGCAGGCCGAATTCCGGCGGCCGACAGCGAGGGGATCATCACTTCGATCCTCAAGCGGGAAGAACTCGGATCGACCGGAATCGGTAACGGCGTGGCGGTTCCGCACACCAAACATCCTGCTGTTGATCAACTGACCGCGACAGTCGCCCTCTCAAACCGGGGTGTTGACTTCGCCAGCCTCGACGGCGAAGCTGTTCATATTCTCTTTCTGCTCATCTCTCCTCCCGATCTGCCCGGCGATCACCTTCGTGGTCTCGAGAGCATCTCCCGACACCTGCGCAATCCCAATTTCTGCAACTTTCTCCGACAGGCCCAGTCGTGTGAAGAAGTTGTCGAACTGCTGCAGGAGGCCGACAACAACCAGTTGGGCTGAAGTGAATCCCGGGAAAACTCACGACAACTCCTTTTCGGCGGTTGCCTGCCAGAGACCCGGTTTTCTCGCCTGACCAAGCGATCGATTCCGCGACAACCAGAATTGACAGCCCGTGACTTCGGAATCCGCTGTGAACCGGTTTCCAGCATCGACTGACCACCCGACCCGACTCATGAACCAAACGGCCCAGCAAACCGTCCGCGTTGACCTCGAACAGGGACTGCACATGGTCCCCTGCTCGCTGATCGCTCGTACGGCCGAAAGGTTCCCCTGCGAGATCCACATTCAGAAAGAGGACCGGTCAGCCGATGCCAAAACGATGCTCGACTTGCTGACACTCTCGGCCGAAAACGGCAGCATGCTGGTGCTGCAGGCCAGCGGAGAGGAAGCCCGCGCGGCCGTCGATGCCCTGGCGAGACTCTTTGAATCCAACTTCAGCGACACGGATCCCGGTTCGAATTGCTGAAGCCCGGGAAGGTGGATTCTGCGATGCATGTCAAACACGGGATCGCCGTTTCCCCGGGCGTCGTCACCGGTGAGGTGCTCGTGCTGGGCACCGAGGACTTCCGGATTCCCCAGCGGTTCGTCTCGATCGACGCCGTCGAAAGTGAACTGGGGAGATTTCGCAACACGCTGGAGACGGTCTGGAGCGAGATCAAGGAGAACGAACGACTGGCCAGTGACCGCCTCGGAGACCAGTTCGGAGCGATCTTCGGGGCCCACCTGCAGATGGCCAGGGACCCGAAGCTGATCGCGGAAATCGAACAGCTCATCAGCGAGAGAAGTTTCTCGCCCGAGTACGCCTGCAGCCGGGTGCTGCGACGTTTTGCCGGCGAACTGCAGAACCTCGGCAACCAATACCACGCCGAACGGGCCGTCGATATCTTCGACCTGGAGAAACGGATTCTCCGCCACCTGCTCGGCCAACGCCGCGAGGAACTGGTTCACCTGACGGCCCCGGTCATTGTCCTCGCCCACAACCTCACCCCCAGCGAAACCGCCAGCCTGGACCGGAAGTTCGTTCTTGGCTTTGCCACCGAGGTGGGGGGCCGCACCAGCCACACGGCGATCCTGGCCGGGGCACTGGAAATCCCCGCCGTCGTTGGACTCGGTCACTTCCTGGCCGATGTCTCCGGCGGCGAAATGGTGATCATTGATGGAAATCACGGCGAGGTGATACTGGATCCGGACGAGGAGACCCTGGCGCAATACCGGGAACTCGAGCAACAGGTCCACTCGGTCTCGGAACGACTCGCCTCGCTGAAGACACTTCCTGCCGAGACCATCGACGGCACGCGCATCGCCCTGTGGGGGAACATCGAGTTTCCCGAGGAAGCCGAGGTCTGCCAGGGACATGGAGCCGAGGGCATCGGGTTGTATCGCACCGAGTTTCTCTACCTGGAAACCAACCAGATCCCGTCCGAGGAAGACCATTACCAGGCCTACCGCCAGGTGATCTCGGCCTACCCTGATCATCCGGTGACGATCCGCACCCTGGATATCGGAGCAGACAAGGTGCCCGAGACTCACGACGAGATCGGTGACGACATCGTCAATCCCGTCCTCGGACTCCGTAGTGTCCGCCTTTCGCTGCACAACCTCCCACTGTTCAAGATCCAGTTGCGGGCCATCCTGAGGGCGGCCGTGGACGGGGATGTCCGCGTGATGTTCCCGTTGGTCAGCAACCTGCTGGAACTGCGGCAGGCCCGGATGATCCTGAGCGATGTCATGGATGACCTGGAAGAACAGCAGATACCATTTCGCCGAGACGTCCCAGTTGGTATCATGGTTGAGGTACCCGCAGCGGTGATGCTGGCCGAGGAATTCGCCCGCGAGGTCGATTTTTTCTCGATCGGTACCAATGACCTGATCCAATACACTTTGGCGGTCGACCGGGCGGATCCGAGTGTCGCGGCCCTCTACAGGCCCGGTGACCCTTCGATCCTCCGCCTGATCCGAGCCGTTATTATTGCTGCTGCGAAATACGATGTGCCGGTTACCGTTTGTGGCCAGATGAGCTCCGATCCGATGTTCATCCCGCTGCTGGTCGGCATGGGAATCCGAAAATTCAGTTCGACGCCTCACGCGATCCCCGAACTCAAGGAAGTCATCCGTAACCTGACGATCGAGCAGGCCGAGCAGATCGCTGAACACGCCGAATCGCTCGACCTCGCCCGGGACGTCGAAAACTACCTCCGCGGTGAACTCAACCGTATCTGCCCCGACCTGGTGTTCTGACAAACACCGCGGGACGAAAACGACGAGCAACGCCGACAGGACAAATCCGACACGTGGTCACACGAATCACACGAAACATCACTAGACAACTCAGGGTGCGACAGCGCGACGTCACCAATCCGGTGTCCGTCCCCGCGTCCCGGCAGCTCCCGGCTCAATCCGAGACCGGTTGGAGTGCTGCGGGATCGCCGTGCATCGCGACAGCGGACTCGCCATCGTGGCCGACGTCCCTGGCCCGCCAACCAAGGAACAACGATGAACAGCGAAAAGACAGAGAGCCCCGAGACGGGAATCAACCCGAACATCGATGCTGTCCCGGCAGCGAATCCCGCTGCCGGCAACGGTGACGACAACGCCACCGGCCCGGCAACCCCGGCCGAAACCCCGCCACCCGAGGCCGCCAGCGACGCGGGCAGCGGTCCCGCTGAGGAAAAGAAACGCGGCCGCAGGGGTCGCGGCGGCAAACGCCGGTCGAACAAGAGCAAGAGCGGCGGCGGCGGCGGCGACGGCGTGAAGGAGGACGGCAGGGGCGGCAAGAGTGTCAGCATCAAGAAGGAAATGCTGATCAACGCATTGCAGCCCGAAGAGAGTCGGATTGCGATCATCGAGAACGACGTACTCGAAGAATTGTACGTCGAACGCAACAGCCTCGAGAACTGCGTCGCCAACATCTACAAGGGCCGGGTCGTCAACATCGAACCGTCGATCCAGGCCGCCTTCGTCGATTTCGGCATCGGCCGCAACGGATTTCTGCATGTCAGCGATGTCGAATACCAGTACTACAAGCACCTGTTGACCGAGGAAGAACAGGCCGCCAGGGATGGTGGACGTGGTCGCGGCGCGGCGGGCAACGACCGCGGCCAGCGAAACAAGCCGCCGATCCAGAAGATCCTCCAACGGGGCAGCGAGGTCGTTGTCCAGGTGATCAAGGAGGGAATCGGCACCAAGGGCCCCACACTCTCAACCTACATCTCGATTCCCGGCCGCTACCTCGTACTGATGCCGGCGTTGGGCCGCGTCGGGGTCAGTCGCAAGATCGAGGATGACGATCTGCGCAGGAAACTCCGCCGCAGCATGAACGAGCTGGAACCACCGCCGGGGCTGGGATTCATCATCCGCACCGCCGGTTCGGATCGCACCAAACGCGACCTGCAGCGCGACATGAACTACCTGGTTCGCCTCTGGAAAGTCCTCGTCAATCGGATCAGCTCCACCCAGACTCCGGCGGCGATCTACGAGGACAGCGACATGGTCATCCGCACGATTCGCGACATCTACGACAGCGAGATCGAGACCGTCTGGATCGACGAGAAAGCCGCGTTCGAACGGGCGTGCGAGTTCATGAAAATCTGCATGCCCCGACAGGTCAACCGGGTGAGGTTCTACGAGAACAGCGAACCGATTTTCCAGAAATGGAAGATCGAGGAAGAGATCGTGGCGATCCAGGACCGCACGGTAACGCTCAAGGGCGGCGGCTCGATCGTCATCGACCAGACCGAAGCACTCGTGGCCATCGACGTCAACAGCGGCAGTTTCCGCACCAACGACGACGCCGAGAAGAGCGCCTACAAGCTCAACCTCAAGGCCGCCGACGAGATCTGCCGCCAGATCCGGCTCAGGGATCTCGGCGGTGTCATTGTCAACGATTTCATTGACATGCGTGAAGAGAAACACCGTCGCGGCGTCGAGAAGTCGCTGCGGGACGCGTTCAAACGCGACCGGGCCCGCACCAAAGTCCTCAAGATCAGCCCCTTCGGCCTGGTCGAAATGACACGCCAGCGAATTCGCCCCTCACTGAAACGCAGTGTCTACGAAGACTGCCCGTGCTGCGACGGGGCGGGGCTGGTCAAGACCGCCGAGAGCGTTGCGATCGAAGTGATGCGGCTGGTCACCAGCAATGCCAACCGACAAAAAGTCCGAACACTGAAGGTCGAGGTCCACGACCGCGTCGGCGAATTTCTCAACAACCGCAAGCGGCGGATCCTCAACCAACTCGAAGAACAATGCAACGCCACCGTCTCGATCAACACGCTCAGCGATTGCTCACCCAACCACCTCGTGCTGACCTGCCAGGACGATAACGGAAATACCGTGAGAATTTCTCAACCCGGTGGCTCGAAATCCCGGAATTGACCATCTACAATCGCCGATTCTCGATTGCCCGATGTCAACACGTTGCGACACGGAAACTCTGCCATGTTCGCAGTCATCTCTGATGGAAATCGCCAGTACCGGGTTTCGCCCGGTGACGAGCTGACCATCGACTACCGTTCCAGTTCCGAACCCGGACAAACGATCCAGTTCGATCATGTCCTGCTTGCCAACGGCGGCGGAACCAGCGCCATCGGCAAACCGGCCATCGATGGAGCCACCGTCGAAGCCGAGGTCATTGAAACTGAGGTCAAGGGACCCAAGCTCGAGATCCAAAAGATCCGCCGCCGGAAGAACTCGCGGCGACATACCGGACACCGACAAAAATATACGGCGATCCGGATCACCGATATCAGCGTCCCCGGACTGGAAATCGTCGAAACTCCGGAACCGGAACCGGAACCGGAACCCGAACCCGAGGCCACTCCCGAGCCGGAAACCGGGAGCAATGACGAATCCGCGGATGCTGCTACCGAGGATGCTGCTACCGAGGATGCTGCTACCGAGGATGCTGCTACCGAGGATGCTGCTACCGAGGATGCTGCTACCGAGGACGAAGCTACCGAGGACGAAGCTGCCGAGGACGAAGCTGCCGAGGACAAAGC
>Ga0163108_10001847_pt1 | contig 15471 bp, 13 predicted proteins | sample Fk1155metaG_FD_109644 | JGI IMG/M metagenome (GOLD analysis project Ga0163108, IMG submission 109644) | Marine microbial communities from the Central Pacific Ocean - Fk160115 155m metaG | ecosystem: Environmental > Aquatic > Marine > Oceanic > Photic zone | place: The Central Pacific Ocean...
GCCGAGGGACCCCGTGCTCTGGTGGATCGCGGTCTGGCGACGGTCGAGGACGTCGAGATGACCGAGGCGGGTGGTCGCTTGGAAGGGGCTGATCCCGATCGCGTCAGCCAGCGGGCCCTCGCTCGCGGTGCCAACCAGTGTGGCACGCTCGGGGCGGGCAACCACTTCCTGGAAGTCCAGGTGGTTGACGACATAGTCGATGAATTCGCCGCCGCCGCCATGGGACTGCAGCGCGGCCAGGTCTGCGTCATGATTCATTCGGGATCCCGTGGCCTGGGATACCAGGTCTGTGACGACGCGCTGCGGGACCTGAGAGGAGTCCCCGAAAAGTACGGGATCGAGCTTCCCGATCGTCAACTTGCCTGTGCCCCGGTGCTCAGCCCCGAGGGCCAAGCCTACGTGGGCGCGATGCGGGCGGCGGCCAACTACGCCTGGTGCAATCGACAGCTGCTGATGTGGCAGGCCCGCGAGGCGTTTGCTCGTGTCCTGGGAACCGGTTGGCAGGATCTCGGGATGGAACTCGTCTACGACGTTGCACACAACATCGCGAAGTGCGAAGAGCATCTGATTGCCGGAAAACCACGACAGGTCTGGGTTCATCGCAAGGGAGCGACCCGTGCCTTCCCCTCCGGCCACGCCGAGATTCCCGAGAAGTACCGGCATGTCGGCCAACCGGTCCTGATTCCCGGTGACATGGGACGGGCCAGTTGGGTACTGGTGGGGCAACCCGGCAGCATGCAGCGTTCCTTCGGGACCACCTGTCATGGCGCCGGCCGCCGGATGAGCCGGACGCGGGCGGTCAAGCATGCCGCGGGACGGCGGATTGATCGCGAGCTGCTGCGACGCGGTGTCGTGGTCCGGGCACACAGTCGACGCGGACTTGCCGAGGAACAACCCGACGCGTACAAGGACGTCGACCAGGTCGTCGATGTGGTCGCTGCCGCCGGATTGTCCGGGAAGGTCGCACGGATGAGACCGGTGGGCGTGATCAAGGGCTAGGGCCCGGTTATGCTCTGGTCGTTGGAGAGAGTCGCAGCAAGGGGAGGCGTGATGGATCTGGCATCGATTATCGCCGTCGGTGCCGGCCTGGTGGTCGGGGCCGTTCTGGCGTGGATCGTCGCTGGTCTGCGTTGGAAACGGGCGCTGACGGTCCACGATGCCGAGCGGAAACACCAGTCGCAGGCAATCGTCGATGTCGGGGACCGGCTGAAAATCGCCGAGGCCGAACGGGATGCGGCGGTTGGCGAGATGCAACAGTCCGGGGAGACACTGCGGCAGTCACAGCAGACCTGGATCCGGGAACAGGCTGTTGCGGCGGAGTTGTTGACGACGACTGAAGGAAGAATCGACCGGCTGTCGGCTGAGATCGGACAACTTCGCGAGCAACTCGGCCTGACGCAGCGAGACCTCGCCACGCAGAGAAAGACCGGCGGTGATCTGGAGAAACACGTTGAGTCGCTGGGAGAAGAAGCCAGGAGGGCACGGGCCGTGCTCGACGCTCGACAGCATGAGCTGGCTCAATTGCAGCAGGAAGGCGACACGCTGCGTGACCAGTTGGGGCGCACGGCGGCCGAGCGACGGACGACCAGGCGAGGGCGTCGCTGGCGGATCGACACGTTCTTTGATGGCTAGGCCCGGGTGACCTCGATGGCCTCGCCAAGATCGAGCGTGCCCTCGTAGAGAGCACGGCCGACAATCACTCCGATCAGGCCGGGACATTCGTCGGCCAGCTCGGTCAGCATCCGGACATCGTCGATACTGGTCACGCCGCCGGAGGCAATCACCGGCAGACCGAGATCGGCGATACGGCGAAGATCGTCGAGTGTTGCCGGATCGATTCCGGCAAGCATGCCGTCCTGGGCGATGTTGGTGTAGATGACCGCGGCCAGTGGCAGGTCGGCATACCCGGTGGCAAGGTCGAGTGCGGGAGTTTTTGACACGTCCCGCCAGCCCTCGGTTGCCACCATCGAGTCGCGGGCGTCGAGCCCGAGGCAGACGCGTTGCGGAAAGTCCCCGGCCATCGCCCGGAACCACTCGGGATCCTTCAATGCTCCGGTCCCCACGATCACGCGGTCGATCCCGATGTCCTCGATGAGACCGCGGACGGCCGCCTGGGAACGAATTCCGCCTCCCAACTGGCACGGCACGTCGACGGCGGCGACGATCTCGCTGACGATCTCCGCATTGGCCGGGATCCCGTCGCGGGCACCGTCGAGGTCGACCAGGTGCAACCGGGTGCCTCCCAGGCCAATCCAGCGGTGCGCCATTGCGACCGGGTCATCACCGAAAATTGTCTCGCGGTCGTAATCTCCCTGCCGCAACCGCACGCAGCGTCCGCCCCTGAGGTCGATGGCGGGGATGATCTCCAGCGACTGTTTCACCAGGCTCTCCTTGGACGGGGCACTTATTCCAGGAACCCGCTTCGAACCGCCGAGGCGAGATTGACGCGATCGTTGAGTGGACTGTCGATCGCCAGGATCTCGCGTTGTCGATCCGTCAGCGCGGCTTGGGTTTCCGGCCGCAGCAGCCGTTTCTGGTCTTGCTGCTGAGGTTTGTCGTAGCGGGCGTAGAAGATGTGCAACGCACGGCGTGGGCGGTTCGTGAGATTGGGCAGGCCACCGTGCCAGAGATGGGCGTTGGTCACCAGGACGGTCCCGGCCTCTCCGGTCAGCAACTGCTGGTTGGGGTGCACCGCCTCGGGATCGTCGAGTGCATCGGCGGGCAGTTGGCCGCTGGTGTGTGTGCCGGGGATGTAACGAATCGCCCCGTTGTCGGCAGTGAAGTCGTCGAGCATCCAGATGGTATTGCAGACCCAGAAACCATCGTCGTCGGGCAGGGCTGCCATGTCGGCGTGCAGCGGTTGAATCCGAAGGCAGTTGGCATTGATGCTGCGGGCGTTGAGACTGCTGAGCTTGATGCGGGGGCCGAGCACGTGGTGAATGTAGCCCAGCAGATCCTCCCGGACCATCAGGTCGCGGAACAACGCGTCCTTGTCTGCCAGGTTGGCCAGTCGCCGGCAGCCGTCTTCGGGTTTGAATTCGCTGCCAGCGTTTTTTCCTTCCCGTTCGAAGAGTTCCTCGATCCGGTCGGTGATCCGCTGCCTCGTTTGCGGATCACAGAAACCCGGCAGTGCGACGCAGCCGACCTCGTCGAGTTGCCGGAAGTGTTCGGGAGAGGGCATGACGTGGTGCCTAGAGGTCCGCGAAATTCGAGAGCAGTTGCAGACCGATTCGCTGGCTCTTCTCCGGGTGAAACTGTGTCGCGAACATCCGGCCGTGGCCGATCATCGAGGCGAACGGCAGGCCGTAGTCGGTGCGACCGACGACCCAGTCATCGTCGGTCGGGGCCACGTAGTAGCTGTGGACGAAATAGAAGCTGGCCCCGGACGGGATGTCGGTCAACAGCGGGCAGGTGGGACCGACCGGGTCGAGCGTGTTCCATCCCATGTGAGGGATTTTTAGATCGGCCGGAAAATCCTTCTCCGCGTCGAAACGCACAACCTCGCCGGGCACGATCCCCAGCCCGTCCCATTCCCCATCCTCGTGGCTGCGATCGAACAGCAGTTGCAGGCCCAGACAGATGCCGAGGAAGGGCCGATCCGCGGCCACGTGTTCGCGGATCGGATCGACGAGTCCCTGGCGGGTGAGTTCGGCGATGGCGTCGCGGAAGGCGCCGACACCGGGCAGCACGAGGCTGCCTGCGGTCGCGATCTGCTCGGGCTGTGAACAGATTTCAGCCTCGTGCCCCAGCCGCTCGAAAGCCTTCTGCACGCTGCGGAGGTTGCCCATGCCGTAATCGACGATCGTGATCATACCGCCGTCGATTGTAGCGGACGGCCGGGAGGCCCGGGAGTCGGTCCACGCGGGCTGAGTAGAACAGCGGGTCGAGCGTTTACCTGTTGCGGCCACGCCAGTTGGATTCGTGTCGTTGTCCGCGACCGGCCTCTTCGCCGACGGGGTGGGTTCCCGGTCCACACCGCCAGCGGCCCTGGAATCGATCGATGGTTTCACCGGCGAAGTAGTGCAATTGATCGGCGGCTCGCCAGGTGTCCTCCTGGCTCGGCAGCGGGTCGGGGATCCCCATCAACCGTCGCAGGGCCCGGGTCAGAGTCAGAAGCGGAACGAAGGCGATTCCGCCACAGGCGAGCAGGACGAGGAAGAACGGGCCCCAGCCGAAAATCGATTCGGCGCGAGGCCAGATGTGGTTCCAGCCGCACAGCAGGTACAGCGTTCCCGCCGCCAGGAACGGGCCATAGGGCAACTCCCTCTGCCGCCGCAGGAACCAGCCGGCCAGGCCGAAGACGACAGCCAAGAGCGGGGCAACAAAGAAGACGACCAGTACGGGTTGCCAGCCGATGAAGCTGCCGATTGCCGCCATCAAGGTGACGTCGCCGAATCCCATGGCCTCCTGCTTGAGTACCCAATGGCCGACAAGACGTACCAGCCAGATAACGCCTCCTCCGGTGATCAGCCCGGCGACACTGACGGCCAGTCCGTGCAGGTGTGGCGACGCCACCGGCCAGGCGGGGGTCGCCGGGGCGTGGCGGATCGCGTTGACCCAGCCGGGCAGGCTGTCGAAGGCCCCCAGGAAGCCGTCGATCAACGACCGCACGCTGCCGGGATCCTGGACCCAGAGCGGGACGATGTGGACGCAGCCCATCGTCCCGCCGGCCAGGCCCAATAGCATCGCCGGCGCCGTTACGCTGTCGGGGATCATCTTCAGGTCGTAGTCGATCAGCGAGGCGACCAGCAGCGCTTCGACCAGGACCAGGTGGTAGAGGTACCGCCAGTGAAGGATTGCCGGCGGGGAAAACCATGCCGACGTCGGGGTGCCCCGCGGTCCGAACTCGTGGAAGAGTTGGCTGGCACGTTCGAGCGTAACCCCCCCGGTCGAGGCGAGATCACCCACCTCGACCATGTACAGCACGACCAGCAGCAGGCCGTTGAAGAACTCGACGAGCGGGTAGCGGATCGAGATGTTTCCCCGGCAGTCGCGGCAGCGGCCGCCGAGTCGGATCCAGCCGAAAATCGGAACGTTGTCAAAGAGTCGAATGGAATGCAGGCAACGGGGGCAGTGGGATGGCGGGTGCCAGAGCCCTTTCCAGCCATCCAGGGGCGAGTCGTGCTCCGGCAGGCGGTGGATGCAGACGTTCAGGAAACTGCCGATGACCGTGCCGACGATAAAGATCGACGGCAGCACAAACCAGGTTGGCAGACCGAACAGGATCACGATCAGTTCTCCTTCCGGCCGTCGCCGGTCGCCGGATCCTTTTCGTGGGAGCGGCCGTCTGCCAGAGCGGACACGATCCGTTCAACCACGTCGTTGATCGTGAGTTGACCGGTTTCGATCATCAACGTTGCACAGTTGCGGTAAACCGCCTCGCGCTCGGCCAGGACGGCGGAGATTTCTTCCAGGACGCTGCCGTCGGTCAGCGCCGGTCGTCTGGCGTCGGTCGTGGCGTCGGTGGCGATTCTGGATTGAAGTTCCTCGGCCGACGCGGTCAACCAGACAACCGGACTGTCGGAGCGGGCCCAGTCGGCCCGGGTGTCGGCATCCAGCACGGCTCCCCCTCCCGCGGCGATGACCAGGTTGTCTCGACCACACAGTTGGACCATCACCGTTCGCTCGCGAACACGAAACCCCGCCTCGCCTTCTTCTGCGAAAATCCCGGCGATCGTCTGCCCGGCCCGGCTCTCGATTTCCACATCGGCGTCGACGAAGTCGAGTCCCAGTCTCGGGGCCAATGCACGGCCGACGACGCTCTTGCCGCTGCCTCGGTAGCCGATCAGGATGACTCGCATCGCGGCATGATCACTTGGACTGGTGGGGAAAAATAACGTTCAGCGGACCGCGGAGATGCCGTGCCGAAGGGCCTCGCGCATCACGCCCAGGGGAGCCGGGCGGTTGGTGAACTGATCGTATTGCCGCGCCGCCTGGCGGACGAACATCTCGACTCCGCTGACGGTCGGACACCCGCGTTGCCTGGCCTGTTTCAGCAACAGGGTGTTCTCGGGATTGTAGACGGTGTCGAAGACCAGCGTGCCCTCGTCGAGCCACTGGGGTTGAAACGGCGTTTCATTGATCTCGGGGTGCATGCCGACGGGCGTGCAGTTGATCAGGACATCGGTGAACTGCGTGCCACGATTCTCCCAGCCGATTTCCTGGCAACCCAGTTCGGTGGCCAGTTCATTTGCCCGCGAGCGTGTTCGCCCACTGACGGTCACCGCGGCCTCTTCGTCGATCAGTCCCCCGGCGATTGCCCGCGCGGCGCCGCCGGCGCCCAGCACCAGGCACTTGCGTCCTTTCAATGATCCCGACGCCCGGTCGCTTCCCAGTGTTGTCTGCAAGGCGTCAATGGCCGCCGGCAGGTCGGTGTTCGACGCCGACCAGTCACTGCCGGCAGTGCGGCACAGCGTGTTGGCGGCACCCAACCGCTCGACGGAAGCATCCCGGTTCGTGGCGAACTCCAACACGGCCTCCTTATGGGGAATCGTCACGCTGTAGCCGTCGATTTCGAGCCACTCGAATGCGTCAAGTGTCTGCTGCAACCTGTCGGCGGGAACCCGCAGGGGGAGGTAGACCGCGTCGAGGCCGTCGGCGTCGAAGGCGGCGTTGTGGATCAGCGGGCTGTGACTGTGACCGACGGGGTCACCGAGAACGCCGAAGACACGCGTCTGGCTACCGATGCGGTCATAACGGAAGACCTTTGCCATCTCCTCGTAGGATAACTGCCCCGGAGCCAGGGCCCGTTCGCTGGAAAACGTGGCGTAGGTGAATGGGGCGCCGTACTTACCGCACAACAGCCGGCTGGCAAGTCCCAGCTCTCCCATGCAGAACCCGACCGTCGGCACCTCTGACCCGGCGACCAGTTTCAGCAGCCGCACGGAATCTTCGGGACGATTGGCCATCGTGACCAGCTTGACGATGTCGGGATCGAGATCGCACATCCGCTTGTGGATCTCTTCAAGATCATCGGGCGTTTCGTCGAAGTTGTGGTGGCTGATGATCCTGCGTGTTTCACCGTACCGCGGGATCGCCTTGGCGATGTCGTCCTCGAGATCGACATAGTCAGCCTGGCAGACGATTGCCGACCGTAGCACGGTTTGGCGTTGGTCTTCGGATCCGGACCAGCGGCCCTTGTCGCTGCGGCGGCGACAGGTCAGCACCACCGGTGTCGGTTTCTCGGCCAGCAACCGGTTGAGGTCGGGAACCCGGGAAAGCCAGTCGAGACGCAACTCGACGAGTTCCGCTCCTTGGTCGGCCAGAGCACGATGCTCGGCCACCACCATCTTGTGGCGCGTTCGGCCGATACTGACACAGATCATCGTCTATCCGAATTATCCAAGTCGTCCAAACTGCCGATCGAGTTCGGCCCGGCTGAGCACCAGTGCCGTCGGACGTCCATGTGGGCAGTGATGGGCGTCGTCGATCAGGTGTCGCTGTTCCAGTAGGCTGGCAATTTCCTCGGATGCCAACCGATGTCCTGCCTTGATGGCAGCCTTGCAGGCCATCATCTGCAGCAGGGAATCCAGTATATCGCGCCGGCCCGGCGCCTTCTCGGGTTGCTCGAGGCGATCGGAGAGATCTTGCAGTAATTCGGAGAAATTCAGGCCCCGCAGCCGCGAGGGATAGGAATTGACCACCACCGTGTTGTGCCCGAACGACTCGATGCCGAAACCCAGTTTGGCGAGCAGATCGGCGTGTTCGGTTACCAGGGCCGCCTCCCGCGAGGACAACTCCACGGTTTCCGGGACAAGCAGCTTCTGCTGTTCGATCTCTCCATCGAGCATTCGTTGCTTGAATTGCTCGTAGAGAATCCGTTCGTGCAACGCGTGCTGGTCGACCACCGTCATTCCCTCGGGTGTTTCCAGGACCAGGTAGCAGTCGTGGATCTGCAAGGCCCGGACACCCTCGTCGGTCGTCGTCTCCGGGCTGGTCGATTCTGCGGTCGAGGAAACCGGCGAGGAGCCGCCAGGACTCGAGGACGGCCCGTTGACGGAAACCGTCGTGTTCCCTGCCGACGGGAATCCGGGGCCGCTGGAACCCGACACTGCGGGGGAAGAAACGTGGGGTGAAAACGGTCGATGTGGGCCGCGCGAGGAATCGATCGAGAGGTGGCGTTGATGGGGATCGGCCGGACCGCGGGCGTGGTGGGACACCGGGCCGGAGGGATCGACACGCAGAGACGTCTCGAGCGGAAGCCCGAGAAACGTGGTGCGGATTACCGAGAGCAGTTGTCGGTAAAGCTGCTGGCTGTCCTGGAACCGCACCTCGGACTTGGTCGGATGAACGTTGACATCGACCAGCGCGGGGTCGATTTCCAGGAACAGGAACGCGATCGGTTGTCGGCCCACCATGACCAGTCCCCGGTAGGCTTCGGTCAGGGCGTGACTGAGCGAGCGATCCGAGATCGGTCGGCCGTTGAGAAACAGGTACTGGCCTTTGCGGGTGGATTTCGTCTGACTGGGATGGCCGACATAACCCCACAGGCGGCAGTCGGCCGTTTCGCTTTCGACCCAGATCAGCCCCTCGGACAACTCGCGGCCGTAGAACAACTCGAGTCGTTCCGAGAGCCGCTCGGTGGGAGGAAGGTCGAAGACGTCCTTGCCGTTGTGAACCAGTCGCATGTGCAGTCGGGGGTGCGACAGCGCGACACTGGTGAATTGCTCGGCGATGTGGCCGAATTCGGTGGCTGGTCGCTTGAGGAACTTGCGACGGACCGGCGTGTTGGTGAACAGATTGGTGATGTCGAAACTCGAACCCACGGCGCAGCCACACGGTTGTGGCGTTCCCACGGCGCCGCAATCGACGACCAGTTCCATTCCCGTGACGCTGTCGGCCGTTCGGCTGCGGACGTGAAATCGGCTGACCTCGGCGATCGAGGCCAGTGCTTCGCCGCGGAAACCGAGCGTGTGGACTCCGAACAGATCCTCGGCGGTGCGGATCTTGCTCGTGGCGTGCGCGGTGATCGACAACAGCAGATCCTCGGGGTGAATTCCCTCACCGTCATCGACAATCCGGATCCGCTCGCTGCCGCCGGCCTCGATTTCGACATCGATCCGGTTGGCCAGCGCGTCGACACTGTTTTCGAGCAGTTCCTTGACCACGCTGGCCGGACGCTCGATCACTTCGCCGGCGGCGATCTTGTTGACGATCGATGCGCCTAGCTGCTGGATGCGGGGCATCGGTTCGGCTCCGTCCTGGTTCGCCCGCGCCATTCGGGGCGGCGTTTCTCCTGTCATACCCACCGCCGTCGCGATTCGCAACGCTGGGTTTTCCGCTGCCGGTGGCCACGGTAAAGCCCGACACGGTTTGCCGCACGGACGGCCCTGGACTACAGTACGCCCGCGTGGCCACCCCGCAGGCCAACAGCCCAGGACAAACTGATGCTCGGCCAGATTCCTCCAACCAGTTTCGACCTCCGCTTCAGTGTGGCCGGGATCCCGGTCCGGGTGCACCCGGTGTTCTGGGCGACGGCGGCGTTTCTGGCATGGGACGGCAGTGATCCACCGGCGACGTTCCTGGGAGTTCTCTGTGTTTTCCTGAGCATTCTTGTCCACGAACTCGGCCATGCCGGCATGACACGATGTTTCGGCTGGGATTCGGAGATCGTGCTCGGTTTTTTCGGCGGCTATGCCACGACGGTCCGTGAATCGACCGCCCGCAACATCGCCGTACTGATCGCGGGTCCAGGCGCCGGCCTGCTGCTGGCGGTGGGCACGTTCGTTGTGCTGCGGCAGGTCGAGGGCCTGTCACCCAGGACAGTCGACGCGTTGAGATTTCTGCTGTTCATCAACCTGATCTGGTCACTGGTCAACCTGTTGCCGGTCCTGCCACTGGATGGCGGGCAGTTGCTTCGCGAGATTCTCGTCTGGGCAAATCGTCAACGGGGACAGCAGCGGGCGGTTGTACTCTCGACGATTGTGGCCGGGGTCATCGCCGTTTCCGGCTACCTGTTCGGACGACGCGTCGGACTCGACGGGACCTTCCTGGCGATCCTGTTTGGCCTGTTGGCCTACCAGAACTACGCGACCTGGCAGGCGCTGCGGGGCGGGGGACGACCGCCGACGAACATGGATGTGCCACCGCCACCCGGTCGCCGGTTTTGAGCAACTCTGTCTAGAATCCCAGGCCGATGCCGGCCAATTCGCTGGTGGCAACGGTACCGTCGGTGATGTTGAACATCCCGGGGAACTGCTTGGCCCAGGCGCGATTCGGCCCCGGGCAGTATTGCCGTCCGTTGCCTTCGATCGCCTGGACACCCGGCACGCGCGCGGCGAGGCTGGCCGAATGCAGGAAGGAGAGGCCCGGGCAGGTGAGATCCTGGACGCACAGGAACATGTCGAATTTCTGGGCCGCGGCGGCCAGCAGCAGCGAATCGGTCTGTCCCTTGCAGGCCTTCAACGCCACGCCGCTGTAGCCCTGCTCGCGGCACAGCAGCAACGAGTCGTAGTCAACCAGTGCCTCGTCGATCACCACCGGTTTGATCGCCGCGGCCTCGTGCATCTTCACGTCGGGATGAGCCTCGAGGTCGCGACTGGTCGGCTGCTCGATGTACTGGATCCGCTCGTAGGCCGACCCGGATCCCTCGCGGACCTTCGCCAGGAACGCCAGCACGTACTCGACGTTTTCGCACTTCTCGTTGAAGTCGGTCGAGTAAAACCACTCGTTGCAGCCCCGGTCCGCCTGGGCCTGGGCCGCGACCGCTTCGATGGCCAGCACCCGGGCGACGTCCCAGTCGAGATCGTCGCCGTTGAGCTTGATCTTGAGGTGAGTCAGCCCGTCAGCGGCGATCCACTCGGGCAACGTCTCGGGCAGCCCGTCATCGATGCGTGTCTCGATGTCGGCGTCGGTCAGTGGGTCGAGTGCCCCAACGAGATGGTACAACGGCAGGGTCGGCTTGGGCTCACGCAGCGTGTAGGCGTCGAGGTACTCTCCGGCAAATTGCTCGTCGAGGTACTCCGCCAGGTCGCACGCCATGTACTCGGCCGAGAGCGCGTTGAACGAGTTGACCTGGTTGGCGCGTCCGAAGGCATCGTGGACGGCGGCATCGATCGGGCTGGCGGCTACCAGTTGAGCCAGTTCGGGGATCGGCTCGTCGAGGCCCATCTGCGAGGCCACGGCGCGACCCAGGTGATGGTATTCGGCGGACAACTGGAACATGATGTCCATCGGATGGCCGAACTCGGGATACGAATCGACCAGGGCAGCAACCCGTTCGGCGAATTCCTGCATGGCCGCTTCGGCCTGGTCAGGTGAGACCGTCGCTGACGGCCACGCCCAGATATTGCCCAGCGGCATGCTCCCGTAACCGGCCGCATGAACGCCCCGGCCGTTTTCAACGCCGATCTCAACGTTGATCAACGTTGAGTTCTCGGTGATCCTTCCGCCGAATTTCAACGGCGTGCGAAACGCGACGGCCTCGAACGTGCAGGCGACGTCGACAATCCGAATGTCGGTGGATTTGGTCATGGATCTCCGAGAGGGCGACGCAGGAAAGCGGGTGGGTCAATCAAGAGACGATGGCCCGATCCTACCGCTGCATCTCGTGTCGTTCAACATCTCCGGGGAGTTCTTCTTGATGAAACCCGGGTCGCAGGCGGGCCAATCGGCCTCGCAGAAGTGTTGTCGTCAGCGTTCCTGGGATTGGTAGACCGCCTCGGCCGCCGACTGCAGGTTCTCGCGGCAACTGTCGTTGGTGGCGGCCGAGGTGAGAACCGTGCAGATCGGCCGGCCGGCGGGAATCGTCGTGCCTTCGTGGGGGACGTCGGCGAGGTACCAGGGGGAAGCGGCCGTCACGGGTTCCGGGGACGAGAGTGGCAGGTCCCGGATCTCGAGGTCTGCGGGAGCAAACAGAACCGCCTTGCCGTGACAGGCAAGGCCGTCGCTTCTCGCCATGCGACTCGTTTCGGAGCGGGCGCGAGTTGTCGAGAAGACTGCCAGATGTTCGGCGATCATCGATTCGCCACTGGCCGATTCCAGGACCTCGGCCGAGGCGGTGTAGCGTGGATTGATCTCGACTGGCCAGGCCCCGTGATCGTTGATCACCATGTCGATGCCGAACAGTCCTCTCAACCCGGCAGCAGACACCAGGACTTCGGCCAGCCGACGGACCCGGTCGTCGATGGGCTGGGGCAGGGCCAGGGGGCCGATCGAACCGCACCACGCCCAGCGGGTCGCAGACAACCACGGTTGGCCCACCAGCTGGATCGTTGTTCCCAGCAGGCGTGCCGATCGACCGTCCCCCACGCACAATGCGGCGGCCGCCCGGCCGTGGATCTTCTGTTGAAACACCAGCCCGCCGCGGTCGCGATCCGGCAGCGATTCCGGAGAAAATTCCGGGGACCAGTCGACCACTCCCGAACCACCACCGCTGCGTGTTGAGCGGAGGATCCAGTTCCCATCTCGAGGTGGTGGATCGGTGCCGGGCCTGAGTGTCGGGCAGGGCAGGTCGTGGGCCTGACAGAGTCGAGCGACCCACCAGGGATCACGGATCAATGCCAGCACGTCGGAGGGGTTGCCCCAGAGGGGGCCGTTGGCTGCCAGGGCGTCGATGATCTCGGGATGATTTTCCAGGGCGCCGGTGTAGACCCGCGGGCAAGGCCCCGGCAGGCCCTCGGCCAGCTGCCCGACCGCGGCGGGAAGCCCGCGGGGGTAATCACCGACGGTGATGACCCGCGTCAGCGAGGCCAGGTCCCGGTCGCCGAACAGATCGGCACACAGTGGTCGCCAGCCGGCCCGGATCGCCGACCACGCTGCCGCCCGTGTGCTGGCGCCGACGAGAATCAGTGGAGGCGCCGATGGATCGGGCGGGGCCGGTTCGACTGGGAATGGAGATGACGGCATTGGGACGGGCTGGTGCTGGAATTCCCCGCGGTGACGTGGTATCAAGGTCGCCTGAGGATAATGGAGAGCCGGGATCGAGGCTTGCCTCCGCTGGCGAAGTCGGCGGGACGGGTGAGTGAACCCGGTGACGGGACACAACTGTTGAGGAGAGAACCGAGATGTCAATTCTAGTCGGTGAAGCCCTGTGTGGTGATGGAAATGAAGTTGCTCATATCGATCTGATGATCGGCGACAAGTCGGGGCCGGTCGGTACCGCGTTCGCCAACGCCCTGGCGCGGCAGTCGGCCGGGCACATTAACCTGCTGGCCGTGCTGACACCCAACCTGGCCGTCAAGCCCTCGACCGTGATGATTACCAAGGTCACGATCAAGGGGGCCGGGCAGGCCGTGCAGATGTTCGGTCCGGCCCAGAAGGGTGTCGCCAAGGCCGTTGCCGATTGTGTCGCCGAGGGGACAATTCCCGCCGACCAGGCCGAAGACCTCGTCATCGTCTGCGGTGTCTTCATCCACTGGCTGGCCGAGGACGACGCCAAGATCCAGCAGTACAACTACGAGGCGACGAAGTTGTCGATCGAGCGGGCGATGGCCAACAATCCCTCGGCCGCGGAGATGGTCGAGCAAAAAGATACGGCCAAGCATCCGTTTGAAGCGGCCGACGGGCCGGCTGAAGAGTCGGCTGAAGAGTCGGCTGAAGGCGACGGCGACTGAGTCGCCGTTCGGCCGTGAATGGAAACGAAGCACGGGCCCGGTTTTCCCTTTCACCAGGGGCCGGGCCGCTTCGTTGCGGGACGAGTTGAGCCTGGATGACATGTCATGAAATCGATCCTGATCCAGCTTGATACCGATCCGCAGCCGAGCGTGTTTGACCGCGTTGTCGCGATCGACGCCGGAATTGATCATCTGTTTGCCTATGGAGGCGTGACGCCGGAGACGGTCGAGTCGCTTGTCCACGGGGCCATCTTCACCCGCGGTGTGACCGATCTCTCGCAAACGGCGATCTTTGTCGGCGGCAGCGATGTGATGGCCGGGGAACGCGTGTTTGCCGCGGTGCAGCAGGCCTTCTTCGGTCCGATGAGGGTGTCGGTGATGATGGATTCCAACGGGTCCAACACGACGGCCGCGGCCGCGGTACTGAGAGCCCGGCGGCACGTGTCGCTGTCGGGAACCGTTGCCGTGGTGCTGGGCGGGACCGGGCCGGTTGGGCAGCGGGCCGCGGAATTGTTGGCTCTGGAGGGGGCGGAGGTGAGGCTGGGGAGTCGCTCCCAGGAGCGGGCGGCGGCGACCTGCGCGACGATCTCTGCCCGGCTGCCCGAGTCGCGGCTGGTTCCGGTTTCGACAGCCGATCCCGATTCCATCCCGGCAACGCTCGCCGGAGCCTCGACGGTGATCGCCGCGGGCGCGACGGGTGTGCAACTGGTATCGGTCGAGGCACGATCTGGTGCCGCAGACCTGCAGGTCGCCATCGATCTCAACGCCGTTCCCCCCCTGGGAATCGAGGGGGTCGAGATGACCGACAAGGCCGTCGATCGCAACGGGGTTGCCTGTTACGGGGCGATCGGGGTTGGCGGGACAAAGATGAAAATCCACACGGCCGCTTTGAAGCGGCTGTTTGATGGGTCCGAAGGGGTGCTCGACAACGAGGCGATCTATCGCATCGGCGAGTCGCTGGAGAGCTGAGACCCGGGGGATCGATCCACGGGAATTCGCCTTGTTGCCTGCCGTGGAATTCACTATATCCACGCCCCCAGCAGGTGCCGTTCTGCTGGCACCCCTCTCTTTTTCTCCAAGCGTTCAAACAACGAGATCCTGCCATGCCGGCTGTCCTCCGCGACCGGCTCCTGCGCCGTTTCCCGGTCTCCGCTGCTGCCGGTTGGGCCGTCGCGCTGGCCTGTGGGGTTGTTGCCTGCGTCGGCTGCCAAACGGGACCGTTGATCCGGGGTCAATCGCCCCCGGTCGCTGCAGGTGGCGAGACGGGCGATCAGTGGGAGTCGCGACCGACGATGCCGGATGCCCGGCAGGCCGCGCCGAGAACGCTTGATCTGCCCCCCGTCGATGGACCCGTCGAAAAGAAACAGGCACGACCGCAACCCGGTAAGCGACCCGATCTCTCGAAACAGACACTCGTCGCCATCGTGGTCGAAGGCAATCAGTCGATAACGACGAAAGACATTCTCCGCCTGCTTCGTCTGCAACCGGGCCGTATGATCACCGAGGCCCAGGTCCGCGACGATGTCCGTCGCCTGTTCGCCACGAGATGGTTCTTCAGTGTCGAACCGTTCTACCGCAATGACGTCGACAATCCGGGCGGGTTGACGCTTGTACTGCGTGTCGTCGAACGGCCGATGATCCGGGCGATTCGCTACGAGGGAAACAAGCACTTCGATGATGAGGAACTGACCGAGGCCACCGGGCTGAGGATCGGCAGTCCCTACGACATCAGTGCCAACCGTGAAGCCGTTCGAAAACTCGCCCAGATGTACCGTGACAAGGGATTCGCCTTCGCCAGGGTCGAGCTCGTCAAGGGCGACCGCCGCGGCGACCGCGACGTGGTGTTCCGGGTCGAGGAGGGGCAACAGGTCGTGGTGGCCGACGTGACCTTCGAGGGCAACAACTACCGCTATGCCAC
>Ga0163108_10001849_pt1 | contig 15470 bp, 13 predicted proteins | sample Fk1155metaG_FD_109644 | JGI IMG/M metagenome (GOLD analysis project Ga0163108, IMG submission 109644) | Marine microbial communities from the Central Pacific Ocean - Fk160115 155m metaG | ecosystem: Environmental > Aquatic > Marine > Oceanic > Photic zone | place: The Central Pacific Ocean...
GGACTAGAGTGGACTCCTGTCGGTCACATTATGGTCACAGGGGAGGGGGTACCCACCCCCTTTTTAATCTTTAACTTAATACATATATCCTCTCCACACACCGGATCGGAGTTTTGACCTTCCGCTACCGCTTTAATCCGGGCTTACTCCGGCACGGTGCCGATCGTACGGTCGTTGTCATCGTGTGCAGCGCGTAAAGCGGATCATCTTCGGATGTCAGCAGTCTGTAAGTAACCCTGTCTGTATCCGCCGGTAACCATGCCGGCTTCCGTGAGTCTCGTTTTTGCTCATCTTTCTTTTTCATCAATCTTCTCCTTCTGGTACCTTCGGCGCTGGCTATGGAAGCACGGGCCCGCAACACAGTTGTGGAGACTCTGTCCACTCACTACCCCAATCATATATCGGCGAAGCTGGATACCAAGTACCGGGATCGTTTCAATATTCTGCTTCCCAAAAACGCCATGAAGCCGGGAGATCGGCGCGGGACTCAGGTCACATCAATACGATGAGATAACTCCAGTGTGCAACGAATTTCAAATAATGTGCATTCTTTCTTATCTTGGTTTAACTAGATCTGGCATCTAACCGGGCGCTCTGGTCATCACCGCTGTTATTTTGAGAATTTCTTAGATTTCGATATTTATCTATATCCCACCTGCCCAGCGAAGAGGGAGTTCATTTTCCACCCTGAACCCCTTGAATATTGGGCCGAGTTCAACTATTTTGCAGGTCCCTGTCGAATCAACAACGTTTATCTGACAGGGGAATCCAACGAATCAACAACTAGGCCGTTCCCGGAAGGATGAAACGATGGCGACATATGAATGTAGTAAGTGTGGAATGTCGGTAAATGCGACCTGTGCAAAATGCGATAACCCTCTGGTTCATGATGTACTGCAACTCGACGATGGCAATCAAGTGCAGATCTCAAAATGCCCCAATGACCACGGGAAGATTAAATCACCACTTTGTTGCGGTGAAGATATGAGTTGCTCCACGGGCTAATATCTCAGAAAAAGCCCGGGCCGAGTCCACCCTAATCGTTGCCTCGGGCAGTTCTACTGGCGCGCATCCGGGCCTGCCTCTAAAAGACTTCGAAATGAAAAGCGTGCAGACAACCTAAATGCTGCGTTATACCCAGTTAAGGATCGAGGACCTGGTAGGGGCGTTTGGGTAAAACAGGCCGCTCCCTTTAGCGGGGCTTGGTACTGATCCAGCGTTCTCTGAGAATCCTTTTCTCCTCCCAATCAAGGTGACGGGAGGGCTAACCCACCAGGAACAGTGTCAGTTCCGGGATAAACGTGATCAGCAGTAGCACACCCAAGATGATGATCACGAAAGGGATGACCGCAGCACAGATTCGACCAAAAGACTGCTTAAAAGCAGTCATGGCGACGATTAGATTCAATCCGATCGGTGGTGTCAGAAAACCGATTTCGAGATTGATGACCATGATCACGCCAAAATGAATAGGATCGATGCCGTAAAGTTGAGCGATCCCGAGGAGTAATGGTGCCAGCACCAGAATGGCGGACACCACATCAAACAAACAGCCCACAAACAGCAGCAGCACGTTCACCGCCAACAGGAAGGCAATTTTGGATTCGACCGAGCTGGACACCCACAGTGCCAGATTCTGGGGTATCTGCTCGATCGTGAGAATTGTCTTCAAGCTCAGGGCCACTGCGATAATGGGGAAGAGCATGCCAAGCAGTTTGGCTGTTTCCTCCGCGGTTTGGTAATAGTCTTTGAAGCCCAGTTCCCGATGGATGAAGATCTCCACCAACAGGCCGTAGGCCAACGCTACTGCAGCGGCTTCTGTTGGAGAGAAATAGCCCGAATAGATCCCTCCCAGTAGTATCACCGGCAGCATCAACGACCAGATACCGTCCCGCAACGCCACCAACAACTCCTTGGGCTGCCAGGGCTTGGCCGGCAAATGGCGATTGACCCAAAGTGAATACATGGCCAAAGCCAGTGTGATCATTAGACCCGGTATGATGCCGGCGACGAACAGATCGGATATGGATTTCTCAGTGACCAGGCCATACAAAATCATAGGTATGGAAGGCGGTATCACAATTCCAAGTGTCCCACCGGCGGTAAGTGCGCCAAGCGAAAAGTTTCTGGAGTAACCCTCATTTATCAATGCGGGATAAAGGATTGTCCCGATCGCGAGTAGTGTTACCGGTGACGAGCCCGAGATCGCGGCAAACAAGGCACAGGACAATATGGTTGCGACACCAAGACCTCCCGGTAACGGATTGGTTACCAAGCGGGTAATGTCAATCAGTCGGCGGGCGATAGAGCCCCGGGTCATCACATTTCCTGCCATGATGAACAACGGAATGGCCAGTAACACCTCGTTGTCTAGGCTGATCCACAAATCCTCGATTAGATAAATGAGTAGACCATCACCCCACACGAGATGGGTATATGCTGCAGTCGCCAGTAACAATAAAACCACGTTCTGGCGCAACACCAGCATGGTGAAAATCAGAACGAGGAGTCCCGCGGCTTCCATTTGTGTACTAACGAATCGACACGGGTTTGGCCGTACAACAGGTGCTGTTCACCAATCTGGCTGAAATGATCGACTGTATACTTTCAGGTGACTGACTCGGTAGGTCGATCATCACTTCGGTTTCTCTAGTTGCACCGACACCAACCACGGCTGATTAGTGAACCGCAATGCCGTCGGATTGTGGTTTTAATTCCGGCCATATCGCGAACAGCATATGTTGAAGACCGGATGAGAAGAATGCATAGGGGATGACGATCTGAAATGGCCACAAGACCCAGTAGAGTACCGCCGCTTTGTCTCCGGCCTGCATGGACGTGATGATGAATTCGATGGCTACAATGGCAAAGAAAATATAGATGACCGCGCTCAGGCCATCAGCGATTCTCCATACAAGGGTATTCAGTCTCTGGGGGAATACACCATCGAGAAAACCCGGTCGCAAATGCCGTGCCGCCCCCGTCGCTAGAGAAAAGCCGAGAAATCCGGCCACCACGGCGGCAAATACCGCCATTTTGTGGGCGCCGTACACCGAGTGACCAAAAGCCTCCCGGCCTAACACATCGGAGATTAGCAATAAGGCAACGATGGTATAAGCCAGCGCAGCCAACACCGACTCGAATCGCGTCAGCCAAGCGTGCAGACGTCGGGGTGCTATGGACATTGCCTGATTGGAACTGTTGTTAACCCGGCCTATGAGTTGGCCGGGTTAACAACGTACACCCGCCGGAGTACTGTTACAAGCAGTTTTGCTTAGCCTCAACGATGGTTGCCCAGGTTGCCTCCGCACTGCCGCCAAGTTCAGAGACGATTTGTGGTTGAACCACTGGGGCCACCTCTTTCCATGCTGCCATTTCAGCTTCATTCGGATAGTAGACTTCTGCGCCACCGCCTTCTTCGGTGGTGATTTTCTTCAAAAGGGCAGCCTCGGCACCACGAGCTGCCGCCCGCAAGCCAATGAAAACCGAGGATGCTTCCTCGAGCCAGCCCTGTTCTTCAGAACTCAATGCATCCCAGGTCTTTTTTGAGATCACATAGGTTCCGATCTGATGCACATGATTCGTCACCGTTACCTTGGGCGCCTCCTTGTGATAACCCACTGCGATGCCGTAGATGGTCGGCCAGGTCACCGCATCGACAGTGCCGGTTTTGAGGGCAGGCATGGAGTCGGTTGTGCCCAAAGGAATGGCGTTACCACCTGCGCCTTGCATGTACAGGGTATCGGTCTTTGTCGGTGCTGTCCTTATTTTTACGCCCCTTAAGTCTGCCGGCGTTTTAATAAGGTTTTTTGCCATGATGATCTGTTGCCCGATCTCTATGAAGGCGAGTACTTTTACACCTCCCGTGTCCATGGCGTCGCCATAGGTATCCAGCAGGTACTTGTCGGCAACACAATCTGCCTGCGCTGCGTTGTTGAACGCATAGGGTGATGCCAGTAAGCCGAACTCTGGCACTACCAGGGACGTTGCCGTATTAGAAAACAGACCCATATCAAGCCGTCCCCTGACAATCTGGCGGATGGTCGTTTGCTCATCACCCAATTGGCTTCCGGGAAAGTGAGTTATCGTGAGCTTGCCCCCAGATACTTCGGCAACCTTTGCGACAAAGGCATCGGTGAACTTTCCCCATGGTGATTTTGGTGGTGCGGCGCTGGCGGATCTCAACTCTTTGGCCTGGGCCGCACCGAGACCGAGTCCGGTTATGACAAGTATTGCGATACACAGTTTCCCAACTTTTCTGGTGTTCATGATTTCTCCTCTAGGTGAAACAACTTCTATTGACTGAATCGGACAAACAAGCGAGTCGAGACTCGTAACAGTTTCTGGTTGTGTCCGGGCTAAGATGATCGATTTAGAGTCACGTCAAAGATTCTTCACTCAGTTTCGGAATGGCGTTGTCGCAGGTTATCCGATACATCTTTCGGTAGTGTGGCGTATAGCCAACTGTTGCAAAGTTCTCCCAGATTGTAATGAATTCGCCGACCCAACGAAATCGGTAGGACAACCGCGTGATCCAGTCGACGAGCGGTTTCAGCAAGAACCTATACAGGCTCGGGTGGAGGCCTCCAGCCGGTTGGTTCAGACCCGCTTCGCAAAGAATTCGACGCTTTGCTCTCATAACTATCGACCGCAGTCCAGAGTCGTTTCGATGACAGCTTGAATCTCCTGAACCGGCGCCTGTCGTGGGTTGGTTCCTGCGGCAGAATCCTGAATCGCCCTGGCGGCGATTGTCGCCGCACAATCTGCCGGCACACCGATATCTACCAGTGTATTAGGAATCTGCAGGTGATCCAGTACTTGGCAAATCTCGGTGTAGAAAGCGTCGAAAGACGTATCCTCCAGGCCCATTGCCTCCGCCATAGGTCTGACCTTGTCGACGATTGCATCGGCATTGAAACGCAACACCGCTGGCAACACCACCGCATTGGTGAGGCCATGATGGGTGTCGTATTCGGCCCCGGCCATATGGCTTATCGCATGTACCAGGCCAAGTCCTTTAAGAAATGAGATGCCGGCCAGACAGGACCCCGTCAGCATAGCACCCCGGGCCTCGATGTTGTCCGGTTCCATAACCGCTGTTGGCAGCCAGGTACTCACAAGCCGTAATCCCTCAAGCGCAATGCCGTCACAGATCGGATGAAACCCGGGCACGCAATATGCCTCGATGGCGTGCACCATCGCATCGCAGCCTGTCCATGCAGTCAAATTTGCAGGAAGCCCCAGGGTGACTTCCGGATCGAGCAGGGCCAGTGCAGGCTTCAACTCCGGATGCCAGATGCAGAACTTCATCATCTGCGCAACTTCAGTGATCATCGCCGTGCCTTCAGTCTCGGCACCAGTGCCGGCTGTCGTCGGTATACAGATCAGGGGCGGGAATGGCGTTTCGTCAGCCATGTCCGGTGGAGCTTTTTCATACTCAAAGTCCCACAAGTCGATGTCGTTGTTGGCGACGATAGCAATCGCCTTGCCGCCATCCATCCCGCTACCGCCACCCACCGCGATAATGCCATCGTGCCCGCCCTGTCGAAACAGGTCTCGACCCGCGGCTATTTCGTCATCGCGTGGATTCGGTGAGATTCCGGCATAGATGCCCCAAGCCAGGCCATCCTCATCAAGCGCCTGCCTGATTTGCGAAATAAACTCCAGTTCCACACTTCCTCTATCCGTGACGACTAGGGGGTTATGTATACCGGTGTTACGACAGTAGCTGGCGATTTCACGAAGTCGGCCAGGGCCGTAGGCGATGGGTACCGGAAATGTCCAATCCTGATGCTCGAGAAGATTCATGGTAATAAATCTGACTCCTCAAATTTCAGGCCGTGGGTTGCAATCGGAAACCACGCGGGAAACTGATCGAGCAATCCGTCGAGTTCTGCCAACAACCTATGGTCACCCTCAGAGCTGGCACCAGCATCAGCAAGTTCGACAGCCTTTATCTCACCCAGCGCAAAAGCGCTTAGCAGGTCACGCGGCAGGCTGACGGACAATTGCGCCTTATCATCGATGCCTTGTCGATTTAGGAGTACCGAGTTCGATAATTCGGTATGACAACTTCCGCCTCGATCGACTAAATGCCAGTTGATGGTGAAGAAACGATCGGCTGCCTTCAGTCCGTTGAGTCGGATGCTTATCGAATTCAACAATAAGACAGGCTCCATGCCCTTTAACACATCCCGTAGCATGCGGTGGTTCTTCCCCCCACCCGGCAGACCGTGACGCAGTTCCTGGGCGGCGGACAGATAGGCATTACGCCAGGTGGCATTCTCTGCCATGTATCCAAGTTGGGTGTGGGCCTTGGCTGCCAACTCCCGGGCTGTCTTGTGATTTGGCTCCACCCACAGAATCTGATTGAGGATATGCACCACCCATCGATATTCACCGGCCTCGAAGTCGGTCTGGGCGCGGCCGAGTACTGAATCGATGCCCCCCATATAGTCCAGAATCCGGCGAGCCATATCCCGCGGCGGCAACTCGTCCAGATTGGCGGGATTACCATCGTACCAGCCAAGATAGTAGGCATAGATGCCGCGAACATTGTGTTTCAGGGTTCCATAGTATCCGCGCAGATGCCACAGGCGATCGAGAGCCGGTGGAAACTCGATAATATTGGCGATCTCGCTTGGAACATAGCCGTGACTCATCAACCGCAGGGTCTGATCGTGCATGTATTTGATGCCGTCGCGTTGCTCACCGAGGAAGCGTCTGATTTCGCTGCCACCAAAGACTGGCCAGTTGTGCCCACTTAGGAGATATTCTGCGTCCTCGAATTGAAGCGATCTGGCGACCGAATCAGACCATTGCATCGCATCGCGTGGAAAGGCCCCGCGTATTGTGTAAACATTGTGCAGACACATATAGCAGTTGTCAGCAACATGCAGGGCCTGGTACTTCGGCACGTAACAGTGCATACCGGTGGGCGCTTCACCGGGGGCGTACATGAACACCAGTTCGAGGCCGTCGATCACCAGTGTTTCGCCGTCTTTTCCGACGATATCGGTCGGCTCAATATAGGTGACCTCACCACCCTCGATGGCCTGTCCAAGCCCGGTGTCGACTATTCCGGTAGGACTTACTGGCAAGTTCTCACCGTACATATAATCATTCCGAGCCGGCATGCCTTCCGCCGCCAGGCCCTGCTCTTTTAACACCCACTCGACGAAGCTGTCGGAGGCAATGACCCGAATCTTGCCGCTTATCACATCGGCCTCGTCGATCATGCCCCGCACACCACCGAAGTGGTCTGAATGTGTGTGCGAGTAACACATTGCTACGATGGGTTTCTCTCCGACATGATCGAAGAGCAGCTTAAGCGCGTAGGCCGCAACCTCCACAGTGGTCAACGGGTCGATGATGACATAACCATTGTCACTTTCTATGAACGTTACGTTGGCGAGCGACTCTCCCCGCACCTGATAAACCCCGTCGCAGACCTTGAATAGCCCCCGAAAGTTATTCAACAGGGCATGGCGCCATAGGCTTGGGTGAACGGTATCGGGCGCTTCACCCTTAAGAAATGCCTCGTAACCATGATGTTCCCAAACCGTGCGGCCATCAGCGTCCGCAATCACCGGGTCTTTCGGCCGGTGAATCAATCCGCGTGAGGCGAACTCAAAATCCTGTCGATTGGCCCAATCAAATATAGGATTGCAACAGGCCGACGCGTGTTGCTGTCGAGTATGTTCTGTAGTGGTATCGGGATTGAGCATCGATGTATCAGTGGTTTTTGGGTATGGGTGCTTGACTTATGGTCGTCAGGCTATTACGCCAGTTTGCTACACGTTGCAGTGCAGTCGTTGAACTCATGATCGACGATGATCATGGTAAGCCACACTATCCCCGGGCCGGCCTATTGACTCGGCTTGTAGCCGACAAAGTGAGTTGGACGCAGGAAGCCTTCATTGATCACCTGTTGTTTGAGTAGGCTGCTTTCGAGCCGGTAGTCGGCTTCGTCTCGTCCAATCATGCGCGCGAGTTCACCGAATTTATCACCCTCAAGTGCCGCGATTTCCTTTTTAACTTCTTCGCAATACCAACGGTTACGGTCGTTCATGCGGACATGATCGAATCCAACAGCCTCGATCGCACTACGGGTTTGTTCGAGATTCTTCATCTGGAAATCGAGATGTACGTATTCGAGCCACTTGGCTGCAAGCGTCGAGCACGCACCTTTGCCGCCACGCAGCCAGTCACTGCCGACGAAGATTCCACCTGGTTTTAAAAGGCGAAAGATATCCTGGTAGAAGGTGGGCTTATCCGGGACGTGCACGATCACATCCTTGGTGAATACAACGTCGAAGGACTCATCTTCGAACTTGAGCGGACCGGGCTTAACCAACTCGAAGCTGATTCGATCACCGCGGGCCGCTTTTTTTGCCCGTCGTCTGCAATGCTCAATCAGATGCGTCTCGACATCGATACCGTGCACGGACCCGGCGCCGTATTGGTCGACCAGCAGTACTGCAATCGCGCCTAGCCCACAACCGATGTCGAGCACCCTTTTGTCTCGAATGTCGACCGATCCGAGAAGTTCGGCAACTTCCGCTGGTCCACCGGGCGCGAGGTATCCATCACCCCACATCCATTGCAGGGCAGCAGCGAATTTTTCGTTGTACTGGGAGCTTTGTGCTTTATTGATCATTTCCTTGAGACTTTCCTGGCGTGTCACAAATATATAAAACGATAACTTCTTCAGTCAAATGAAATATATTGACAGATTACTTAAGTAAAAATAATACTAATGCGATGCTCAAGAAACTTAAAACTCTACTTGCCATCGCCGATACCGGGAGTTTCAACGCCGCTGCAGATCGTATGTTCATCACCCAATCTGCTGTTAGCATGCAAATGAAAGGCCTTGAGGAGACACTGCACCTCGAGTTATTTGATCGGTCAGTACGGCCCCCGCGTCTGAACAACACCGGCCGCCTGCTGCTGGATCAGGCCCGTCAAATAGTGAAACTCAGCGACGACCTGATTGACGTCTCGCCGGTCGCTAGTCAGTTCAAAGGGTCCATCAAACTCGGTTCGATTCCCGGCGCAGCATTCATTCTGCCCGAGACTCTATTTAGGCTGAACAACACCTATCGTTATCTGCAAATTATGGTGTCTTCAAACCTTAGTGAAAGTCTGGCGAGTGACGTAACTCATGAACGTCTCGATGCCGCTTTGGTCACACAACTGAGCGAAACAAATCCGCGTCTTCGAAGCCGTCCGATTTTGCGCGAACCAATGTTCGTACTGGCCTCACGCGCACAGGCTGGACAGAGTGACACCCAATTGCTGGAGAACAATCGCTACATCAGTTACAACCGAAAAGCCGAAGTCAGCCGCATAATCGAGGAGGCATTTCGTCAACGGAACATCACCGTCGACCCGATTATGGAGTTGGATACGTTGGAGACATTCCAGATGATGATCGTAAAGGGTCTCGGCGTGGGCATTCTTCCATTATCATCCATCCGCCTGCACTTAATGGACAAGTTTTATAAAGTGCCGTTTGGCTCACCAACGCTGACCCGCAATCTGGTTCTGATCCAACCAAATGAACACAATCGCCAGGCAATACTGGACGCGCTATACGAAACATTCTGCGCGGTAGCAAGCGACGTTAAAACCGGAGTTTAAAGGCTTGGGCCGCGCTGTAATGGGCGGTGTTACTGGCCCCAGCAATAATCATCCTATCGGTGTGACCCCCATCACATACAGGAGTATGCTTATTAGCACACGACCAATCGATTATGAGTCCACTGGATTAACAGCAGGGCCTATAGTTATCAACAACATACGCACTTCGATCCCACGCGGTTGTGACTGATTGTGACTCAAATGGACTAGAGTGGACTCCTGTCGGTCACATTATGGTCACAGGGCAGGGGGGGGTACCCACCCCCTTTTTAATATTTAACTTAATACATATATCCTCTCCACACAGCGGAGGGAGATTTTGGGGTAGGGAAAATCTATCAGGCTATTTTCGATGGAAAAACAATCTATTTTGGATGTTTCGGTGACCCGCAGTTCGGATATTGCTGTTCGTCGCCAAAAAATGCATAGCTCTGTGCTGAACACGCCGCATGAAAGGAGTCATGAAAGCCGTCTGTTGTGTCTTTCGCAAAACGCAGCACAGGCATAAACCGATTACTCACCAGTACATCGCCTGCACGAAACCGAGTGGTGTAATGCGCGGTACGGTTATGCGCCATGGACAGATACTCGGTACTGCTTGATCCGACGAAGGCCCATAGATCAACTACCTGATGTCCCCGCGGATTCACTACCCGCACCTTTGATCCCTTGGCCACAGAAACACCAAGTGCTTCCCCTGGCTTCAGTAAATGTACGGCTTTTGGCCCCAAAATCCTTCCTCAGTTTATCTCGCTCCGTTGCGAACATAGGGCTCGCGTCAACAGGATGAAACTATATGATGAAGATCATGCCCGTCTCGGCTATTGACTTAGGCTGGTTTCCTATCTAATTATCTTTCTTAAAAGATGAATATAATTATTTATTTTTATTGATAAAAAAAATTTTGAACGGTTTTTTAGACTAAGTTAGAGTTATGTATCCCTAAAAAATTATTATCGATACCCGTATCAGGGATCGCCAATAAGTTAGGAGGCTACTATTATGAGCATACGCAAATTTAGAAACAAAAATATTATCTTTCAAACATCAATACTTAGTTTATTTTTTGCATCCGCCGTTCTTCTGTTATCGATGCCGTCTTCCTCGCAAGCGGAGACATCGCTTGGCGAACTGGAAGGTCGAGCCGCTCCGGTTTATTTACGCCGCTGTTTATCAGGTAGCAGTGCTGGAGCGCTATGCAAGCAAAACTCGGACTGTCCCGGATCGAGCTGTCCTGATCGGAACGTGTTCAATATCCAGGTCGCAATTAGCTTTAGTGCAACAGCAACGCAGTTAACAGCGATTGAAAACATGATTACCGCAGGATCTGCATCATTATTTGATGCCACTGACGGTCAAGCCGAGATTGGTACCGCTTTCATCTATAACAACCAGTCGGGATCAGGGGATCATGATGTCCGCGTTCATCCGTCCAGTACTCCTGTGTGGTGGAATGCCAATACAGGAGGGTGGCAGGTTGGAGGGGATATGGAGGTCGATATTTCTAACGTAAATGCCGCGATTAGCGCCGGCAACGTTGGTGAGATTTTTGCGCACGAATTATTACATCTTGCGTTTGACCCCAGGGATGAGTACGAGTCTAGGGCGTCCGGCTGCGGCTCGATTATCGGCAGCGACGCATGCCCCGCAGCCGCTACTGTTGCTGCTGAGGGAACTGGCGAGCAATGCATTATGGATGGCGGTGGGTCTGAGCTTTGCTGGGGACAAGCTGATCCTAGTGACCTGACCGATCTATCCGGCGGGAACCATGATGCGAACAATACAACAGAGCAGTCCGTTTGCCGTAGTAACAGATCATGCTGGGATCAGGTGGTTTGGTCCTACCCAAATACGTTCTTGCATCCCGGAGGCGCTCCAGACCCAGCCGCTAATGGCGCAACCGTCAACCCAGTCAACTTTGTTCATCTCGCAAACACAAATCGGGTGGTTCTGGTTCTGGATGAGTCCGGAAGCATGAACCAAGAATCTCCGACGAGGATGGAACGATTGCAGGTAGCCGCCAACGACTTCATCGAACTTGCTGAGAATGGAACGGAACTGGGGATCGTATCTTTTTCCTCTGACGCCGATCCTGCCAGTGGTCACGCTAATGTTCCGATATCCGCTCTCGGGACAAGTCGTACTACCTGGACGAACGCAGTAAGCAGCCTTTCTGCGGGAGGGTCGACAAACATTGGTGATGCGCTAGGAGAAGCCTGGGATCTAATCGATGCGGCTGGTGGGGTAACAGCAAACACCTATATCGTGTTGATGACCGACGGTGTCAATAACCAACCGACGCCTCAATCTGCAGCCGATGCTGATCTACAGGATCAGATTGATTTTCTTCTTTCGGTAGGGGTTCCGGTATACGTGACATGCACAGGTGGCGACCTTACCCTTGCATCGCAATGTGCCGAAATTGGGAACGGGACGGGAGGCTTTTATTCGGATTCCGGGGGCACGGCATCCCTACCCCTAACGTTCGCTGCATTCCATGAAAAAGGTTCCGGTCGGGAAGCAATCTACCTTCGTTCTGGTCTGCTGAGCACTGCTCGGCCGCAGCGGATATTTGTGGAGAAAGATTCCGAATCGGTCACTTTTCTCACTCAGTGGGAGAATTCCTTGAGCTCCCCTTATCTGCTGGTTGTTGACCCGTTAGGCAAGGCATACAAAACTTGGGAAATCGATCAAGGTAGATATGTCCGTATCTCTAATCCAATGGCCGGGGACTGGAAACTTCTAATCGATCATGATGGCGTTAACGATAGCAAATATGTCACGAGTGCCTTTTCCAAGAATTCTATCCACAGACTGAAAGTAGGCGCACGTTACGCGACCGTCGAGCCGGGCCAGCCTATAACAATATTTGCCTATCCCGATAGTTACAACGGGCCAGTCAGCAATCCGAGGCGACCAATCTTTGTTATGGTCGAAACACCCAATGGCCGGCGTGACCGATTACTGCTGTGGGATCAGGGTCGAAAGCCGGGTCGCCTAGGTGATGACGTAGCCGACGACGGTGTCTATACAGGGGTGTATAAAAACACCCGCCAAAGAGGCGCCTATCGTTTCACGGTCTTCGCTTCTATATATGGTTGGAGATCATCAGGTGATGCCCATAAGATTAATCGTCGAGTACGGAGTCCACGATTCAATCGAATCGCTTCACTATCAGTGGGGGTTTCGCATCCCAACGATGTTACCCGTCGTTTTGAAGACCGGCCTGAACGCCAAACACAGCAGAAAAAAAACTCTAATCAGTCAACTACATCGAGTTCTCGTACAACCAGCGCAGGAAACAAAACTCGACCAGCGGTATTCGACATTGTCGGAAAGGGAAGGACTGAGCTTAATCATCTTGGTCAAAGGCAATAACCCGGAGACCAACACTAGCCAGTAAAAATACGATCTATCCTTTGATATAAGCCCCTTCGTGTAAACATGAAGGGGCTTTTTTACTCTTTAGGCGACATGCTTTTCTTACCCCGCCGGCTTTTCCAAGTTTCACATACCCTCGAAGCAACAACCGGTTTTGCGTTTTGCCCAAATCAAAAACTTGACTTTCAAAGGCAGGCCAACTTAATGAAGAAATATTTCCTCCAACAACCGATCGGCCGTCGCATAATGTGGGATTAAGTCCCCATCGTCTAAAACAATCCAGGGTGTTCCTCTGATTCCAAGATCTTGGCCCAAAGAGTAGTGGGCGGCTACTGGATTAGCACATTCTTTAACTTTAAGGGCGATTTCTTGCCCCTTCTTGACTTTGGTCAGAGCAGCCCTACGGTCGGCAGAACACCATATCGCAACCAACTTGCGATAACTCTCGGACGGTACACCCGCCCCCGGATAGAAGAGATAGTCAACGCTCACTCCCTTGGAATTGAGCAAGGGCCGATCTTTTTCATGAAAATGTTTGCAAAACTCGCAATCTACATCTGTGAAGACTGTAATCACTTTAGTCGGATTTTCTGCAGGAAATGTCACTCGCTGACCTTGAGGAATCGAGTCGATCGCTTCTAGACGAATGCTTTTGACTCGCTCACTGAGAAGAGAGACTTGCCCATCTAGATCGTAGATATCCCCCATAACCAAAAAGTTTTCCTTCTTCGTTACATAGAACGCGTTCTGCCCCGTGGTCACAAGATAAACTCCTTCTATTGGGGATGCCTCAATCGCGGATGGCTTTAACATTGGCACTATTTTTTCAAGCGCTCTCTCAATCTCGCCTATCCCTTTATCAGCATGCGCTGCAGAAGCCATGAAAAAAGTCAGAAGAAAGCAAAGGAGTTCTTGCCAGATTCCCCGTATATCTTCTTTTCGCATAAGTCTGTTAATCATCAGATTACATAATAAACTTTCGAGTAACCGAGACTATGATAGGTAAATAATCGATAACAATAGCAATTTAACCAACTATCGCCCAAATCGTCCACTTCTGACACTAAATCAAGGAATATTGGCGACAGGAAAGGTATTACGCCAAAGATCTCTCTGATATGTTCCATAATGAAATGGCTGAACTGCATCGACATCACCCACCAGCGGCGCAATGAAGACATCCGCACTGGTGGTGTTCGGCCTGGGCGCTCTGCCAGCAGGGTGGCTGGCCGATCGTTGGAGCCGCGAGAAGATGATGGTGATTTTCTTTTTTGGGATTGGGGCGAGTGCAATGGCCACCGCTATGGCCGATACGCCCCTGACCATGGCCCTGGGTCTTTTTGCTATTGGCGTTTTTGGTTCTATTTACCATCCGGTGGGCCTTGCCATGGTCATCCAAGGGCGTAGTCAGACCGGCGTACCGCTTGCGATTAACGGCGTGTTTGGCAATCTGGGTGTAGCCTGTGCGGCACTTTTCACCAGTCTGCTGATCGAGACCTCTGGATGGCGGGCGGCCTTCGTCTTGCCGGGGGCACTTACTATATTGTTGGGAGTCGCCTATCTGGCCTGTCTTCGAAATGCGCAGCGGGGTGCCGTTCAAAAGAACGAGGAAAAAAAAGGAAGCGCAAAGCGTCCCGCCGCCTTCACTCGGGAAACACTCGTCCGGATTTTCTTTGTGGTTTTTGCCTCCACCGCGCTTGGAGGCCTGATCTTCCAGAGTACAACTTTTGCTCTGCCAAAGGTGATCGACGAACGCCTCGCAGTTTCCGTCACCGACGTCGGCTGGTATGCCTTTTGGATCTTTGCGCTTGCATCGGTGGGTCAGTTGATTGTTGGATATCTGGTCGATCACTGGCCGGTGAAGCGCGTGTTTCTCGCCGTGGCTGCGGGTCAGTGCCTTTTTGCTCTGGTGCTGGTGGGTGCCAGCGGTATCTCGGCTGTCATTGTTTCCGTTGCGTTTATGCTGGTGGTATTCGGGCAGATTCCGATTAACGATGTGCTGATCGGCCGGGTCACCAGCAGCGAGTGGCGCAGCCGGGCATTGGCTGCTCGCTACATCATTACGTTTTCCGTGAGTGCGACGGCGATCCCGATGATTGCGTGGACTCACACCACCTGGGGTTTCGGCGCATTTTTCGTGATTCTGGCCGGGGTTGCCGTTGCGATCTTCGGATTCGTCTGCTTCTTACCCAAGGTAGAGGCTGCTCGATAGAGATAGCGACTTCTTTGTACAGGTCAAGTGTCGAGATCAACGACACCACTGAGTAGGCCACCTGCGGCGGTCTGTTCTAGGGCGGGAACTGAAACCCCTGTTACACCTTAAGAAGAAATGGTGGAGCCGAGGAGGATCGAACTCCCGACCTTCGCATTGCGAACGCGACGCTCTCCCAGCTGAGCTACGGCCCCACAGCAACCGATAATGTTGCGGGCCAATTTTATCCCAC
>Ga0163108_10001851_pt1 | contig 15467 bp, 13 predicted proteins | sample Fk1155metaG_FD_109644 | JGI IMG/M metagenome (GOLD analysis project Ga0163108, IMG submission 109644) | Marine microbial communities from the Central Pacific Ocean - Fk160115 155m metaG | ecosystem: Environmental > Aquatic > Marine > Oceanic > Photic zone | place: The Central Pacific Ocean...
TATAGCTAAAAGACTTTCTGAAAATGGAGCCGAATTAGCTTTTACTTATTTAGGAGACGCCCTTAAAAAGAGAGTTACTCCTCTAGCTGAATCTGTAAATTCCAAATTTCTACTAAATTGTAACGTAGAAAATAAAGACGATATTTTAAAAACATTTCAAGAAATCAAAAATAAATGGGGTCAACTAGATTTTGTAGTACATGCCATTGCTTTTTCAGACAGAGCCGAATTATCAGGTGAATACATAAATACTTCGAGAGAAAATTTTGCAAAAAGTATGTTGGTTTCTTGTTTTTCATTCACTGAAATAGCAAAAGAAGCTTCAAAAATAATGAAGAACGGTTCCAGCATGCTTACTCTGACTTATGAGTCTACAAAAGTAATTCCTAATTATAATGTTATGGGGGTTTGCAAAGCAGCTTTGGAATCGAGTGTGAAATATATAGCTAGAGATCTAGGCTCCAAAGGAATCAGGGTGAATGCTATAAGTGCTGGACCAATTAAAACTTTGGCTGCGTCAGCCATAGGTGATGCAAAATTTCTATACAAATGGAGTGCAGATCATTCTCTATTAAAAAGAAATGTAGATATAGATGACGTGGGAAAATCTGCCTTGTACTTATTAAGTGATCTTGCCGCTGGCGTTACTGGAGAAGTTCATTATGTTGATGCAGGCTATAATAAAGTAGGAATGCCAGATCCAAAGAATATTTCGTAGTAATTTATGCTTGCTTCATTGAAAGCTTAACTTTACCTCTGTCAAAGCCAACAACTTTAACTGAAACTTCGTCACCTTCTTTTACAACATCTCCAACTTTTGCTACTCTTTTTGCTGCAAGCTCAGAGATATGAACTAGACCGTCTTGTTTTCCTAAAAAATTTACAAAAGCACCGAACTCCATGATTTTGACAACTTTTCCTTTGTAGGTTTTTCCCATTTCTGGTTTGGCAACAAGATCTTTGATCATTTGAACCGCTATTTTTCTAGTTTCTTCGTTTGCGGCTGCTACTGTAACTTCCCCTGTGTCCTTAACATCTACTTTTGCTCCAGACTTTTCTACTATTTCTCTTATAGTAGCGCCACCCTTACCTATAACAGTGGCTATATCTTTTTTGTCAACTTTTATAGTTTCCATTTTTGGAGTGTGTTTTCCAACTTCTTTTCTTGATGATTTAAGAGTCTTGTTCATTTCATCTAAGATGTGAACTCTTCCTTCTTTTGCTTGAGCAAGAGCCTGTTCCATAATCTCAAAAGTAATTCCTGTAATTTTTATATCCATTTGCAAAGAAGTAATTCCATCTTTTGTTCCGGCAACCTTGAAATCCATATCTCCTAAATGATCTTCATCTCCTAAAATATCTGACAAAATAGAGAATTTATCTTTTTCCTTAATTAACCCCATTGCTATTCCTGCAACAGGTTCGGCTATAGGAACCGCTGCATCCATTAATGCTAAAGAGGACCCACAAACTGTAGCCATTGAAGATGATCCATTAGATTCTGTAATTTCAGATACAATTCTTAAAGTGTAAGGAAAATTTTCTTTTTTAGGAAGTGATGAATTTAAAGCTCTCCATGCTAATTTTCCATGTCCGACCTCTCTTCTACCTGTGCCAATTCTACCTGTTTCTCCCACAGAAAATGGTGGAAAATTATAATGCAACATAAATCTTTTTCTTTTTAAACCTTCTAGGCTTTCAACTCTTTGTTCGTCATCTGTCGTCCCCAAAGTTGTTGTTACTAAAGCCTGCGTTTCTCCTCTAGTGAACAAGGCTGAACCATGAACTCTTGGTAGAATTCCAACTTCGCATTTTATTGGCCTTACGTCTGATAAACCTCTTCCATCAATTCTTTTTTTACTTTTTAAAATCCTGGTTCTAACAATATCTTTTTCTAGATTTTTAAGTTGGAGCATTATCTCATGTTCCAAAAGAGTTTCGTCATCCTCAAACAAAGTTTTGCATTTCTCTCCCGCTAAATTAATTAATTCAGATCTTTTCTTTTTATCTTTTTCTGAAAATGCTTTTTCTAAATCTTTTGTAAGCTCTTTTTGAATTTTCTTAGCAACTTTACTGTGATCTTTCTTTTCGATTTTCCAAGATTCTTTTGAACATTTTTTTGCTAACTTTTCTATGCCTTTGATCACAGAAACAAACCCTTCGTGGCCAAATTTGACCGCGCCCAACATTTCTTTCTCTGTTAAACCTGAAGCTTCTGACTCAACCATTAAAACAGCATCTTTTGTTCCAGCCACAACTAAATCTAATTTTGAATTTTCTAGTTCCTTTTTAGTTGGATTCAAAACACACTTACCGTCAATAAAACCAACTCTAGATGCGCCCACTGGTCCCTTAAAAGGTAATCCTGAAATCGATAGAGCAGCTGAACATGCTATTATTGATAATACATCAGCTTCATTTTCATGATCGTATGAAAGCACTGTAGGTAAAACTTGTACTTCGTTTCTAAAATCGTCAGGAAATAAAGGTCTGATCGGTCTATCAATCAATCTTGATATTAAAGTTTCTGACTCGGTTGGTCTTGCTTCTCTTTTAAAATAACCACCTGGAATTTTTCCTGCAGCATAATATTTTTCCTGATAATTTACAGATAGGGGAAAATAGTCCATTTCTGGATTAACTTTTTTAGCTCCCACAACTGTTGCAATAACAACTGTTTCTCCCCAAGTGGCAATTATCGCCCCATCTGCTTGACGTGCAATTTTTCCTGTTTCTAAAGTAATTTTTTTACCACCAAAATCTATTTCTTCTTTAAATTGTTTGAACATCTATTTTCTTAAATTTAGTTTTTTTAGTACGTCGCTATATGTCTTTGGATCATTTTTGCTTAGATAAGCTAGTAATCTCTTTCTTTGGTTTACTGATTTTGTAAGACCACGAAAAGAATGTTTGTCTTTTTTAAACTTTTTAAAATGCTCTGAAAGTTTGTTAATTTTTTCACTTAACAAACCAATTTGTACAGCTGTTGACCCAACATCGTTTTTACTGATTCCTAAAGATTTAATAAGTTCTTTTTTTGACTTCATTATTGTTTTGTTTAATTAATTTTTCAATTCTCTCCGCATAATCAAAGGATTTATCTCCAACAAAATATAACTTAGGAAGAAATTTAATATCTAACTTCTTTGATAATGCCTTTCTAACAAGATAAGAAAATTCGGTCAAGGTGTTAACGGTCTTGTCTATTTCTTTACCCCCCAAAGGAATTACATATGCTCTTGCTGATTTCAAGTCTGAACTCATTTTTACTTCAGTTATTGTTATTAGATTTGTGTTTAAAGAGGGTATTTTTGCCTCATTTTTTAGAAATATTTGTCCTAAGTTTTGTTTTATCAGCTCACCAACTCTTAATTTTCTATGATTAGGGCCAAAATTTGAAGAATTTTTAATCATGTATTTCCCTTCTTATCACATCAACTGTATAAGACTCGATTATATCTTTCTCCTTAAAATCTGCAAAATTTTTAAATGAAATTCCACATTCAAGTCCATGTTTAACTTCTTTAACAGCATTTTTTTCTCTAAAAATACTAGATATGCTTCCATCATGTACGACTTTCCCGTCTCTAAGAATTCTTGCTTTTGAGTTGTTTTTAATTTCACCCTCCGTAACTTTAGAGCCTGCAACTTTGCCGGATTTTGATAATTTGAATATTTTTAGTATCTCTGCCATGCCTTCCACTTTTTCTTTTCTTTCTGGCTCCAATAAACCTGATAAGTTGTTCTCAACAAATTCAATAGCCTGATAAATTATATTAAAAAACTCAATTCTTACTTTTTGAACTTCTGCTGACTTTTTTGCTTCTCTGTTTGGCTTAATATTGTAACCAATAATAACTGCGTTTGAAGCTTTAGCTAAAGATACATCTGTTTCATTAATCATGCCAATGTCAAATAAAATTATTTTAGGCTTAACTTCCGGATGTTCTATTTTGTCTATAGCATTTTTTAATGCTTCGCTGGAACCCTGGACATCTGATTTTAATATTATGTTAAGCTCTTTTTTTGTCTTTTCTTTATCAAAAATATTTGTTTTGTCTGCAGAAATTGATATTTTATTTTCGTTAATTCCAGATTTTTTGAAATCACTAATTTTTCTAGCCTCATCTTCATTTTCAACAACTAAAAATTCGTCCCCGGCTTGGGCTTTCTCATTCAAACCAAGAATTTCTACTGGAGATGACGGATATGCATTTTCGATTGTTTTGCTATTATGGTCTATCATCGCTCGAATTTTTCCATAAGTATTTCCGCAAATAAAATAATCTCCTCTTTTTAACTCACCGTTAGTAACTAGAATTGTGGCCACAGGTCCCTTGCCTTTATCAATTTTTGCCTCCAACACAACTCCTTTGGCCTTTCCAACTTTTGAGGCTTTTAAATCTAATAGCTCAGCCTGAAGAACAATGCTTTCTTTTAGCTTGTCTAGATTTTTTTTTGTTTTTGCCGAAACCTCAACAAATAAAGTGTCCCCGCTTAAACTCTCAGCGATTAGTTCGTAACGCATAAGATCGTTTTTTATCCTTTCAATATTTGAACCAGGTAAATCACATTTGTTAATTGCAACAATAATTGGTACTTTTGCTGCCTTTGAATGTTGGATAGCTTCTACAGTCTGTGGCTTTACTCCATCATCTGCTGCTATAACCAAAATTACTATATCGGTTATCTTTGATCCTCTTGCCCTCATCTCTGTAAATGCAGCATGGCCCGGAGTATCTATAAATGTAATTAATTTATCTTTGCCATCCGAAACTTGATAGGCTCCTATATGCTGGGTTATGCCACCATGTTCACCTGAAACAACATCTGCACTTCTTAGCGCATCTAGTAGAGAGGTTTTGCCATGATCAACATGACCCATCACTGTGACTATAGGCGGACGAGATTTAAAATCCTTTTGTTCTAGTTCTTTATCTTCTTTGAGATTAACTGCCGGTATTTTTTCCAGAACAGGATTATGACCAAACTCCTTGACTATATATTCAGCGGTATCCTTATCGATAGTGTGATTAATTGTAGCCTGAACTCCCATATTCAAAAGAAACTTTATTGTTTCGCTAGATTGCTCCGCCATTCTATTAGATAGCTCTTGTATAGTTATTTTGTTTGGAATATTTACATCTCTAATTACTTTTTTAAATTCCCTTTTGATATCATCTTTTTTTAATTTTTTTTCTTTTTGTCTAGCTCTTTTTACTGAAGCCAAACTTCTTTGTTTAATTTCAAATTCTTCAACGTTCATGGCTCTTGAAATTGTAAGTTTTAACTCCCTTTTTGTATCTAAATTTTTATTTTTCTCTGCTCCTTTGGTCTTTGCTTTAAAAGAATCTTTTGCATCAGGATGAATAAATCTTTTTGTTGCTTGTTGTTCAGCATATTTTCTTGAAAAATTTTTTCTACTTGGTTTCTCTCTCTTGTTTGGGGCTGCAGAAGACTGGTTGGGTTTGTTGAAGGAACCTCCCTGAGGCTTCTTTTTATATATATTAAATGTTTTTTTTTCTGATTTTACACCAGGTGGTGGAGAGGTCTTTCTTCCAAGGCCGCCCGATATAGTCAGTGTTCTTTTTTTATTTTTATTTTTTTCCATTAAAACTAATCCCCAAATACAATCTTTCTAGCACCCATTATTAAATTATCGGCTTCTTCTCTGGACAGAGCAAAGTCTTCGAGATAGCCATTAATTTTAATTCGCTTGCCCTTAATTTCATCAAAGCCACCAATTAGTTCATCTGATGCTAACTCGGCAAAATCTTTAAGTTTTTTAATATTTTTTTCTCCCAAAACAACAAGCATTCCTTGTGTCATTCCTTCCAAATTGACCAATGAATCCTCTACTCCAAGATCTTTTAATTTTTTTGATATTTCAATTTTTTCTTTCTCTAGACTTTCTGCTGCCCTTGATATTAGCTCTGCAGCAGTTGCTTCGTCTATTCCGTCAATTTTGTGAATGTCTTCAGGTTTTGATTGTGCAATTTCTTCGACGCTCTGAAAATTTTCTGAAACTAGAAGTTGTCCTAAAGTTTCATCGACTTCTAAATTTTTTACAAAATTCTCTGTTTTCTCTTTAAATTCAATCTGTCTTCTTTCCGAATCTTCTTTGTCGGTTAAAATATCAATTTCGTAGCCTATTAATTTAGATGCAAGTCTTACATTTTGACCCCTTCTACCTATGGCCTTGCTGAGATTCTCCTCTGTTAAAATAACTTCTATCCTTTTATTTTGTTCGTCTATTAAAACTTTCTGTATCTCCGCTGGTGACAAAGACTCTGCTACCAAAGTTGGTAAATCTTCTGTCCATTTAATTATATCAATTTTTTCTCCTTGTAGTTCATTAACCACAGTTTGAACCCTGCTTCCTCTCATACCTACACAAGCTCCTACGGGATCTAAAGATGAATCTTTTGAATATACTAAAATTTTAGCTCTGCTTCCCGGATCTCTTGAAACTGATTTTACCTCGATTGTTCCTTCGTAAATCTCTGGAACCTCTTGAAAAAATAATCTTGCTAAAAATTGAGGGTGGGCCCGAGACAAAAATATTTGATGTGCTTTTGCATCTTGTTTTACTTCATAGCAATAAGCCTTAACTCTATCTCCATTTTTTAATATCTCTCTTTGGATTAGCTCTTCTTTTCTAATTATGCCCTCGGCTCTGCCTAGATCAACAATAACATTGCTGTACTCCTGTCTTTTTATAACTCCGCTTAAAATTTGTCCTTTCTTATCTTTGAAGTCTTCATATTGTCTGCTTTTTTCTGCCTCTCTTACTCTCTGTGAAATAACCTGTTTCGCGCTTTGAGCAGCTATTCTTCCAAAATCAACTTGTGGTAATTCTTCATATATTTTATCGCCAACTTTTAAAGTTTCATTGTTCTTCTGAATCAAAATTGCATCCTTAAGTAATATTTCTTTTCCAGAATCTTCCACTTTTTCAACAATTGTTAAAACCTTTTGAATTTTAATGCTTCCACTTTTTCTATCTATTTGTGCTTCAATTTCGTTTTCTGATCCAAATTTACTGTATGCTGCCCTCTGTATTGCTGTTTCCATAGAATTTAGAATAAGTTCTTTATCTATGGATTTCTCGTTAGCTACAGAATCAACAACTCTTAGCAGTTCTTGTTTGTCTAAACCTCTATTCAACATTGTGTTTTCCTTTCGCCTAAAAAAAAATGGGCAAAAGCCCATTTTGCAATTCCAGGTAACTTAATCACTTTCTAATTTATATTTTTATCTTTTTCAAGAATTACTTTTTAAAAAGTTGGATTTTATCAGTTTTTTCCCAAGAAAAACTACCTTTGGAATCAGGTTTTCTTCCAAAATGACCGTATGCTGCTGTACACTCGTATATAGGCTTGTTTAGAGATAACATCTCTCTTATTCCTCTAGGACTTAAATCAAAATTATCTCTGATTAATTTTTCTACATGTTTCGCTTTTTTTTCATCACCATCAAAAAGATTAACATAAATTGATAAAGGCTTAGAAACTCCTATCGCATAAGATAATTGGATTAAACATTTGCTTGCAATCTTAGAGGCCACTACATTTTTTGCAACATACCTAGCAGCATAAGCTGCCGATCTATCAACTTTACTCGGGTCTTTTCCGGAAAAAGCTCCTCCTCCATGTGGCGCTGCCCCACCATAAGTATCAACGATAATTTTCCTTCCTGTAAGACCAGCATCGCCGTCAGGACCTCCAATTATAAATTGGCCTGTCGGATTAACATAAAATTCTTCTTCCTTTAATTCTGAAAGCAGAGCTTTTGGAATTGCTTTTTCTAAATATGGTCTAACAATTTCTTTAACCTGAGATTGATTAACTTTTGAGGAATGCTGTGTAGAGATTACTACCGATGTAACTTTTGCTGGTTTTCCATTTTCATACTTCATTGTAACCTGGCTTTTTGAATCTGGTTCCAGTTTGTCAGCAACACCTTTCTTTCTGTCTGAAGCCATTAATTCTAAGATTTTATGTGAATAATAAATTGGAGCTGGCATTAAAACTTCTGTTTCATCACAAGCATAGCCAAACATTATGCCTTGATCACCTGCTCCCTCATCTTTATTTCCTTTGGCGTCAACTCCCATAGCTATATCTGTGGATTGAGAATGAAGATAAACATCGACGTCACAGTTTTTCCAATGAAAACCTTTTTGTTCGTATCCTATATCTTTGATACATCCACGAACTTTTTCTATTAATTCATCTTTTTTTATTTCGGGACCTCTGGTTTCTCCTGCCAAAACAACTCTGTTTGTTGTTGTAAGAGTTTCACAACCAACTCTTGAGTTGGGGTCTTTAGACATGTAGGTATCAACAACCATATCTGAAATCCGATCACAAACTTTGTCTGGATGACCCTCAGATACTGACTCGCTAGTAAAAAAATAATTATTAGATTTCATTAAATTTTAAATTTACGTAATACAAAAAATGTGAAGACATATGTAATTAAAAGCGAGTAAAATATCAAACTTTTTTTGTATTGTTTTTTTGTAGATTCAAGCAGTGGTAGTTCTAGTTCAATGTTGCCAGCCTCAATGGGTTCTAAGGATTTAATTACTTTTCCATTGGGATCTACAAAGACACTTTTGCCTTTGTTTGCGGATCTTATTACAAATTTTCTCGATTCTATTGATCTAAGAATTGCCTTTGCAAAATGTTGGTAAGGACCAATACTTTCTCCAAACCAGGCATCTTCTGAAATATTTACAATAAAGTTATATTTATTAGTATTGTCCTCTATTAAATTGGGAAAAATAATTTCATAACAGATTAAAGGTAATAGTTTTAAGCTATTTCCGTTAAAATTAAACTCTAATGTGGATTCTCCTCTTCCATTTGAAAAGGATGAATATCCCGGTGTGATTTTTTTCATACCGATCTTGTTCAAAAAATTTTCTAATGGTAAAAATTCACCAAAAGGAACTAGTTTCTTTTTGTCGTATTGAGCAACAATATTAAAATTACTATCGACTAATACCATGCTGTTAAAGTATTTTTCTTCTTGATTATACTTTTTTACTGTGTTTGCTCCCAATATTATCAAATGATTCTTGGAAAAATTTTTTTTAAATAGTGATCTAATTGTACTATTATCTTTTATATTTGAAAAATTTTCGCTCATAAAAGTTCCCTCGGGCCAAACAAAAATAGTTTTCTTTTCCTTTTCGGGTTCACTGATTCTTATTAACCTTGAGGCTACATCTATTGGATCTTTAAATTCTGACAATTTGAAACCAGCTGTTACAATTTTAAAATTAATCTTTTTGTTTTCTTTGCTTATACCAATACTTTCAGTATTTATTTTGTAGGAGCCATAAAAATAGTTTGAAAAAAATAATACTACAAGGGTGCCTAGCAGAAAATATTTGCTTGAGTTTTTAAAAAAAAGTATAGCTGGAAAAAAGAAAAGTGTAATAATAATTAAATTCAGAGAGAAAAAACCTAAGCTGTCAATTAGCTGTAAATTTTCAACATTGTTTGACAAACTATAAATCCAGAGATTCCATGGAAATCCTGTGAGAACTACACTTCTCATAAAATCTGCAAAACTGAAAAAGAAACTGACTAAAAAAATCGATGATATTTTTTCATTTATTAAATATCCAGACAAAATGATGGGTAAAGAAAAAAAAAGTGACAAAAAAAGAGGTATTAAAAACAAACCAAAGGGTATAAAAATTTTAAACGCATCATCAAAAGTCATCGAATAAATAATCCAATAGAGACCAAAAAAGAAAAAACCAAAACCATATGAGGTTCCTAGAAAAAATAAATTTTTAACAAAAGGTTTTTTTCTGTAAACGCTTTTAGATTTTTTTTTAACGTAAAGTATCAGCCAAAATAATGCTGGTAGTGAAAAAAAATTTATAAAAAAAAAATTAAAAGGTTGAAAGCTAAAAACCGACAAACCTCCTAAAAAAATTGGAAAAAAGAATAAAATAAAAAATCTTTTATTAAAAAAATTTATCATCTTATATCTTTAATTTTCTTTAAAATCTGATTTTCTAATTTGCTCATTTTATAAAAGTCCTTATTTTTATAATGCTTATAACCTAATAAATGAAGAAAGCCATGCACCCATAATCTATTAAAATCTTTTTTATAATTCTTTTTGTTAATCTTGTAGAAATTTAAAATTATATCTCCCAAGTAAACATTTTTGGATTTTTTTTTATTAAATTCTGGATGATTTTTCTTTAAACGGTCGTGTCTAAAATTAACGTCCATTGTCCAATTTCGTTCCATTACATTTGTATAAAAAGGGAAGGACAAAACATCTGTGGTTTTATTTTTGTTTCTAAACTTTTTATTTAAATTTTTTATCTCTCTATTGCCCGCTAATAAAACTGAAAAAACTATTTTTTTATTTTTGAGAAAGGGTATTAAATTTTTTATTTTTTTAGTTTTATTATTTAAATACTTTTGAGGATTAACAATGTATTTTTTCCATTTTTCTTCTTGAATGAACACATCAACTTTTATCATCAATTTTTTTTTGATAGGCTTTAACTATTTTTGCAACTAAAGGATGTCTTGCCACATCGTTATGATCAAATTCTATAAATTTTACTTCCTGAACTTCTTTTAAAATTCTTTTTGTTTTTAACAAACCGGAATCATTTTTATTTATCAAATCAATTTGTGAAGGATCCCCATTTACTACAAGCTTAGAGTTTTCTCCTATTCTTGTAAGAAACATCTTTATTTGAGTTGCCGACGCATTTTGAGCTTCGTCCAATATCGCAAAAGAATTTTTTAAAGTTCTCCCTCTCATGAACGCTAAGGGTGCTATTTCTATTTCTCCTGTTTCAATTTTTTTCTGAATTTTTTCAAATCCAAATAAATCATATAATGCATCGTAGAGAGGTCTTAAATATGGATCTACTTTATCTTTCATGTCGCCGGGTAGGAAACCTAATCTTTCGCCAGCTTCAACTGCTGGTCTAGATAGAATCACTCTTTCTACCTTTTTTTCCATTAACATTTTTACCGCGACTGATACTGCTAAATAACTTTTTCCTGTTCCAGCAGGGCCTAAAGATATGACTATTTTTTCGTTTAACAATGCTTCTAGATATTCAGATTGTTTTTTAGATCTTGGTACAACTGACCTTTTGGGTGTTTTAATTATTTGTCCTAAAGGTCTTATATTATTTCTATCTCTTTCATCTGTATTTGGCATATTATTTTTTATTGAATAAATTATATCACCATTTTCAATTGAATTGGTAACCAGAAATTTTTTTGCTAAGTATTTTAGAGATTCTGAAACATTTAAAATCGAATTTCTATCTCCTTTTGCTGTAATTGAATTACCTCTAAAAAAAAGCTTTGTATTTGTCAGCTTTTCTAGTTCGGCTAAGTTGGTATTAAATTCACCAACAATTGCCATTAGCATTTTGTTATCAAAGATCTTTATATTTAAAGTTTTGTTATCTATTTTTTTTATTAAAATTTGTTTTTCTAAATTTTTTGCTTCTAACATTACGCAGCAACCTCTTTTTCTGAACTTTTTTTGGATCCAAATAAAGAATTTTGGTTACAGTCTTTTATTTCTACATCTATAATCTTTCCTACATCTTTTTCTTTTGCATCAAAAACCACGGGGGTTAATTCAAAAGTTCTTCCAAAAAATCTGCTCTGATTTTTTAGTCTATTTTCAACCAAAACTTCTTTAAATTTTCCTATATTTTTTTTGTTTTTCTTTCCTTGAATTTCCTTAAGTAAACTTTGAAGAATTATCAATCTTTTTTTTTGTACCTCTTGATTAACAGATTCTAAATTCGAAGCAGGTGTGCCGGGTCTTTTGTTATAGATAAATGAAAATGAATTTATAAAGTTCACCTTTTTGATTAAGTCAATAGTATCCTCAAAATCTTTTTTGCTCTCACCTGGATACCCTACTATAAAGTCACTTGAAAACTCTATGTTGGGAGAAACTTTTTTCATTTTTTTTACTATGGATAAGTATTTTTCTTTTGTGTATTTACGATTCATTTTTTCTAAAATTTTATTTGATCCACTCTGTGCTGGTAAATGAAGAAAAGGCATAAGTTTTTTTACATCTTTGTAACAATCTATTAAATCATCGGTCATATCATTTGGATGTGAAGTTGTGTATCTGATTCTTTTTAAACCTTTTATTTTGTCCAGCTCTCTAATTAGGTGTGATAATTTAAGATTTTTATTTTCAGATCTGTAATTGTATGCATTAACGTTTTGTCCCAGCAATACAATTTCTTTTACACCGTTTAAAATTAATTTTTTTGCCTCATCTATAATTTCTTTTAATGATCTCGAGTATTCAGCTCCTCTCGTATAAGGAACTACACAGAAGTTACAGAATTTATCACAACCCTCTTGAATTGTTATAAAAGATGAAGTTTTAGAATCATGATTTTTTAAAGTATTTAATTTGTCAAACTTTTCTATTACATCAAAGTCAGTAAAATTTAATCCTATTTTTTTCTTATCAAGCTCTAATAAAATTTTTGGAATTTTTTGGTAAGATTGTGGACCTACCACTGCATCAATATATTTTTCTCTTTTAAGCATTTCGTCATTTTCTGCTTGAGCAACACATCCTGTGACTAACACTATGGGTTTTTTTTTATTTCTATATTTTTTTTTCAATCTTCCTATATCGTGATAAACTTTTTCTGTGGCTTTTTCTCTTATATGACATGTGTTTAAAATATAACAATCTGTGTTTTCTAAACTTTCTGTTTTTTTATAACCAATCTGTTTAACTAAATCAGAAATACGATTACTATCGTATTCGTTCATTTGACAGCCAAAAGTTTTGATAAAAAAATTTTTTTGCAAGTTTCTAATTTTTTTTAATTTTTGTTCCGTAAAGTTCTAACTTGTGATCCACTAGTTTGTACCCTAATTTCGAAGCAACTTTTTTTTGAAGTTCTTCGATTTCACCATTCATAAATTCTATAATTTCGCCACTGTTTATATCTATGAGGTGGTCATGATGCTCGTCGGGAGCTTGTTCGTATCTTGCTTTGCCACCCTTGAAATCATGTTTCTCTAGTATGCCGGCTTCCTCAAAAAGTTTTACGGTTCTGTATACTGTCGCAATACTTATTTTGTCATCAACCAGACTAACTCTTTTGTGAAGTTCGTACACATCAGGATGATCTTTTGAACCATATTTTGATTTTGAATCCGACATGACTTTTGCTATAACTTTTCTCTGGTCAGTTAATCTAACACCTTTTTCTTTACATTTTTCTTCAATTTTGCTCATAACGATTTCATAATTTAACTTAAATACACTGGTTTAATCAAATTGTTTTCTATTAAATTTTTCTTAATTAATAATTCAATATTTTTACGGTTAAATCTGTCTAAACTAGAGTCTTTGTATCCATAAAGTTTAGCTCCTTTGGATATTTTAATACCTTTCCCTATGGCTAAAGAAATCCTTATACCGGAAAAACTCCCAGGGCCAATATTTACAATAACGGAAAAGTTTTTGTCAATACTGGCATTTTTTTGTTTGATAAATTCAAATATATTGTTCACAAGTGACTCATTTTTTTTTATATTTGTTTGAATTTTTTTAATAAAAAAATTACTATTTACCCTTAAACCAATAAAATTATTTTTGCCTGTGAAACTAATAATTAAAAAATTCTTTATCATTATTTTATTTATAGTTTTTTTTATTGTCTCAAACAATTCTTATTCTGAGGAAAAAAGCTCCGAAGACCAAGGCATCATATCAATAATGTATCACCGCTTCGAAGAAAATAAGTATCCTTCGACAAATATTAGGCTGGATGATTTTAAATCACACATCAATCTTATAAAAGAGTTGGGTCTTGACTTTATTTCATATGAAGAATTTAAAAAATATATAAACACAAAAAATAGTACTAAGAAAATTTTGTTAACAGTTGATGATGGTTTTTCATCATTTTATAGAAATGCTTGGCCTATTCTAAAAAAAGAAAAAATACCTTTTATAATCTTTATAAACACAGAAAGTGTTGGCTCTCCCGGTTATATGAGTTGGGAGGAGCTAAAAGAAGTTTCTGAATTTGATTTTGCACATATTGGAAATCACAGTCACTCTCATGGGTACCTTGTGGACAAGAGTGATGATGAAATCAAAAAGGATCTAAAAATTTCTATGAAACTTTTAGAAGAAAGACTAAATCATAAAACAGATTTTTTTGCATATCCTTTTGGTGAATATAAAAACTCTTACAAAAAAATTGTTCAGAATTTAGGTTTCGTTTATGGATTTGGTCAACACTCTGGCGTCATAGACGCTACTAAAGATAAATTTGCATTACCTAGATTTCCAATTAATGAAAAATATGGAGAGATTAAAAGATTTAAGAGATTGCTTAAAACTATTCCTTTCCCTTATAAAAAAATTACTCCTGAGGAAAAATATTTAAATGAACAGAACAATCCTCCTGATGTCAGAATTACTTTTTTTCAAGATGGTCCCAATATAAAAAATATCAATTGTTATTCAAACGAAGAAAATGAGTGGCGAAAATCAAAAATAGATTTCATTAATGATAATGAATTAAAAATCGTTTTAGAAGGAAAATTTACTACTGAAAGAGGAAGAATCAACTGCTCCTTGAGAGAAAGCACGGGAGAGTGGAGATGGTTGGGTATACAATTTGTTATATCCAAATTATAAAATTTATAAAGATAAAGATTTATCTTTATTAGTATTCATTAGAATCGCATTATCAAAATCAGTTAGCTTGTTTTGAGATATAATGTTGGTAAGAATTTTAACGTACTCTTTTCCAGTCGCGGCATAACTTTCTAAATAATTAACAAGATCCAATCCAGATATTTTTTTGTTGCTTTCTCTTAGATCGGCTCTTTTCTCTCTAAACTCTCCATAGGCCCTGTGAGTATTTAGATTCCTTTGGTAAGCCATTATCGAAGAACGTAGCATTGGAAACGAAAGTACTTTATGACCCTTGCCTTTACTATCTTTTGGTTTTATTCCGTCCTTTCCATATGTCCATTGACCAAACATTGCATTTCCTTTTAAAGCAAATCTAGAAGTTCCCCATCCACTTTCTTTTGCTGCCTGAGCTATCACCAAAGAAGTAGGTATTATATCCATTCTTACTTTTAACTCAGCAATATCCTCATTCTTTATTCGATACTCTTCATAACGTCTTTTCAACCAACGTTTTTCACCCATTGAATTTACAGGTTTTCCTAAAATTTTAAAAAGTTTTTTTCTGTTTTCTAAAATTTTATTATTTTCATCAATTATCAAAGGTAAAATTATTTTAATAAATGTATCTTTTCTCTTGGATGTGCTTTTGATATTTTTTAAATCGGGAGGAAGCTTGGAAAGATAAACTGGCTTAACACTTTCCCCTAGTCTAATATTATTTAAGTCATATTTTAAATTTTCAAATAAATTTAAAGTGA
>Ga0163108_10001853_pt1 | contig 15466 bp, 15 predicted proteins | sample Fk1155metaG_FD_109644 | JGI IMG/M metagenome (GOLD analysis project Ga0163108, IMG submission 109644) | Marine microbial communities from the Central Pacific Ocean - Fk160115 155m metaG | ecosystem: Environmental > Aquatic > Marine > Oceanic > Photic zone | place: The Central Pacific Ocean...
CCCCGAAAGATATTTGTGTCCCTGGCCGACCAGTCGTGCAATCGACTCGGGCGTGGGGTCCTTCAGGGTGAAGTAGACATTGTGGACCAGTGACTGGGACATCGTTACGACTCCTGGAAGAATCATTCCGCCTGCATCCGTCTCCTGCCGTGCAAGAAACTCACCTCCCTAGATAACAGACACGAGCCCAGTCCGCACCCCGCGACCCACCCGGGTTCGTGGACTCGTCATTCATCCAACGGTATGCTGACAGCAAGGTCGAACACCCAACATTTCATCCGCCTCCGGGAGAAAACCGATGAAACGCACAACCAAGACACTGCTGGCCGCCGGCCTGATCCTTGCGGCGGGGCTCCTGTCCCTGACCACCGACGCGGCGGCTCCCGGCAAGAAGGGGGCGGAGAGATTCCTCAAGAACATCCAGGCAGGTGACCTGGTGATCGGGCAGATCGGCAGGATGAGCTTTGGACCCGACGGGCTGTTGTTGATCGCCGATCGCAAGAATGGCTCGGTCGTGGCCATCGACACCGGCGACACGGGCCCGGCCAAACCACTGAAAAAACGGGTCGACAACATCGACACCCTGGTCGGCCAGGCCCTGGGTGCCGACGCCAAGAGCATCCAGATCGTCGACATGGCGGTCAATCGTCAGAGCGGACTGATCTACCTCTCGGTGATTCGCAAACAGGACGGACGAAGCGTGCTGCTGACGGTCAACGAAAACGGCAAGGTCGGCGCGTTCAACCTGGCCAAAGCCCGGCACGTACGGGTCAAGTTGCCCGGTGACGGCAAGGCCAAGGTCAGCAATATCACCGGTGTCAAGCTTTCCGGGAACCGCGTGCTGGCCGCCGGCCAGAGTGGCCGCGAATTCGCCAGCAAGATCTACTCGATCCCGCTGCCGCTGGAACACGGCAACTCGGCGAAGATCTTCAGCACCGAAACGTTCCACGTCGCCCACGGCCGCTGGGAAACCCGGGCACCGATCCAGTCGTTCATCCCGGTCAAGGAAAATGGCAAGACCTATATCGTCGGATCGTTTTCCTGCACGCCGATCGCCAAGTTCCCCGTCGATGGACTCGAATCAGGGGCCAAGATCCGCGGCACCAGCGTTGTTGAACTCGGATCGGGAAACCGACCGGTCGACATGTTCATCTACAAGAAGGATGGCAAGAACTGGCTGGTGACCAACACCGACCGCTTCCACCACAAGCGACGCCCGATCGGTCCGAGCCAGTACTGGGGCTGCCGAGTCGACCTGAAGTATCTCGGAGCCAAACAGATCAACAAGAAGGCCGCCCGCCGCAACGTCAAGCAGAAGACCGGACCCGCAGGAATGGAAGTCGTTGACATCCTGTTCGGTGTCAAGCACATCGACCAGTACGACAACGACAAGGTGATTGTCCTTCGAGACAACAAGGGCCGACTCGATCTCGAACCGGCCGTCCTTCCCTAGGCACCATGACTCCTCCGAAAACAGCGACCACACCAGCAGCGACCACCGCGAGCCTGCTCGCGGTGGTCGCTTTGTCTGTTTCCGGTTGTAACCAGACCCCACCGCAGCCACCGCAGCCACCGCAGCCACCGCCTGCCCTGGGATCAACGACCCCCGGGGACACCACCGCGCCGAAAGCGAACAACGGGCGGGCAGCCAACGCTCAATTCACGCTCGCCGTTCGCAGCATCGATGACGATGACAGCCGTGTCATCGTCGTCGTGACCGCCGTTGATCCGGCCTTCAAGGACATCGACGATGTCCCCGAAGAACTGCTGACCATCGGCGCAACGGCTCCGCTGCTGGGATCATCTCAACGCTCGTCGGACCGCGAGATCATCTTCACCCCGGCCTTTCCCTTGCTGAGAGGCCACGAGTACCTCGTACGCTTCGATCCGTCTCATGACGAAAGCATCCACGGCCAGCCACTGTCGTGCCGGTACCGGGTCCCGGCCGCCCCCACCGCTCCGCCCCCAACCCTCTCGAGCATTTTTCCGTCCAGCAACGTCCTGCCGGCCAATCACCTGAAGTTCTATCTCGTCTTCTCTGAACCCATGCAACCCGGTGACATCTGGAACCACTTCCGGTTGATCGATCTTGATCTCGATCGACCCGTCCCCCGACCCTTCCGACACACCGAACTCTGGTCACGCGATGGACGTACGCTGACATTGTGGTTTCACCCGGGTCGTGTCAAACGAGGCCTGAACCTCAACGTCGAAATTGGACCAATCCTCGTCGAAGGCCATCGGTACCGCCTGGAAATTTCCGGTGACTGGCCATCGGCCCGAGGCACATTGCTGGGACATGACGTCACCAAGACCTTCAGCGCCGGAACAGCTGATCACAAACAACCCGACCCCGGCACCTGGACCATCCAGCCGCCGGCCGCCGGTTCGCGCAAACCGCTGATTTGCCGACTCGGATCAGCCCACGACTGGGCCCTGCTCCTCAGCGATGTCGCCGTCGTGACCGAAGAAGGCAACCCTCTCGCCGGATCGATCGAGGTCAGCGATGACGAATCTGTCTGGGTGTTTACTCCCCGACAGGCCTGGAAAACCGGCCATTACCGGCTGGCAGTTGGAAGTGTCCTGGAAGACCTGGCCGGCAACAGCGTCGAGCGACCATTTGAAGTCGATATCACGGCAACCGACGCCAAGACACAAGCGGCCCGGAAACAGGCTGAGACCGTATTTCGGAGTTTCGAAATCCGTTCACCGGCCCCACCCAATTTGCCCTAGAGGCCGCGACTGCCACCGGAAGACCCCGGAACCGCCTGTACCGGAAATTCCGAGAAATCCGGTTAAGGCGACTTTGCCGGTTATGCCGATAAGAGAACCCGGGGGAGTGCCGTCCGTCCGATCACGCATGGACTCGATCCGTCAAGGGAGTGGCTGTGATGCCTGTCAACACGCAAAGAAAAGACCGCGTCCGTCGTGCCGTGTCTCCACTGTTACCCCTGGTTCTCCTGGGCCTGTTGACCGGTGCCCTGAGCACACCCGACGCTGCTTCGGCCGGTTTGTTCGATTTCCTCAAACGCGGCAGGGAGAAGATCTTCGAGAAAACAACCGAGTGCCGGTGTCGTTCGCGTTGCAACAACCCACAACACCATCACACACCCCAGCCCACACCCCAGCCCACACCCCAGCCCACACCCCAGCCCACACCCCAGCCCACACCCCAGCCTTCCACCTACGTCCCCCCCACGGCCTCCGCTCCGTCGATCGCCTATCGACCGATCGTCCCCGCGCCGCCTCGTCTGCCGGCACCTCCGGCACCCTCGACAACTCCCTACCTCAACCAGCCCGTGCCACGTTACGCAATGCGACCGGCACCGGGCGCCGTTTATTCCCAACCCACCTACCAGGCGACTCCACCGGTGATCTACCAGCGTGAATCCGTCGTCAGCCAGATGCCGGTAACGACCTGGCGGACCCAGTGGGTCGACCAGGGTCAATATCGAATGGTATGGGTTCCCCGCGTGGTGGCCCGTCAGGTGCCACAGACGACCTACCACCAGCAATTCGGTTATCGCATTGTTCCCTACCAGCGAATGACGCCCTCGACTGCCGCGTCCAATGCCTCTGCGGGGCCTGCGTCGACGACCGGGGATCATCGATCGGCATCGACGGCGACCACCAACGGTCAAGTCCCAGACCCGCTGGAAGTTCAGCCGGTGACGACACGCCGCCGCGTTGATGCACGATTGCGACCGACGACAGCCCAACGCGTCTGGCAGGTTCGAGGTCGACTGGGCCGCTAGCCGCGGACCAGCGGGATTAGTGGAACGCGGGGATCTCGGCCGTGCTGCCGCCATCGATCATCGCCTGAACGTGGGCTGCCACGTTGGTGATGGTGGCAGCGACCAGTGCCTCGCCGTTCTCGGCTGTTGCCGACAGCGGTTCCTTATCCTCCTGGTCGTGCATCGCGTCCTCGCGGACGTTTTCCGGAAAAACTGCCAGGGCAAAGGCGGTTTCGAATTCCTGGGCGTGTCCCGGCCAACGATCGGTTTCGAGAAACGGGCCAACCGTATCTGCGTCCAGAAAGTCCCAGTAGCTGTGGAACTGCAGGTTGCATTCCAGCCGTTGCTGGAACTGGCCCCAGGTTCCCTGGCAGGGAGCAACGTTGCCCCCGTGGCCGTTGAGTACCAGGATGTTCTCGAAACCGGCATGGTGCATGCTGCGGATCGTGTCAAACAAAACTCCCAACCAACTGCCCGGCAGTGCCGAGAGCGTGCCCTTGTGCCGCATGTGGTGTTCGCTGATCCCGATGTTCATCGACGGGGCCACCAGTACCCGCGGATGCAACCGCCGGGCCACTTCGACCGCGACATGCATGCAACTGCGCCAATCGTGCTCCATCGCCAGGTGCTCGAGATGCTGTTCGGTGGCGGCCACCGGAATGATGCAGGCCTTCAACTCGCCGGCCTCCATCCGCTCGCGAAACTCCCGCCGCGTGTGTTTTCCCACCAGCACCTGATCGTCTCTGACTTCGTTCATTTCTCCAGCCTTCTCGATTTGGTTCCAGAATCGGCTTGTCCATTTCCGGGCACAGGACACCCGAAATCACTCGGCAAACATCTCTTCCATCACCACGTAAGCAGTTCTCGACATTCCCATCGTCGCATAGGTCTGCTGGGCAATCCGGTTGTCCCGTTCGACGTAAAGCCGCAAGCCGACCACGGTTTCATCAGCTCGCGCCAGGGCGTCCAGGTGTTCATACATCGCACGAAATATACCCCGGCGACGAAAATCCGGTTCAACGTAAACACTTTGCAGCCACCATACCACGCCGTTGCGCCAATCACTCCACTCCCAGGTGTGCATCAACGAACCAACAACCCGGTCCCGGTGGCACGCCACGAGATAACGGCCCGGTGTGGGCTGTTGCCGATCCAGCGGATTTGCCTGCCCCGACCCATCGATGGTTCCCGACAGGACAGCCGCCACGCCGGGCTGCAGCAACGACAGGTCCAGACTCTTTCCCTCCGTCTCCTCGGCCAGCAACCGGTTGAACGTCACCAGCACATCCCTGTCGGCCGGCACGGCAAAACGAATGTCGATTCCTGTCTCTGACACGAGTACCTCTCGGATCTCTGTCCACAGCGGTCGCTCTCGCAACGGCAACCTTCTTCTGCAACGACCCGGAACTCTTCTTTCCGAGTCTCTCCATGTCAAGATTCGACCGGCGTGCCGTCACAGCCCCCGTCTTTCACTCCCAATCCGGTCATTCGATTCGTAGCGATTCGGCACAGGATCGGGACTGGTCGGTCGCCGGGACACCGGAATGCTCTCCGAACCCGGATCAGCAGAATCAGCCGCAATCCGTGTTGGACAATCTGACGAAATTCAACACACCGCGGGAGACTTCCAGGCTGACAAACGGTGGCAGGAAAACCTCACCGGGAACAGCAGGATCGCATCATGACGGTCATCGGGGTTGGACCATCACCCAGTGGATTGACATCGATCGGAGAGACACCAGTGCAGGGTCAACACGAGAGCGGATTGTTCCAGGTCAATGACACGACAGTCGAGACCGCCACGGGATCCCGGACCGATCAGCAGGCCGTGATCTCATCAGGCGCAAAGCCCACCTGGCTGATCGTCTGCGTGGTCATCGTGGCAGGGCTGGTTGGCATGCAGCTACTGGTCACCCAACCCCTGGGCCGACAGCTGCATCGCGTCGACCAGGATCTCGCGCGGGTCGAACGCGACGTGAGCGAACTGGTCGGAGCGCGCGATACGGCCTGGGAAAGCAGCGACTTGTTGCGGGGCCTGCAGGAGCAGTCCCGCCAACTCGAGGGTGCCCGCAACTCGCTGGCGACGATCCGGGAATTTCGTGAGCAGATCGCGAACGAGTCGGCCCGCATCGAAGCGGCTCAGGCCTCGTTGACGAAACTCTCGGGATTGCAGAACCAACTTATCGAAAGTGACGCGAACGCCGAGCAGGCGTTGTCGTCGCTGCATCGCCTGGTGCAGTTGCGCCAGTTGGCGACATCGGGAGCAGATGAAACCAATCTGGCAATCCTCGAGCTGACCCGTTTGCAGTCTCTGACAACCGACCTGGTTCTCTCCCACAAACATCTCGATCAACTCGTCACTCTTCGAGACGCGATTCTCGGCGGTGGCGACGAGGAAATCCGCACGGCCGCACGACCGATCCGCGAGCGACGGGATGAGCAGATCCGGAGGGGAGAATCCGAAGAGTCTCGGCGGACTCGTGATAGCCAGCCAGGAGCAGTAGCCGATCGCGAAATCTCCGCCACGAAGCGGACCGCGTCGGGAGCACCACTGTTTTCCGGGAAATACCGACTGGGACTGGATCGCATCGTGCCACCTCCGGCCGAGTCGATCACTCCCTGATCCGTGCCCCGATGGCTTGGGAGGCTCTTGAGAAGCAGGAGCACGACCATTATACTCTCCCGTTCTCAGCCCACTGGGTCCGCAACTGGCGGTAATGGACCGGGTCGCACCTCGGCTCAACAGGAAACGGCATGCGATTCGCGCTGGTGGACAGGATTGTTTCCCTAGAAAAGGGTCAGTCGATTGCGGCCGTGAAGAACCTCTCGTTGTCCGAAGAGTACCTGGCGGATCACTTTCCGGGTTTTCCCGTTCTGCCGGGTGTCTTGATGCTCGAAGCGATGGTGCAAACGGGCGCGTGGCTGATGCGTTGCACGGAAGATTTTCGTTACAGCACGGTCCTGCTCAAGCAGGCCCGGGCTCTGAAATTCAATAGTTTTGTTACACCGGGTCGCACCCTGTGCCTTTCGGCGACCGTTCAGAAATCCGGTGACCGGGAATGGACCCTGAAGGCCCGGGGAAGCGTCGATGACGCTTCGGCCGTCTCGGCTCGTATCACCCTGGAACAATTCAACCTCGCCGAACGCGATCCGTCGATGGCCGATTCCGACCAAAGGACGATTCAACACATGCGAGACCTGTTCGGCCAGGTCTGGCAGCCCACAGCAACCGCCGAAACCGACTGACCGTCGCGGCGTTTCCACCCGGGACGGTCCGAGAAACAAGCCCGCTCCACGCCTGACAACCAAGGCAAATCAAAACCCATGAAGTTGGCTGGAAAGACAGCACTGGTCACCGGAGGCAGCCGGGGCATCGGTCGTGCGATCGTCTGGGCCCTGGCCCAGGAAGGTGCGCGGGTCGCATTTGTCTATCGCTCCGATTCGGAGGCGGCCGAGCAACTGGTCAAGGATCTCGAGTTGGACCAGCGCGAGTCGATGGCGATCCAGGCCGACGTGTCCGAAGCCGATTCGGCCGAACGCGTCGTCCAACAGGTCCAGGAGGCCTGGGAACAGATCGACATCCTGGTCAACAACGCCGGGATCGTTCGCGACGGACTGCTGGCGACGATGGACACCGAGCAGTGGCAACAGGTGATCGACACCAACCTCGGCAGCGTCTACCACTTCAGCCGCGCCGTGACCCGACCGATGATGTCCCAGCGGCACGGTCGCATCATCAACATCTCGAGCGTGGCTTCCCATTTCGGCAATCCCGGCCAGGCCAATTACGCGGCCAGCAAGGGAGGCATCGAAGGGATGACGCGCTGCCTGGCAGCCGAACTCGGTCGACGCGGGATCACCGTCAACGCCGTGGCGCCGGGTTTCATTGAAACCGACATGACCGAGGAAATCCGCAACGTGGCGGAAAAGGAAATCATCAAGCACGTTTCGTGCCGACGATTGGGTCGACCCGAGGATATCGCCCACGCCACGGCCTTCCTGGCCAGTGACGAGGCGTCCTACATCACCGGGCACGTACTGGTCATCGACGGTGGATTGACGCTGGGAGGACTGTAAGCTCGGAGCAAATCCGGGCGGCCCCGCTGGTGGGGCAAGATCATTACTTGAATCCGAGGCTGGGAGAGGACGGAATGCCAACTCACGAAGAAATCCTTGGACAGGTCCAGGGCATCCTCGTCGAAGCACTGGGAGCCGACGAAGATGAAGTCACACCGGGGGCGACGTTGGTCAGCGATCTCGGTGCCGAGTCAATCGACTTTCTCGACATCGTGTTTAACCTCGAGAAAGAATTCGACATCAAGATTCCCCGTGGCGAACTGTTTCCCGAGAACCTGGCGGCCGAGGGCGACGGACTGGCCGTCGACGGGGTGGTCACCGAGGAAGGGCTGACCAAGCTGCGGGAAAAGCTCCCGTTTGCCGACATCGAAGCCTTCGCCGCCGATCCCCAGGTCGCGAACATCCAGGACCTGTTCACCGTCGACATGCTGGTCAACTTCGTATCCGACAAACTGGGTAATGGCGAGTAACACGAGACCATGCGTTGGATCTGGATCGATCGATTCGAGGAACTCCAGAAGGGATCTCATGCCCGCGCCATCAAGAATGTGACGTTGGCAGAAGATCACCTTCACGACCACTTTCCCGGATTCCCGGTGATGCCGGCGAGCCTGATGCTCGAGGGGATGGCGCAAACCGGGGGGATCCTGCTGGGTGATCTGCACGACTTCAAGCACATCGTGATTCTCGCCAAGGTACCCAAGGTCACCTTCCATAGCTGGGCCTGTCCCGGTGATACGCTGACCTACCTGGCACGGTTGACCGACGAGCGGCCCGAAGGAGGCGCGGTCGAAGTAACGGCAACCGTCGGCGACCGGTTGGTGGCTGAAGCCGACATCGTCTTTGTGCACCTTGATGAAAAAGACTCCCAACTCGGTGCCATCGACCAGAAGAACTTTGTCTTCTCGATGAACCTGATGGGTGTCATGGAAGTCGGCCGGGCCGGCACCGGCGACGAATCCGACCCGTCATGACCATCTGCCGCCACCTGACCACTTCTCCCAGTCACTGCCTTCAATTCGCCCACCCCGACGTGTTACACTCGTCACGTGACCGGAACGTGGGTCAATCCGTCACCCCCGCCTGAGACTTCCAGAATGAGACGCCGCGTCGTCGTGACGGGCATCGGTTGTATTACACCCGTCGGCAATTCTGTCGACGAGTTGTGGGGGTCGTTGTGCCGTGCCGAGAACGGTGTCGGACCGATCACCCACTTCGATGCCACCAGCTTTCCCACCCGGTTTGCCGCGGAGGTGAAAGACTACGATGTCGGCACCTACATCGAAGATCCCGAACGTTTCGAGCACGCCAGTTCGAATATTCTCTTCGCGATCGGCGCAGCCAGCCAGGCGATGGCCGACAGCGGACTCGCGGACGGGGATTTCGATCCTCCACGGTTCGGCATCTACCTGGGGGCCGGAGAGGGTGGACAGGACTTCCAGCGGTACATGTCGCTGATCGCCCGATCCCAGACCGACGGTGAGGTCGACATCGAGGCGTTTGTGCGGGGAGGACTCGAATCGCTGATCCCGCAAATGGAGCTCGAACTGGAACCCAACCGCCCCGCCGGTCACCTTGCCAGCCTCTTCAATGCCCAGGGTCCCAACATGAATTGCCTGACCGCCTGTGCCGCTTCGAGCCAGGCGATCGGAGAGGCCAGTGAACTGGTGCGGCGCGGGGATGTCGACATCATGCTCAGTGGCGGCACGCACAGCATGATCCACCCCTTCGGCGTTACCGGCTTCAGCCTGCTGACGGCATTGTCGACCAGCAACGAGGATCCCGAGCACGCCAGCCGACCATTTGATCTCAATCGCGACGGGTTCGTCCTGGGCGAGGGTTCCGGCATGCTCGTCCTGGAAGAGCTCGAACACGCCCTCAGACGTGGCGCGAGGATCCACGGCGAAGTGGTCGGATACGGCTCGACCGCCGACGCCTACCGGATCACCGACATTCACCCCGAGGGCCGCGGCGCGACGGCATGCATTGAAATGGCCCTGAAAGATGCCGGAATCAACCGTGATGAGCTGCAGTACGTCAACGCCCACGGCACCAGTACCAAGGTCAACGATCGGGTCGAGACCATGGCGATTCGCCGCTCACTGGAATCAGCTGCTGAAAAAACGCCCGTGTCGAGCATCAAGAGCATGATGGGGCACCTGATCGCTGCTGCCGGCAGTGTCGAGGCGATTGCCTGTCTGCTGGCAATTCGTGATAATGTGCTTCCACCGACACGGAACTACGAAACCCCCGATCCGGAATGTGATCTGGATTATATCCCCAACGAGGCGCGGGAGGCCCAGGTCACCCGCACGCTGTCGAATAGTTTCGGATTCGGTGGACAGAACATCTCACTGGTCTTTTCGGAGTATACTGGCTGAGTGGCTCAGGCTGGGAAACCGAGCCACTCGTGCCATCTTGAACAAAACAGGACCGCTGCCCTCCGGGAAGATGACCGGAACACGGTTCTCGCGTTGGAGCAATCTCGTGGTGTGGGTAATCATTGGATCGATCGTTCTCGGTCTGGTCGTTCTCGACCTGATCGCGCTGGGCCTGATCATCCGGGTCGTGGTGCCCTGGTTCGAAAAAGGTCCTCCGTTCAACGTCGAAGCGTCCCCGCTGGATCCGCGGGCCGAGCAGATCGAAATTTCCACGCCGGACGGCCTGACCCTCCGCGGCGGATATTACCATCACCTCGATCGTACCCCCCGGGGCGTGATCGTCTTCTGCCACGAGTTCACCGGATCACACTGGTCGGCGATGTCCTATTGCCAGGGTCTCTGGGATGCCGGGTTCGACCTGCTGGCCTTCGACTTCCGCAACCACGGCGAAAGTGATTTCCAGCCCGGATTCGAACCACTGCACTGGCTGACCGAGTGCGAGATCACCGATGCCCTGGCAGCGATCGAGTACGCCGCAGAACGTCCGGAACTGGCCGGCTTGCCGATCGGAATCTACGGTGTCAGCCGAGGCGGCGGGGCGGCGTTGGTAGCAGCAGCACGCAATGCGGCGGTCGAAGCCGTCACCAGTGACGGGGGCTACGGCACCAACGTCCTGATGCAGCATCACACGCCACGCTGGGCCACGCTGGTTGTACCCGCCTGGCTCTACCGCATGATCCCCTGGTGGCACACGCTCCTTAGCCTGACGTTGATTCGTTTCTGGAGTCAGCGACGGCGAGGAGTCCAGTACGCCAACGTCGAACGCTGGCTCCCGCGATTGAGGTCCCGCGATGTACTGCTCATCTCCGGCGGACGTGACAACTACGTCATGCCCGAGGTGACCTGGAAACTCCGCGAGCTCATTGGCGGACTGTGCAGCGAACCGTGGATCGTGCCGCAGGCCAAGCACAACTGCGCCAGATCGATGAATCCGACCGAATACGATCAGCGGCTTGTCGCCTTCTTTTCCGGCATGCCCGGGGCCGAGGAAGTGGTCCGCGAGATCGTCAACTTCGAAGAGCCCGCACCGGCCATTGTCGATTGATCGTATCATCGCCTTGGCATCCAGCTCAGCGGGCAAACGTTGTCGATACCGGCGGTTCTTGACGGTTCGAATCGCCCCGTGATACGGTGCAGTCACAAGGGCGAAGGAGAAGCCGCCAATGGCCGAGATCACGATCCAGATCGTTGAAGGGCTCGAACGAGGCCGCACCTACGAACGTCTCGACACCCCGGTAACGATCGGTCGTGAGGAAGACAATTCGATCCAGCTCAATGACGAGCGGGTCAGCCGATTCCACTCGAAGATCCAGGATGACAGTGGTCATGTCATCCTCACCGATCTCGACAGCACCAATGGAACCCGGGTCAACGGGCGACCTGTGCAACTGCGAGTCCTGCAACCCGGCGACCAACTCTCCATCGGTCGCTGTTTGCTGATCTTTGGCAGCCCCGAGGAAATCACCGCACGCCTGGAAGACGACGGGCTGATCAGCCAGCAAGCCACCACCCCGGTGATCGGCCTGGCTGCCGATGCAACACTGAACCTCGTGCCCGAACAGTCCCAGGCGAGTTCCTTCGACGACCAGGAACTGATCAACCTCTTCCCGGGCGGCCCCCCGCAACTCCCCGAGACTCTCACCGGCCTGCAACAGGCCCAGCTCTCCGACCTCATCTCCTTTGCCCACGACCGTATCGCGTCGATCCTGAGTGCCGCCCGGTCCTCTGAACCGACCGATCAGGAAGCAATCGAAGCTGGCACCTCGCCCGGCGGAGACGACGCGGCAATGGTAGTCCGCAACGATGTCTGGCAGAGACTGCTTGAACTGGAAATGCAGTTGGCCGTCTACCTGCGATCGATTGCCGAGCCGGACCAGGCCCGCAGTCCGGCTGACTGAACCCGCCGTATTTTGCTCGATCACAGCGGATTCTCCAGGTTCGCTTCCCGCGTCCGCGTGACCTCCTCACCGGTCTTGCCGGCGGATCCCGTTTTTGACCGGTCAAAACACGAGGTTCCGGTCAAGTGCATTATGCCGATTGTACGAAATAGAGAAGGGGGGCTGTGTTGCGAGCAATGTCGAATCATGGCTGCCGCCGGAAAAGAGAACTGTCCAAACGTCAGTCAGAGGCGACAGATTCGATGAAAACCACCTTTCAGATGCTGCTGGCTCTTTTGCTGGCTGCACCAACTGCTGTCGCCGGAGAACTGGTCTGGGTCGAGGAAGACGGCACGACCGTCGAACCGCTCGGTCTCGTCGAAGGAGCTCTCAAGGACCGACACTTTGGCTTCCCGGACAACGACAATGGACCGGGCACTCTGCTGAAGTGGAGCTATGGCGAGCAAGACCGGGGGGGTCCTGACCGGGACGCCCCGCTGGTAACCGATCGTCCGGACTTTACCGAAGCCTCCAGCACGGTCGGTCGTCGGGTACTGCAGGTCGAGTTCGGGTACACGTTCACCATGGACGAGGAATCCTCCGGACGGATGCATCAGCACTCGGCCGGCGAGCCTCTCTTCCGCTACGGTTTCGGTGCTGACTGGCTTGAACTGCGACTGGCCTTCTTCCCGGTCAGTCAACGGACCGACAGCGGCGGTGGCTGGTCTTCCGAAGGAGGATCCAGGGACCTCTACCTGGGCACCAAGATCGCCCTGACCTCACAGGAGTGCCATTACCCGGAGATGGCAATCATTCTGCAATCAACCGTTCCTTCGGGCAGCCGCGGGTTCACCAACGACGAGGTTCTTCCCGGGGTCAACCTGCTCTACTCGTGGGAAGTCAACAATGCAATCTCGATCGGCGGCAGCACTCAGGCCAATCGATCGCTCGATGAATCCACCAACGACCCGTACCTCGACATCGCGCAATCGGCGACCGTCGTCCTCGGGCTCTCCGACCAGATCGGGATGTTTACCGAGTGGTATGCGTTCTTTCCGGACGGAGCCGACACGGCCCGGGTCGAACATTACTTCGACGGTGGATTCACGGTTCTGCTGAGCAACGACGTCCAGTTCGACATCCGCGCCGGCTACGGACTCAACCGCTCCGCCGACGACTTCTTCGTCGGCACCGGCCTCTCGATCCGCTTCCAGTAGTCACCACGGGCGGGCATCCGGTTTCCCCGCTCCTTTCCCAGGCAACCGCGTTCAGGCCAGGACCGCCTCGATCGGGCTGCCGTGATCAAGTACCGCGACCGGTTTGTTCTCACGGTCGCGGACCCGGGTCTCGATGTCGATCCCGAACACGCGGTAAATCGTTGCCGCGATATCGGCGGGCCCATAGGGCCGGGTCGTGGGATAAGCCGCCTGCTTGTCACTTTGCCCGACGACCTGGCCGCCCCGAATTCCGGCGCCGGCGAAGAAGACACTGCCGCACGCGCCCCAGTGATCGCGGCCACCACGCGCATTGATCTTGGGTGTCCGGCCGAACTCGGTCAGGAACACGACCAGTGTCTCGTCGAGCAGGCCACGGCCTTCAAGATCCCGGACCAGTGCCGCGAAGGCCCGATCGACGCCGACCACGTTGTAGCCGCGTTGGACCATCTTCGAGACGTGCGGGAAGTTCTGGCTGGGTGCGTTGTGGATATCGAAGAGGTTGCCGTAGTCGGGATCGTAGCCGTAATCGACCATCACGAACCGTGCACCGGCCTCGACCAATCGGCGGGCCTGCAGACATCGCCCGCCGATCTTGGTTCGGCCGTAATCGTCACGCAAAGACGCATCCTCGCGCCGCAGATCAAACGCCTCCCGGACCTTTGCCGACAACAACAGGTTCAAGGCGTTGTCGTAGTGACCATCGACGGCCACGTGCCGGTCATTCGACTCGACCTCCCGGGCGGCCTGCTGCAACCCATCGAGCAGTCGGACCCGGCGGCCAAGTCGCCCCTGGTCGAGTCCCCGGGGATAGACCAGTTCGCGGGGCCTGAGATCCTCGCTGAGCTGTGACGGGGGGTTGTCGAGTTTCTTACCAACGGTGAAATCGGGTTGATCGGGACGTCCACCGACGCAAAAAGGAGCATACTGATTTCCGAGCCAGCCACCGACAAAGAGGTTGTGTGGCGGCGGGCCGGGCCGGGTGATCCCGGGAACGGCGATGTAACCGGGCAGCCCGTTACGGGGACCGTAGAGGTGAGAGACGATCGCACCGATGTTGGGTTCACTGAAGAGCTGGTTGCGTTTCACCTTGCGGCCCGAGAGCGTGTACACCTGGCTGAGCAGGTGATCGTTGCTGTCGTGCGAATAGCTGCGAACAACCGAGAGTCGATCGGCGACCTTGGCCAACCGCGGCAGTGTCTCGCAGAACTGCACTCCCGGCAAACGGGTCGAGATCGCCGTGAGTTCTCCCCGGATCTCCTCGGGCGCCTCGGGCTTGGGATCAAACGAATCGATGTGGGTCATCCCACCGCCGATCCAGAGAAAGATGACCGATTCGGCCTTGCCCGTTCCGGGCCCCGACCGGGCGGCTGCCGCCTCAAGTCCCAGGCCACCAAGCACGGTCGCTGAAACCCCCAGCGACCCCGCCTGCAACACATCCCGTCGATGCCAATCGACTCGTGGTGCGTCCGCGCTCATTTATTCCTCATCGGCAACCTGGTCAAAGTCCATTATGTCCTCTCGAACGGCCAGAGAAAAGTGGAGACTGCCAAACGCAATCCACTGACTGGTTTCCCCTGCAGCAGCAAACCTCTAGCGACCAATGAACAGTGCCGTCACGGCGCTGCACAGACACAGCCCTGCGACAATCGGAAAGATCAGCCCGGTATTGTCGACCTGCACGATCTGCGCGACACCCGAGCCGTCGACCACGGTTTGACTGATCTTGTAGTGCTCCATCATCCAGCCAATGCAGGGTTCACTCAGCCCCGCGAAGGCGTAGGCAAAAGTGTTGAGAATTCCGACACCGGTCGCCGCCAGTCGCCGGCCCAGCAGATCGGGAGCCAGGGCCCAGAACGGAGCCTGCGGGTAGGCAAAAAAACCACAACCGAACAGGACCAGCATTCCCAGCAACCGGTCGTCAGGCGGGAGCAGGTACATCACCAACGAGGCCACCGCCGCGCAACCCATGAACAGTGAAATCACGACCGAACGTCGTGACGCGAACAGTCGATCCGAAGCCCAGCCACTGACCAGTGCACCGACGGCCATTCCCACCGGCAGGGCCACACTGCTCCAGCGGCCCCAGGGATCCTGCTTGAACCCCGTGCCGAGGAAATGCA
>Ga0163108_10001854_pt1 | contig 15465 bp, 10 predicted proteins | sample Fk1155metaG_FD_109644 | JGI IMG/M metagenome (GOLD analysis project Ga0163108, IMG submission 109644) | Marine microbial communities from the Central Pacific Ocean - Fk160115 155m metaG | ecosystem: Environmental > Aquatic > Marine > Oceanic > Photic zone | place: The Central Pacific Ocean...
GATCTTTCGGATCTAGAGTCGTCATTGGCATCAACTCAGTCTTCTATTATTTCTTTAGGAGCCATTAACTTAGCTGCCCCAGATGAAATTGCTGAGGAATCAAAACGTATAGATGAACTTGACTCTCAGTTGGAAGATTTAAATGAAGCCTTGGACAAGCTTAAAAGTGCAATTAAAAAAATAGATGTAGAATCTAAGATGAAGTTTGATGAAAGTTTTAATGCTGTAAATTCAAAAATACAGCAAATTTTTCCAAAACTATTTGGTGGAGGCAAAGCTGCTTTGCAATTAATAGATGGAGATTCGTTTGATTCAGGAATCACTCTAGTTGCTCAACCTCCTGGCAAAAAAAATGCAACCATTTCTCAACTCTCTGGTGGAGAAAAAGCCATGACCGCGCTTTCATTAGTCTTTGCTTTATTTGAACTAAATCCAGCTCCATTCTGTATGTTGGATGAAGTTGATGCACCTTTAGATGATATAAATGCTACAAGGTTTGTAGCAATGGTTGAGGAGATGTCGGATAGAGTTCAGTTTATATTTATTACTCATAATAAAATCTCCATGGAGAAAAGCGATTATTTGATGGGGGTCACCATGCAGGAGGCAGGAGTTTCTCGTGTGGTATCAGTTGATGTAAAAGAAGCGCTTAAGTTAGCCGCTTCATAGGATGCCTAGCAATATACAAATTATCTTAGTTGCTGGAGCTGCAGTTCTCTTCTTGGTGATTTTGTATCTTTTTTTCAGACCTTTTTTCACTCGTAAGTTGATTCAAAACTCCTTTGATGATTCTCAATCTATGTTTTTTGATGAAGAGTTAGATCAAGGAACCTTAGGATTTGAAGATGATAGTGACTTCATTCAGGAGCAAGAATTAATCATTCTAAATTTAGTGTCTATGGACAAATCAAACTTTGATATGAATCAAGTCCTTACTTTGTTAAAAAATTTAGATGCAAAATATGTAAATGGTTTTTTTAGTTATAGAGATCTAAGTGGCAAGGAAGTTTTTAGAATTGCGAGCGGAATAAATCCAGGTCTCCTTGAAACAGACACTGAGACTCATGTACTTTTGATGGCTTTAGATTTATATCAAGCGAATGATCCTGTGAAAGCGTTTGAAATAATGCTTGAATCTGCTTCAAGCATTTCAGAAAAACTACATGCTAGTATTTGTAATTCATCCAGAGCACCCTTAAGCAAGCAAATGATTGAGCACTTAAAGTCTAAAGCTCAAGAAATTAGCCATCTTAACTCTATGAAAAATATTTCTGCATAATGAATCAGTTAAGCAAGAGATACATTTCAATCCAAAAGATAATCCGCTCTCATGATTATCAGTATTATATTCTTGATGACCCCTTAATATCTGACCATGAATACGACGAGTTATTTAGAGAATTAAAGCAAATTGAGTCTGAACATCCAGATTGGATTACTTCTGAATCTCCATCACAAAGAGTTGGAATCAAACCTGAAAACGATTTTGCTACTTTTAAACATTTTCAACAAATGCTTTCGCTCGCTAATGTATTTAATGCAGAAGATTTAAAAAATTTTCACGATAGAATTCTTAAAAATCTAGGTTTAGACAAACAAATAGATTATTTTTGTGAGCCCAAGATGGATGGTGCAGCAGTTTCTTTGATTTATGAGAAAGGCATTCTTATCAAAGGAGTAACAAGAGGAGATGGAGTAATGGGGGAGGACATTACTTCTAATATCAGAACGATTAGATCTATTCCGCTAACACTAAAGGAGTCTGAGCATTCTTTTCCAGCCATGCTTGAGGTAAGGGGCGAAGTATTTATTAGAAAGCCTGACTTTGATGCTTTAAACCTTAAAGCAAAAAAAAATGGTGAGAAAGTATTTGCAAACCCTAGAAACGCTGCAGCTGGAAGTTTGAGACAATTAGACCCTGCCATTACCAGCTCAAGACCATTAGCTTTTTTTGCCCATGGTATAGGATCATGTCAGGGAAAAGAATTTATTGATTTACAAGAAATATTTTCAGTTTTTTTATCATGGGGCTTGCCTGTCAATAATTTAAATAAATTAGCGATCTCTGTCGATGAATGTCTTCAATATTTTCAGGACATAGAATCATCTAGAGGCAACATTCCATTTGAGATTGATGGAGTTGTATTTAAAGTTAATGAGCTATCCTTACAAAAACAACTTGGAGAAATAGCAAGGTCACCTAGATGGGCTATCGCACATAAGTTTCCTGCTGAGGAAGCCTCAACCGAAATTGAAAATATAGAATTTCAAGTTGGAAGAACTGGAATTTTGACTCCTGTCGCAAAACTTAAAACAGTTAATGTAGGCGGTGTAAATGTTAGTAATTGCACCCTTCACAATCTTGATGAACTAAAAAGATTAGATCCTAGGGTGGGAGATGGTGCTGTAATTAAACGGGCAGGGGATGTAATCCCTAAAATGGTTAGAGTTATTCCAAAAAAGAAAAATCGTGCAAATGCAGTTAAAGCCCCACAAAAATGTCCAAGTTGTCGATCAGCAATAGTATTGAATTATCAGTCTGAATGGACGGTAATCGATAGCAGTAAATCTAAATCTGTAAAGAAATTTTCAAGCAATTATGAAGCGCAAAAATTTTTGGAAATAAATCAATCAGCTAACTTTAATGTATTAGAAGAACGTCTAGACACTCCTTTTATCAAATGCTCAGGCGGGAACAGCTGTCCTGAGATTTTTCAAGGCAAATTTACTCATTTCGTTTCAAGAAAGGCAATGGACATTGATGGACTCGGCCAAGAAATATTGTTTGCCTTGATTAATAAAAAATTTATCAAAGATTTTGCTGATATCTATTCTCTAAAGCAGTATCGAGTTGAGCTTGAGAAGTTAGAAAGATTTGGAGAGAGATCAGTTGATAATTTAATTAAATCTATAGATAAGTCAGCATCAGTTGAATTATACAAGTTGGTTTTCTCCCTGGGCATTGAGGAGGTTGGTGAAACAACCGCAAGAAATTTAGCTAATGTTTTTGGGAGCATGGAGGCTATACAAAAATCTTCCTTTGAAGATTTAATTGCAGTCCCTGATATAGGTCCAAGAGTAGCAGCAAAAATTACAGACTATTTTTGTGATACTGAAAATACAGCATCATTGGAAACATTGCTCCCATGTTTGAGGATCATCAACCCAGATATTAAAACTTCTGATGAGGATATGAAATTTTTTGGTTTACAGATTGCGATTACTGGAAAAATATCTCCTATGTCTCGCGATGAAGTTAAAAACTTATTGATGTCTGAAGGTGCAAAAGTTACAAGTTCAATTTCTAAAAAAACAGATTATTTAATTGCTGGTGAGAATGCTGGTTCAAAACTTGATAAAGCAAAAACTCTTGGTGTTAGAATTGTGGATGCTGTTGATATAAATACTTTTGTAAATGATCCAAAAAAATTCTTTTAGCTTTCTAATCATATTTATATTGGTTCTTTCCTCATGCGTAAGCTCGCCTCCAGAAAGACCAGATAATATTTGTAAAATTTTTCAAGAAAAGAGAAGTTGGTATAAAGCAGCAATCAGGTCAGAGAAAAGATGGAAACTTCCTCCGTATGTTCTTATGGCATTTATCCATCAAGAATCAAGCTTCCAAGCTAAGATTAAGCCAGAGAGAAAAAAGTTATTAGGAGTCATCCCATGGCTCAGGCCATCTTCATCTGTTGGCTATTCTCAGGCTTTAAAAAATACTTGGCAAGATTATAAAGATGAGACTGGAAATTCAAGAGCCAAGAGAGCTAATTTTAGTGATTCAGCCGATTTTGTGGGATGGTATGCAAGCAAAGGCTTTTATCAAGGGTTTTCAGCGACAGATGCTCGATCACTTTATCTTGCATATCATGAGGGTTACACAGGATTTAAAAAGAAAACCTATAGAAAAAAACAATGGTTAATTGGGGTTGCAGATAGAGTCCAGGCAAGATCCAATACGTATCAAGAGCAATACTGGGGATGCGCAAAAGAACTTAAGAAAAAAAGGTTTTTCTTTTTTTAGGACTAGACTTCCCTTAAAGTTAAGCCTAGTGAAGATGCCTCTTCTCTATAGGCCTCTCCAGCAAGAATAGATTTTTTAGAATCCTTAGTAAGATATTTTTCACTTACTCTAATCAAATCTTCAATAGAGCAATTAATAACTCGTTGTCTCATTTCTAGTCGTTCTTTGGTTGAGATATCCTCTAGATTAAAATTAAAATCATTCTTTGCTTCGCCAACAGGCGAAAGAGGTTTATCAATAGACGATACAACTCCTAGGATTGCTTCCTCAAGATGCTGATCAGTAATTGATGTTTTTGACCATTCGATAGCATCCTTAAATGCAGTAAAGGTTTCTGTGCACTTTGGATCCCTGTAAGAAAAGAATTTAAAGGTATTGGTTGCAGTATCATTCGTAGCGCCTGCTCCATATGCTCCTCCTTTTTCACGAATTGCTGTATGCAGGAAGCCATTCCTTAAGATAGTTGCCAAAACAGAAAGGGCAGGTGCATCAGGGTGCTCTCTCGGTACGCCTTGAAATGCTTCAGCGCAATAGCATACTTGTGACCCAGTGATCCATCCTATCTGCTCATTTATTGGTTTTGTTAGAGATTGCTCTGCTTCATAATGAATATTTTCAAATTCCATAGATTTATCTTTGAGAGCTTCTGGAGAACATGCTGTAAAAATCTTGAACGGATTATGCAAAACTTTTGAATGAATGCTTTTTAAGATATTAGTTAACTCAATGGCATCAGCAACTTCTTTCATTTTCGAAATAGCTGCTTTGGACTGATTAAGCATTAGCAGTCCAGACATTTGAAATACTGTTGCTGAGAATGAATTTATGCTGCTAGCAGCTGAATTCATGGCTAAAATATGACCATTTTGATTCAATGATTCCTCATTTCGAGCAATAAAAATATTAAATAAATCCAATATTCTGTTTTCCTCATCAAACCTAGCATTTTCTAGGGTGTTGAATATGAGTTTTTCCATTGCATCGAAATTATCTTCTAGAGATTTAGAGGAAATGCTGAGGAAAAGTTTTCCAGGTGCGTCCTGACCATTTGTATGAAGCTTAAAGGAAGAATTAATGCCACCAGTAATGCTTGATTGAAGGGTTTGAATTTTTTCATAGGAAGTTTCCTGATGACCCACTTCAGTAAGGATAAATGTGTATAAAGATGAGAACAGTAATTCTTGAGATGTAAGATTTTTACATGGAAATAAAAAATCAGAGTACATCAGACCATTGGTTCCAACCTCATAAACCGATCTATTATTTTTCAGAAAGGAGACGTGGGTATAGTCACGCTTTAAGGGTATATCTTGTTTAGTAACCTTAGGTAGAATTTCGACATCATCAACAGCCTCCTGACGATCTTTCAAAGCTTTGGCAAGATCATTAATTTCTCCTATATCTTTGTCAGTTAAAGTTTCCTCTTTGCTTTTGAGTGTTGATGCAAAGAAATTTTCTAAGTTCTCATTAAATTTTGGATCTGGTTTTAACTCATAGTTAAGTCTATGTTGATTCTTTATTAAGCTGGTTGATATCAATTCTTCTAAGTATCCTTTTTGGGATATTAAAGTCTTGAGTTTTGTAAAGTTTGCATCTAAATCTAGCATTGAAATAGGATCGTCATGATGTATACAGGCATTCATACATCCAAGCATTAATTGCAATCCATAAGGCATTCCTCCACCGGATACTTCTCTTTGACCAATCTCTAATTGATGAAGAGAGGAATCGATTAAATCTTCAGGCACACCATCGATGACAAGTTTTTCAAGCGTGGTTAGGATTAATTCCTCAACCTCACCAGCTTTATCTTGTCCGACTCCTTCCAAGCCAGCCATAAATACGATTTCTTTATTGCTAGGCTCAATTCCCAGGAATGGAGAGGGAGATTTTCCTATTTTCGAAAGCTCCAAAGCTTTCCTAAGAGGCGATGCAGAATTATCAAGCAAAATATTTGATAGAAAATACTTTTCTAATAAATTTAGCGGATCATGGCTATCGCCAAGCAACCAGCTAATAACGACATGATGATTTGATTCGTCACCTGGAAGTGGTTGGTAGGTACCACTGGCCCGCACCGGACTTGTAAATTTTTTTGCTGGCTTGATTGTGAGTTGTTCCGAGGCAGGCGTAAATTTTTGGAAAACATTTTCTTCTAGATGGTTGTGGATTTCATCTATAGAAACATTACCAAAAGTAAAAAAAGTTGCATTGCTTGGATGATAGTGTTTTTGATGGAAGGCAACTAAATCAGCATGAGTTAAATCAATAATTTTTTCAGGATCACCGCCACTATTATGATGATATGTGGTTTCTTCAAAAAGATATTTAGACATTCCATGCCACAGTTGATCTGTTGGGGAGCTCATCGCCCCCTTCATTTCATTAAATACAACTCCTTTAATTTCTAATTTATTCTCATTATCAATTTCTAGTCGATGACCTTCTTGAGAAAAATCAAGCGGATCTAATCTTGGAAAGAAAGCTGAATCAACATAAACATCTAATAAATTTTTAAAATCTTTGCTATTTTGAGTCGCAAAGGGATAGGCAGTCCAGTCACTTGATGTAAATGCATTCATGAATGAATTTAGTGATCGTCTAATCATCATAAAAAATGGATCTCGAACTGGGTATTTCTTAGAGCCGCATAAGGATGTGTGCTCTAGGATGTGAGCTACACCTGAAGAATCTTCCGGGATAGTGCGAAAGGCAACCATAAAAACTTTTTCATTATTATCTGCATCTAGATGAATGTGTTGCGTATTAAATTTTGAATGCTGATAAACTTGCGCATTTACATCTAATAATTTAATTTTTTTAGATTCTTTTAGTTCAAACATGGTTTATAAATTAAATAAATGCATTATATTAGTCATATTGTTGAGAGATTACTATTACTATGACGCTTAAAAGAAACTTTTTAATTTTCACTGTTATAACCTTTTTAGCAGCGTGCACCTCTACACCATTTACAGAGTTAAATAGTCGAGATAATTTTCAATTAGAAGAAGAAACAAGTTTTAAAATTCAATTGAATAAAGACTTGTTGCCAGTTGAGATGGACCCAATTTTAATTGAAAATCTTGGAGATGCAGCAAAGGAATATCTGGAAGGGGTAGGGCATCAATTTTCTCAAGATGCTGCCATCACAATAGATGTGAGTGTTACAACAAAAGAAAAAATTAAATATGATGATTTCCGTTTCTATGGATATCCAATGTACAGAAGCTATCTTTATGAGCCAGATAGAATTAACTCAGTTCCAGAATTTTTTCTAAGAATATCTGTAAGGGATGAAGAGTCAGACAAAACTCTTTGGACTGGACTTACCAAATGGCGAAAAGGTTCCAGTTATGCCCCAACTGATATACCTTCCGCAGAGATGTTGGTAGAAAATCTGCTGGTTAATCTTTAAATCTAAGTGGCTCAATAGCCAAAGCTATCCCAGAGGATATTGGGCTTGGAGAGCTATTAATTAGAGATGCAACATACTCTCCCAGTATAGGTCCCAAACTAAAGCCTCTTGAACCAAGACCGCCAATAGCATATATATTTTCTTCAATTTTCCCTGCTAGAGGCAACCTATCTTTGCTCCCCACTCTAAAATTAGCTTTCATAAGCATATTGTCTGACCCTGTAAGAGTAATATTAAAGTTTATATTCGTTCTCTCAATAAGCTCATGCCCAGCTTCATAGCAAACATTAATATTTTCAAACTCTCTTTCATGCGTAGAGCCAATCCAAGTTATCTCATCTACCTTGGGTAAGATATAACCGGCTGAGTTGATCGGAAGATCCAAATCAATTGGCTGGTCACCATTTAAACCAACCAACTGGCCTTTTGAAATTTTTAAACCAGATAAATGTTTTTCTAAACCTGGGCCATTAGCGATAATCAAATCATCAAAACCAGATTTTTTTTCTTGATTTAAAAATTGAATATCTATCTTGGATTTATTTTTAAACCAATTCTCAAAACAATGATTGTAAGAAATTTTTATGTTTGGATGAGCAATCATTTCCTTGCAAATTAATTTTGGAAATAGGTAGCCACCTTTTTTAACCAATAATCCATGGGACTCAAACCCATATAATTTTTTCATCTTCTTCTTATCTATTGCTTCAAAGAGATCTTCTCGATTTAAATTCTTCATATCTTTAATCCACTGCTCTTGATAATCATTTGAGTGGGAGAATAAAAGACCAGTTTTTTTGTATGCATTAGGTAGTTGCGTATAAATTTTTTCAGCAAAAAAATAACTTTGAGCAGTTAAAAATGAATAGGGCGAATTGTTTGCAGAAAACCTTGGATACATTGTAGCGACTGGATTACCTGATGCACCAGCAGCAATATCATCTGCAGACTCAAATATTTCTACATCTGCTCCATTTTGTGCGGCTGCATAAGCCGCAGAACTAGCTGCGATACCGCTTCCAATAATACCTATTCTTTTCTTTTTTTCTCGACTAGTACTGGTATCTGAAGCATCCAAGAATTTCTTTCCAATCAGCTTGTGACGCTTCATTCCAAAACCTTTGACCTTATCTACCTCAAAACCAAATTTCTTTAACCCTCTTTTAACAAAACCAGCTGAAGTAAAAGTTCCAAAAGTTGCATTTTTTGCAGATAAAAATTTCATATATTGAAAAACAGAATTGCTCCACATAGCTTTATTCTTACTAGGATCAAACCCATCAAGATACCAAGCATCAATTTGATTATTCTTTAGTCCCAGAAGATTCTTTAATCCTGATTCAACATCATTTTGAATAAGCGTTAGTCGAATTTTTAGAGAGGGGAAATAAATTCTTTGAACATCATTGTGTGAAAGATCATAACTCTTTAAAAAAATATTACAGATCTCTTTAAATTCAGGAAAATTATCAACGATCTTTAATATCTGCGCTTTGGTTGGCAATGCCTCATCAATCGCAAGATATTCTAGGTTATGAGAGCCTGCATTTTTATTATTTTCAAACCAAAATTTTGCAGTGACAAAAAAATTTAGACCAAACCCAAAACCTAGTTCACCGATATGGATCTGAGAGCCATTTTTAATTCTTTTAAGCAGATGATTGGGCTCAATGAAAATATTTGTAATTTCTGAGACTGCATCATCTTGAAAAAATCTATCTTCATATACATTGGAGTAGGGAAGATCATCTTTCCAAATAACTTCTTGGCACTTCTCTTCAAATGGATTTTTAAAACAGCTATGATGAATTGACATTTAGGAGCAGCTTATGAAAAAAATTAGTACTTTTCTACAGATATCTATTATATGCACTCTTTCATTGAGTTGCTCTAAAACTGATTCAGAATCAATGCCTTTAACTGATAGAACAACAGAGGTCGAAAAGCTTTTCAAGCATTCCGAAGAGTTTACACAAAAAATTTATTCTTATGAGAATGGCATTCATGCTGCGGTTGGCTATGGAATTGCTAACTCTTATCTAATCGAGGGGGGCGGACTAAATATTATTATTGATGCTACTGATAGCACCTTTCAGGCTGAGAAAGTTTATGCAGAATTTAAAGCAATTAATGCTAATCCTATAGCTGCAATTATTTATACTCACAATCATGGAGACCATACTTTAGGAGCAAAATATTTTGTTGACCAGCAAGATAAGACTCCTCTAGTCATAGCTCATGAATCAACTGCAAAATCTGTCGAAAAAATTTTTGGAATTTTGAATCCCATCATTTCATCGCGTTCTTCCAAAATGTTTGGCACTGCTCTTCCTGAGGAGGATGTCGTTAATGTTGGTATTGGACCTTATTTAAGTGTAGGTAGAAGTGCCCCAGGATACATCAAGCCAAATCTAACCTTTGATAATGAATTAAAATTAAACATTGCTGGAATTGCATTTGAATTCTTTCATGCGCCTGGAGAAACTGACGATCAAATTTTTGTCTGGTTACCGGAATATCAAGCTTTATTCCCAGGGGATAATATTTATAAAACTTTTCCGAACCTTTACACCATTAGAGGAACCTCTCATAGAGATGTCAATGCATGGGTAAATAGCCTTGATATGATGATAGCTCTTAAGCCAAAGAATATATTCCCAAGTCATACATTGCCTTTTGCAGGTGATTCAGCCCTTGAAACATTGATGATTTATCGAGATGGCATTCAATTTATACATGATCAAACAATCAGGCTTATGAATCAAGGCATGCATCCAGAAGAGATTATTGAAAATATAGAATTACCCTCAGCAGTTGCCTCTTCTCCATACTTGCAAGAGTTTTATGGCACAGTTCGCTGGTCGGTTAAAAGTATATTTAATGGTTATCTAGGTTGGTTCTCAGGAAACATTTCAGAGCTTGATCCTACTTCAACTTTTAAAAGAGCAAAATTTGTTTCTAATATGGTTGGCGGCCCTGACGCATTATTTGCTGAGCTTGAAAAGGCCATTGCTAATGAGGAAATGCAATGGGTTTTGGAGTTATCAGACCTATTACTAGCAATGGACCATCGTTCATCAGAGGTTAGAAGATATAGGGCTGAAGCGGCTTTTTACCTAGGAAATATGGCCTCTAATCCAAATAAAAGGAATTATTTTTTAAGCGAAGCTCAAAGACTTTTGGGAGATCAAGAATCAGTCAATATTATTCCGCCTGAAGTCTCAATGCTTGAGCAGATTCCAATGGATATGTTTTTTGATGTTTTGAGGGTTAACCTAAATCCAGAAAAAGTTGATCCAAATGAAATTATTACTGCTTGTTTTGAATTCTCATCTGGTTTGACTAAGGCTATGATTTTAAGAAATCAGGTTGCTCAAATTAAAAGCATTCTGCCAATTGGTTGCACGCTTAATATCAAAACTGACGAGCAAATTTTAAAACAAATTTTGGCTGGACTTAAAAATCCAATTGTGGAAATTGCTAATGGCAACCTAATTGTAGATAAGGATGTGCAGTTCCTTAAGCTTTTAAATAGCTTTAGGCCTTAGTTGGGATATCTTTAAAGGCCAAACCTTTGTCAGCCCTTGGATCTTGAGGCAAACCAAGAACTCTTTCAGCTATAACGTTTCTAAGGATTTCATCTGTGCCACCAGCGATTCTCAGGCCTGGAGCTCCTAACCAAGCTCCTTGAAATGAACTTACACCATCATTTTCATCGATGAGCATTCCAGCCATATCTCCAGCATCAATTCCAAAGTTACCTATTGCTTGAAGTTTATTTGCGCTGACTATCTTAGTGATGGATGCTTCCGGCCCCGGAGCCTCTCCTTTTGAAAGGGCAGAAATTGTTCTAAATTTAGTATATTTGAGACCATTTGCCTCACAGAACCAGTCAGCGAGTCTTTCTCTGACCGAATTATTTTTGATTAAAGCCTCTCCAGCATCATCTTTAGTTTTAGAAAGAATAAGAGCCTCCTCAATGTCAGAGCCTCTTGCATCTCCCACCGCTAATCTTTCGTTCATAAGTGTTGTGATGGCTACTTTCCACCCGTCTCCGATTTCTCCAAGGCGTTGCGAATCTGGAATTCGAACATCATCAAAATAAACTTCATTAAAACCAGCTCCAGTTCCTGCCTGCCCAGTAATTTGCTTAATTGGTTTTACTGTAATGCCTGGTGATTTCATATCAACAAAAAAGAATGTCAGTCCTTTATGTTTGGCAACATCAGGATCATGACGGACAACTAAAATACCAAAATCAGAATAATGCGCACCGGAAGTCCAAACTTTCTGACCATTAATGATCCAGTCATCACCATCTTTTTCAGCTTTGCTTCTAAGCCCAGCAACATCAGACCCAGCTGCAGGCTCAGAAAATAACTGACACCAAATTTCTTTTCCTTCGGCCATTGGTGCAAGGTATCTATCTTTTTGATCATTAGTTGCATATTGCATCATTACCGGACCACACATACCTAGACCAATTTCAAATATGCCTCCAGGTACGTTGAATTTTGCTTCTTCTTGACCCCATATAATTCTTTCGATAGGTGATGCCTCTATGCCACCGTATTCTTTTGGCCAGTGGAGCATTGCCCATCCAGCTTCATATTTTTTTTGCTGCCATGTTTTAGCAACCTTAAGATGATCTTCTAATGATGATTCGCTATGCCCGCTGCCTTTGCTCTCTTTTAGTTCTGCATTAGCTTCTAACCATTCTCTGCATTTTGCTCTAAATTTTGCTTGTTCTGGTGTGTCGTTAAAATCCATAATTTACCCCTTTGCCAAAGTGTTTGTTTTTTCTAAGTTAGTAACTAATTTTTCTTTCCATGCTGCTTCAGATCCAAGTAAAACCGAAAGCACTTTTGATCGTTTGTAAAATAAATGACAATCGTATTCCCATGTAAAGCCATTACCGCCATGAGTTTGAATATTCTCCTTTGAACACAATTGAAATGCTTTGGTAGCACTAACCCTTGCAGTTGCAGCAGCAAGAGGCAATTCAGCAGATTCTGAAGATAATGCCCATGCTCCATAATAACAATTTGATTTTGCAAGAGTTACAGCAATATACATATCAGCAAGCTTATGTTTTATAGCTTGATAAGATCCAATTTGTCTCCCAAAGGCAAATCTCTCCATGGAATATGCTTTAGCCATCTCCAGTGCAGCTTGAGATCCTCCAACTTGCTCAAATGCAAATAACACGGCTGCTTGATCAAGCAGGTGTTGAATATAAGTCCAACCCTCACCGGATTCTCCAATCAGCTTAGATGGAGTATTTTCAAACTCAACTTTAAAAAATGCTCTTGAAGTATCAAGATTTTTTTGGGGCGTTACAGTTACTGAAGCATCATTAAGATCCACTAATCTTAAATCAGTACCAGCGTTAGATTTTACAACTACAATCATTTGGGTGGCCATTCCAGCATCTGGAACAGCAATTTTTACGCCATTGATTTTTTCAGATGTCACTGAAACAGTTAGATTGGATTCTGTTGCTTGATGCATATCCTCAGCTATCCCATAGGTGCCAACAACTTCTCCTGAAACTAATTTTGGCAATAAATCAGATTTAATCTCTTCATTGCCAAACTTAATAAGCGCTTCAGTGAAAAAATAAACAGATGATGAGAAGGGGACTGGTGCAAGAGATCTGCCAAGCTCCTCAGCAATTACACATAGTTCTAAATGGCCTAAACCGAGACCTTCATATGCCTCAGGAACCCTTATTCCTGTCCAGCCAAGTTCAACAATTTTTTGCCAGAGGTCTGTATCACCTTCCAGCCCATTGTCCATTACTGAACGTGCATTTGTAAGGCCACCTTCTTTATCAAAAAATTTTTTGGCTTCATCTTGTAAAAATTTTTGGTCGTCAGAAAAATCTAAATTCATAATATTGTTATATAGTTTTAAGTTAAGGCTTATAATTCAAAGCCATATTAGAACATATAATTTAATACAATTTAATATATAGGCTCTCATCACTTATGACCAAAAAAATCTCAGCAACAAAAGATGAAGACTCTCACATTAATAAAGGCTCTAGCGGCTTGTTTCTTGGGGTTGTTTTTGTTTTATTGTTGATTGGTATTCTTGCTCTATCTCTATGGGTGAGCGAGCTTTCTAAATCTTCTAACAATATCAACTCAAACGTAGAATCAAGACTATCAATTTTAGAGGAGCAACTTAAATTGGCTGATTCAACTTCTACTGAATTTTTATCAGATATAAATTCTCAACTTCAATTTCTTGATAAAGAAATCAGGAAATTATGGGATTTAAGCAACAAACGTAACAAAGTTAATATTGCAAAACTTTCGCAGGATATTGGCAAGCATTCTTCAGCTCTTAAAGAGATCGCTATGACCCAAACAAATGATCAAAAGAATATAAACGCTCTTAAAAATAAATCTCAAGAATTAAAACTGGCGATTGATGAGCTTGCTCTATCAAATAAGGATAATCTTGTTACTCAAAATAAAATTGCTGAGCTAAATAAAAGCGTTTTATTGCTTGAGGAAACTGTTCAGGCTTTTGATTCATATAGAAAACAAAATAATGAATTGTTGCAAGAGCTACAATTGCAAATTTCTAGCATCGAAAGGTGAGCATCTCTATAGAGTTTATTTTTACTTTTCGGTAAAAAGTTTGGGATTTCGCTAAAAAACAGGTATATTTTCACTAAACATTCTTCAATTTGGAGGGGGAAACCATGAAGAGATTATTAAGTATATTAACCATTCTTGCTTTTGTAGCGATACCTAGCACATCTATGGCTCAAGATTCTGAGCTTGTTCTTGAGGAGGTTTTAGTTACCGCAACCAAAAAAGAAGAAAATGTTCAGGATATTGCCCAGACCGTTAATGCCGTTACAGGCGGCACATTGGATGATTATCAAATCAGGGATCTCAGCGAATTAGCTCAGGTCGTATCTGGCGTTGAATTCACACAAATTGATCCTAGGAGATCTACTATTATCATGCGTGGTCAAAAAATGGATCCTGATGGTGGAAACGATCAGCCCATTCAGGGATACATTGATGAGGTTCCTCTTCGAGCAGGAGAGATGTTCCTTCAAATGTACGATACTGAACGTGTTGAAATTTTAAAAGGTGCCCAAGGCACCCTCCAAGGCGTCGTTAGTTCCGCTGGTGCAGTTCAAATTTATACTCGATCAGCACAAGTGGGCAGCGGTGAGAGAAATGGGTATGTTAAAACTGCTTGGGCAGACAATATGACCTCAATTCTTGAAGCTGCAAGTGATTTGCATTTCTCTGATACATTATCTATGAGGGTTGCTGGTGTTATGAATAATAACGATGGCAAGGAAGTCAGGAATATTAGAACTGCCGTCAATGAATCTCATTCTTATGATTCAGGCAGAATGAGCCTGACATGGGAGCCTTCAGATGAGCTTTCAGTTCGATTCAAGTATCAAAACATGGAAGTAGATTCTATTTACCCTCAACCAGTTGCAGGTAGCAATGGAACTTTTGCTTTTGATGCATTTAAGTTTGTTGCAGGAGCTTCAAACCCATGGTTTCCTCCAGTAACAGTTGATTACGCAGGTGCAGCCAATGCATGGGTATCTACTATTGGGACTTTAGCTGGAGCAGCAGCTGCAGGCCAATTAGCATTTTTACATAGACCAAGTTATGCAGATATTCCTGCTGATGGGTTAAAGCCTGAAGACGGAGTTGCTTTGCATTATCAAAACCCAAGGCAGAACACCAGCGCTGAAATCCATAATTTAATGATTGATTATGATATGGGTAGTCATGCTTTGGCTCTTAGATGGTCAGATTCACAAAGTGATTCAATGGGGCTTATTGATAGAGATTATGCTGGAGCTTACACCTATGGGTATCCTCAAGAAGTTAGAACCAACACAGGCATTGAAACTTTTGAGATGAGGATCTCAAATCAAGACAGTGACAAGCTTGAATATACAATTGGGTTCTTTTCAAGAGATTCACAAACATTCACCAATGCAGACTTAGATGTCTCTATGGACAACTAC